>Ga0210059_1011649_pt1 | contig 13413 bp, 10 predicted proteins | sample Ectturendosymbi2_FD_188042 | JGI IMG/M metagenome (GOLD analysis project Ga0210059, IMG submission 188042) | Ecteinascidia turbinata endosymbiont from Florida, USA - Sample 2 (SPAdes) (version 2) | ecosystem: Host-associated > Tunicates > Ascidians > Unclassified | place: Key West, Florida...
GTTTCACACCTGTTAGCATTGCTTGCAGATGATAGGACTGACGATGCGTAGTGTTACGTGAAATCGATTTCCTATTAAAAATTTGTGATTGATTCCTTGCTTCTTTCACTTGTGGAGTGAAGTTACTCGAGTGGTGAAACTGTAAATTCGACGTCGCGCGCACAAGTTATCGCTGACGAACAAGCTCAACAACAACAACGGCGCAGCAGCACTCCATAAGGAAAGACAGTATCGGTATTTCAAAACAATTTATCGCGAAGTACAAGAGCCATCGTCCAGGCTGCGGGTCACAGCATGCCAACAATGCCGTTTGTGACGGAACCATCGGGCCAGCGCTGTTCGTTTGTTTACATAATCTCTTACAACTCACTCCACATAAAGATCTTTTCAATACAACGCACCCAAGGTGCACGAGGCGGAACTCGGTGAGCGCCTTCGTCGCAAGGGATTGGCTTTATCACTAAAGGAATGGCAGTGTTTTTACAAGGTTTCGCAACTGGACGTCTCTCTCACTGATACGACAAACGGACTTTTGGTAGTGCTTTGTTTCAACGGCTTGTTTTTTTCGCTTAGGCGTGAACGTGTGTGTGACACAAAGAGAAAAGTTTTGCTTTGCAGTCAAGCAAACGAAGCTGCGAAACACGGTGACTTCTATATTCTGGCAAAAGTGTTTTTGAGAACTCCAACAACATGGCGTCGAAGAGACAAACTTTTGCTTCGGATTGTGTCAAACTTAAAGTTATCGTTTGCGAAATGCGTGAATGTAATGGATCCAAAATGAACGAACTCTTGTAAGACTTGTCTAGGAAGCTAAGCAACTAATCCACTTGCTCCGCGAATCTCGAAAAGAACTGCTTTTTCATTGAAACAGCAAAAACCTCGACGGAGAACCTTACGAATTTCACGGAAATGCTCCATATTTTGGAGTCAGTTATTCAACGTATCGAAATTGTATGTCTTTTACGATAAAACGGAAATAGTTAAAACGCCAGTAAAAATTAGAGCGCAAGCTTTGAATTCACAGCGATAAGACAAAACTTCTTACCATTTATGAATGAAACAAAAACAAATCTTATCAAAAATACAATAAAAAAAATGGAAATTATCCGCTACAAAAACTACACGGCGCTTGGTCTTTAATAACGATATACACCGGATGTAAACAATAGTCTGCGAAACGACGCGAACCAGCGAACGAATCGCGTTACAGACAGCTCGCAATCATGCGTCCGACTCTGGCAATGCGTGTCAAACAAAAACACAAGGGCGCGATGTTACCATTCAAACTTGACCCGCAACAGTTAAACGTCTTGCTCAAGCGCCGCTCGGTGCTCAGTGAGAGCGGCTGAGACAAAGACGACGGCTTTCCTATTGTTGATGGTCGTTGACTGAGATCGCCAGTCAAAGCGGCGCGGTGTCCTGTTGTCGAAGGCTCTTTTGGGGCGGGGCGATTTTTTAACAATAGGGAGATGTCTCGTGTGCTTAAATTGCTTTGCACTGAAACTTGCCTGGCACTTAATTGCCGAAGCGACCTGTTCCAAACTTGTCTGCGGTAAACACACTTCGCTTGGTGGGTTGCAGACAGGGACATGTACCGTAACAGTGTGAGCCACGCTCTTGGAGGCTTACACAGCTGGTGAACGAAATCAACGCGCGAAATACTCCAGCACATGTAAAAGTAAGCGTTTCCGCAGCGCATCAACCCACATTTCCACGCGAAACAAGGATGTACGCCGTGTGGGCACTGCAGCAACAAGATACAATCCGACTGTCACCTTTACTCGCAGCAATACATGAACTCGGGTTTACAAGACACACACTTGCAAGACGAAGCGTTTGCAAATTCCTATGTGGACATTTGCTCGTGACTTACCAGTTGCGCAAGAGTGGTCGTCTTCATTCGCTTGAACAATTCATCCTTCTTATATCTGTAATCTGGAACGATAAAATTCGAAACGTGAGTGAAAAGGCGACGCGAGTTCGCGACCCCCGGCCGCGTGGAACCCGACCACAATGATTCGTGTTCTTTGTTTTTTTTTGAAAAAAAATAATCTCGTCTTGTACACCAATAACTTACAATGACCGGGGCGCAGAAAACAAAATATTTTACGGTATATGTTTAAGATTCAGAAGATCGATTCCACCTTTTCGCAACGAAGCTATTATTTCACCCGACTCACGACTTACTGCTCCATTTAAAATCTCCACGAGAAAACTTGTTAAATTTTGACAAAAACGTCTGATAAATAATTACCCTCTTTTTCTGTCCAGTTGACACGTAGCGTTTCTGCCGCTTGCTTGGAAGACATGCAGTAAATTTGCTCGAAACTCACCAAAAATCTCTTTTTTCTTAAACACTGAACGATGCCATGTACGGCGTACAAACAAACATTGCTGTTGCACGCGCAGTTATCAAACGTATGATCTGAAAGTTGCCTTTCGAATCAACTCGTGCAAAAAACGCGCAGGGTTTAATGCTTGACGCAAGTAACTATTTTTTGCTGATCTTTTCGAAATGAAACCTACTTCAAACAGTTGCACGAAGAAGCAGAGACGAAGAAACCTTATGTTTATTGCGCGGAGAGTTTAATAAACACACACTTTTCTACGCTCAGAGCAAGCACTTGATGAAGTTGGAAGCGCTTTTCAAGAGCTTAAATACATAAACTGTGTGCCGTTGCTAAGCAACTACAAGCGCCAGGAAAAGGGTAGGTATGCAAGTGCAACTGAATGTTCACAGTACCAGTTCTTCAGCGCCATGTGTAAGGTCAAGCACCACTATCACCACACTTAAACGCCCTGCGTGACGTCAAACACCGCTATGATCTTTATGAAAATAAAAATAGCGTGGAAAGGAACATCGTTTGCATGCTGTTTGTATTTTCACAAAGATCCATTTTGACAAAGCTGTCCTTCATCGCAAATATTCGATTGACAATAGCGCAACTATCGGCCTCCAACCTCAAACTGTTTACATCAGAAACTACCATCAAAGGAAGTTTTCATAAAATCGCAACTTTGTTTCGGCTGTCACCTGGTTCTAACAAACTCTTACGTATCTGACAAAAGAACGTTAGGTTTTGCTCACATTAGGTTTTCTCTGTGTTTGGAAAACTTCAAACCATACACCTTGCGCTACGCCTTCTTTTTCACCAGTTACCATGATCTAAGTCTATATTACACGCAGTCTGAATTAGAGGGACATAGCAGAGGTGCCTTGACTGTCTGATAGCACAGCGCTGCTATTCACTGAGTCTTCAGGACAAACTTTTTGTGTGGCTATACACGACCTGTGAAGCTGGCTTAACGCTCCAGCTACTGACTTCAGCAAAAGGTAACAACCCTTAATCACTGTGCCACTTATCCTTAAACAAGCAAGGGAGAGTGTGTGCAGTGAAAAGTTCCAACCCATTGTTGACTTGGACTTTTATTCATGTTCTGACAAAAGCATTTTTTGTCAATATAACACAACAAACACAATGGAAATGAACTCGCTGGACAATAGGCCATTTGAGGTAAAATTAAACAACTCATCTGCGCACAACAATCTTTGTCGTGTCGATGTTTCACCAAGAAAATTAAAAACAATTTAAACAGAAACCACTTGGATTAAAGCGCAAAGCATGGTCAACTGAGAAGAATTGCTTGCACCTAACAACTATTTTTTATTATTCCGGATCTGAAGAATTTGTGTTGGATGAAGTTCAACGTGAGTTCTGATACACGGCAATGTGCAGTTTGTCTTGAGCAGGGATCTGCAAATACTTTTTGGCATGACCCTAAATATTAGTTGTAAATTATCCTGACCCACACATTTTGTGAGCATATAATTTTGTAGAAAATACTTTACAATTAAATATCAATTTTAAGACTACTATTGATTGACAGTAGCAATTTTCTTGCACAAAATTTTGTGAAACTCAGCATATAAAACAATAAATCATTGCATTTATTCTGTCTAATAAAGAATGACAAATTAAAAATGTCAATTTAAATTATTTTGTGATCCATAGTGGAAGGTCTCACGGGTCGCGACCCACTATTTGCGGACCCCTGGTCTAGAGTAGTGGTTTCCAGCTCTTTTATGCCCTGCACCAGGAGGAATATTAATATGTTCTCACACATCTTCCCAGATAATGATGAAGTCATTGGTTGGACATGACAAGTGTGTTACTTGGGACAGTGATTCAAAGCCCTTGAAATGCTATCTCCCAACCATAGTTGGGAAACCCTTGACCCAAGCAGTTTTCTTCACACATTGTTGAGCCACAGAGCACTTTGATCATTACTCTCGAAAAACGGAAATATAGAATATTCAAACTGGTGGTAGTGGGTAATTGCTTGCATAATGAATTTCTTGCAGGATAGTGGATGATCTTCCATGGGACACAAGTGTTCTGTGGAATGTCTGTTGAAAATCATAGGTCTACTCTAAAGCATACGCAGCAAAAGTTCTTACTTGTTTGAATGTCTTCAATCTTTTTCATGTATCGTGTGATGCTTGAACCTGAACAAGGCAAACACACAGTCACAATTAACCAACAGCAACTTTCGATATTGCATAAACAGTGTGTAAATGAAAGTCTCAAGCACTGGGGATTTGTGCAACTACAATATTTCAGCAAATAAGATGAACACAATAATTATGCAGGGCAGTAAAAACATGGAGCATTGTACCTTCTTATGCATTAACAGTTCTGGAACATTGGTAGGATCGAATTTGCTTCAACAAAAAGCTAGTTCAGCAATAACAGCCATCATGGTAATATATTCAATAAACTATGGCTAAAAAATGATCCTCAGTTGACTCAACAGAACCAAAGATACGGAATCAAACACCTTTGCAAAAATTAATCATTAACCATGCACTTATTCTATACATAAAAATGGCCAAGAGATGTAGCATGTATGATGAATTTGCATATCAAGTGAGATCCAGATAAAATATTGATCAAACCATGGAGTGCACACAAGGTAAGCTTTATTCATACAAACATGAGTGGTACAAATGTGAAAGTATCAGGAAAAAGGTTGAGGGTTGAAAAGCAATGTTGGGGAATCAAGCACATTTAAAGTGAGTGAACCTAAAGGAACTTCTTACTTAATCTGCAACAGGAGCACAGACATGTGCAATTAACAAGCATTAGTGCCTATAAACTAACTACACAGTACACTTGTATACTTCATACCTGTATCAACTCTAGCAGGAACAGACTTGTACCTTGAGTTTGATGGAACTCTTCTTTGCAGTATCTGCAAAAGATCGACAAAATGTCGTAATTCAGGTAGTTGCAAATTGTACATACTAGCTCTTTTATTCATGAAGATAAAAAACGTTTACAAAACAATTTATTCTTTCTGCCAGTAGAGCAGCAGAAGATTTCAAGAGTTACGTAACAACAAAAGTGAAAAAATTCAAGCACTTCATATCTGTTTACACCATGTAAAATCAATCTTCTACAAGGCACAAATAGAAAACCTTTGTCTAGATTTGTACACAGATGGTTGCAATGAATGTGGCTTCCTTCAAAATTCAATTTTGACTAAAGTTGCAATGTTTCACAATTATCAACAATATTGGTGAATGTTGAAGGCCAGGTAAGATTCACACAGTAATATTATACTTTTAGATGCTTGCTAAATGCCAACCAAAGTGATTAAAAAAGTGAGTTTATCAAAGTCACGCAACACTTTTTGTTGCACACAGATATGCAACGTACTGACAATAAAACAAAATAACTTCCATTTACAGCATGCGAAAGTCTGTAAAAATGCATGGGCTACAAAATCATAGAAGTTTAATAAGGCTTGCTAAGATGAAATAACCAATATGATATCCAACTTAAGTTTTGAAATACACCCGTGTACTCCAAATATATATCTGCTAATGCCAAAATCAGCTGTATTTTAACCAAAAGAAGCAATCCAATTAACAACAAAACATAATGGTACTTTTGTAATAGAAAGTTGCTAAGATATTGTCAGTTGTACATTGACAACTTTAGCATTCTAATTCAGACAAAATCAGTTTTTTGCTATAATAAAAAATCTTGAAAAGGAAGATGGGAAACCTTGTTTCATCAACTTTACCTAAATTGAAATATTCATCAGTGGGCAACATAAGATCAAAACACAAACATGCAATTACATAAAATGATATAGTCATATGCTGAAATCAAGATTCTGCCATATTACCTTTGCATCTCCAATTCCACCATGTCTTGACATTGCACTTCTAGTTCAAAAGTCAAGAATTACTATAAAAACTTTGTTGTTGGTTTAAGGTGATTATGCAAGAAATGACTAAACTGCAGTCAAGCTAAAAGAATTTCAAAATAAAGAAAAAACAGTTGTAAGAAGAAGTTGTATACTTAAACACAGGTCTGCAAGTTTATAAAAGCTGGAAGGTTGAATCTGACATGAAGTGAGCTTTTTGATGTATATTCAACCTTGCCAAAGTGATTTCATGAAACATGTAAGCAGCAAAGCGAAAAAGTACCAAAGGTTACTCATTACAACAAATGAAGTGATACCAACTATTTTTTAAGCAATAGCAGCATTTAATAAAACTATAATTTCAATTTTAGGCCAACTGCATTTGTAGCACACAATGAAATAAGGATAAATTCCTTGAAAAAATTTGTTGAACACAAATCAAATAGTTCTTATGAAGGAGCAGAATAATTTAGTTTAAGTAACAAACCATTTCACAAGCTTAAAGCAACTTTAAAAATTAAGAATAAGTGCAAAAAACTAGAGCCTGACTAATAAAATCAAGTGAGATGTCTAATTACCAGTTTACTTTTCTGAGACAGGCTAAACAACAACTTGTGGATTTAAAAATTATTTACATTATCAGTATATTGGTTCAAAGCATGAAGCTCTACAACCATTTTTTGAAACACATTAGTTTTTATGTGGTGGTCCAATCCAAATTAAAATTACACACTAATTTTTAAAACATAACATTTTTTCACTAAGGCCAAATGCAAAAGTATAGAAGTCTTTTAAAGCATGTATTAATACCTGAAAAAGTTTAAATTTCTCTGCACATACTATAATTATAAATCTATCACTACACCATCCATAAGAAATCGTATTATTTACAAAGATTTAATGTCTAGAACAGCACTTGCCTGATATAAATAACAAATATCTACAGATTCAGTAACCAAGAAGATTGCTATTGCATCACAGTTCAAATTAGAAACAAAAAGTTATTAATTTGTTCATTCAACATTTCTTAACAATATTCATTCTCAATAAAGTTATTACCACAATCAATAAGCATCTTGTATTTGTGTCACTCATTTTAAGCAAAGGCATTAAACAATTTAATGGCTGCAAATGTTGCTTTACATTAACTAAGCTCATATCAAAATTTAACATTATGTTATTTTTGAACGAAGTTAGAAAATCATTTTAAAATATCAATAACACCACAAACATACTTCACCAGTTGATTAAAAAGGAAAATTCTAAAAAATTGAATGCTTTTCAAAACTTTTGAAAGCAATCCTATACACAAACACATAGTAGTTCGTTTATGTAATTGCAGATAATGCTCAATGTCAAATTTAACAACTTTGGCAAAAATAACTTAACTGTGGTAAAGACTTTACGCCACAGCAAAAATTTTCAGCACATTAGAACATAAAACCTCACCCTTGCAATAGGAAAGTTAAGAGTAGTTATGTTAATGCTTCAAGAAATTTTATGAAGTATATCCATTACAAGCCAACTAGCAAAGAAAATATCAGCGAGAAATCTTTGATTTTGGATAGGCTTCATCTCTTTCTTTTTCCAACATCTGACATTCTGCAGTAGTTTCTGACAGCATATCGAATAAGATGTCAAGTTTGAGTTTGAGCATGTTGTTCTCTTCAACAAGTCTTTCATTTTCTTTTTTAAGTTTAATCATTTCTTTATGCGGAACACCACCAACACCAGTTTCTGACTGCCAGATTCCATCTTCGAATTTAAACTTGGTTCCATTTAGTTTCACGGAAGTTTCATTATAATCCAAGCCAAACTCCCGGGCTCTTTCTGATATATCCAAAGCAGCAAGATTGGACAATGAAGCAGCTTTCCTAGGCAATGACTTTTTCGGGCTAAAGCCCTTATTTTGCCCTAAAACTTTCAGCATCTGAAAATAAGCTTTCTTACAATAACTTTTTAATGTAGCACTTAAAACCTTAGGAGACTTCAGCAGTTCATTACCCATCAAAAGGCATGGCTCTTATTCACGCATATTTCCACACCTCCTGGCGTTCAAACGTTGTCAACAAACAACTGAAAACAGCTCGCCACTTTTGGGGCGAGAGAGCTTCCAGTAGAAAGAAAACTGCCAAGATCAGAATTATGGATTCAGATCAAAAATTCCTAACTAAAATTCCATTCAGGTCAGGGATTTCCGGCGCATTCAGCATGTGTAACGATGTGAACATGCCTGCAAATAGGTCAATCAGAAAAAACTTTTCCGTAATGTTCAATAGGGTATCTACCAGGGTTGCGGAGTCGGATCCGGAGTCGTAAGAAGTCGGAGGTTTTTGGATGGAGTCGGATTCCTAACAACACTAGGAGTCGGAGTCGGATTTTTTTGTCCGACTCCGACTTCGGATGTCCAATTGGATCATTTTTTAAATCACGCTCTTAAATTGGGAATTCCTGTTGAAATGGTACAGTTTCTTTTGAAACTTTTGTTGAAGCAGAGATTTCTTGCTGTGCACGATGATTTCCATTTATTTTAAAAGCCAAATTTCATTCCCTTTGTGTTAAAGTGTCGGCAGTCGGAAATTTTTCAAAGGCCGGAGTAGGAGTCAGAAATTTTGGAAAGGTCAGATATTTTACGTCCGACTCCGCACCCCTGCTATCTATGCAAAACGGCGTGGCAAAGTTTGAAAAGGGCTAACTAAGGTTCTCTTCCTCAGTCTCTGGACACGGACATTGTTTTTAGCCTATCAATTATCGGACAGAGGAATGGGCGTCCGCAGAAATTTTTCCAGGGGGGACAACGTTGACATTTCGCTTATCCTTTTTCAGGTTGCAAACAATGCAATGCAAATGGACCTTCGCAAAAGGCTTAGCTTACTCTTTCTACACCACAAAGAAAACTCCCCCATGAAAGCACGAGCTCCGTTCGCATTTTTTGAAATCGTGTTCAGGTGGAGTTGTAGGCTATTCCAGTTTGCAAAAAGGTTGTACTTTTTGTCATCCCTTACAGTTTTTGCTGAATTGGGTATAATCCAATATCATTATTATTGTGAACTGTGGACAACTGAGTCGGAATTGGACTTGAGCTATCCACAACTGCGTTTGCTGTGCTCACATTAGTCTGTGCGGGTTGAACCTCACTTTGCAAAATTTAGTCTGAAATCTTTTCTACACTTCGGCTGTCAGAAATGCTTCTTTTTTCGTGAACTAGCAATATACATTTTTCGAGCACTTTCTAAAAATAAGCCATAGTTTCAGGATAATCAACGGCCAGAACATCAGCAGTGATGAAAAAAAACGAAAGTTTGACACTCTCGCAAAAGTCTTTCAAGCAATGAGAAGTAGACCTGTAAGTTGACAACGACTATCAGACAAGTTACTAAAGTTGGAGCACTACCAGGCTTATAATTGCGTAGATGAATATGAAAATTCGCCTCAGTAAATACGGCTTTGCACTTGCTCACTCAGAAGATAGAACCAAACCTTACGTATATTTCCAAAAGACTGCACACATAACAGAGTGTCCAAAAAGAAGCCTGTATAAGTGTAGTTTTATTAAGCCAGTGTGGTCCAACTACAGCCTCCAGGCAGCATGTGGCCCACCACAGGGTTTTCAGTGGCTCGTGGAAGCATTCAGAAAAATCTTCAAATTTGAAATTTGTTGAAAAGCGTGTGAGGTTACATTTTTTACGATCAAATTAGAAAGTACGGCCCTCCCCTAACCTTTCGCTGGGGCACCTGACTGTATAACCAGGGCCGTAACGAGCTTAGATGACGCCCGTGGCAAGAAGCAAGTTTGGTGCCCCCATGTTCGAACCTGAGGTTTTTGAAGCAAATGTACTGTATTGAAGAGAGTACTATAACATTGCTGGGACTTTTCGGCGTCCTCCGCAGTCATTCGGCGCCCCCATAGTGATTCGGCGCCCTTGGAATTGTGCCCCCTTGTTACACCCCTGTGTATAACCTCTGTGTCTTTTCGGTGTATCGGCGTTCGTTGTCTTGCAGAGTACACATGGTGCAATGAACTCAATACCACCAAAAAATCTCTCTATCTATCAGCTAAACGCAGCCTTCTCAAAGTGGCCCTTGAGCCAAATTAATTGCCCATCCCTGCAATAGGTAATTCTAATTACTGTAGAACAAGCACAACATCTTTTAATAAAAATGTAGGCTACAATACTAACGGTAGTAGAGACAGTAAAGAGTATTTGGGAATTAGTCAAAAAAGATAGATTTCCCAAACTGAAAGATTTCGCACTAAAACTCCACTCGATGTTTGGAAACACATACTTGTGTGAGAGTAGGCTACGTACATTTTCTGCGACGAAGCAAGTCAAATCTACAGTAAAAACAGAAATTGAATAGCAGACGAAACACTGGACGATAGTCTCCGAAATGCTACCACTAGCACTGGTATAAGTCAAGGATCAATAGTTGTTACGAACTTGCGCGCGGCTTTAGCTCGCTTACCGCATAGTCCCTCTTGTGGCGTTTTTTTGTACTTGCTGGTTGGGAGCACTGGGTGTGGCGGAAACGCACGAGGTTTCGAGGAGGGAATTTAAAAAGTTAATGTATAAGGTTGGAGAAAGCATATTTTTTGGTAACGGTTTCCACCGTGCTTGTTTGACTTTACTTCACGATTTCCCCGGTGCTTTGTCCTTTTGTGACGTCTGTGTTTTAGTCCGTGTGCTGTTTTGAGACAGTCAGTGTCGTCATGTTGTACAGTTTCTCTGCCGTTTTGTGTTACTTCTGATTAAAGAGGCTTTGTCCTCACTGCGTGCTGGCAGCTCAGAGTTAGTAGGTCAGGCAGGTCTGATTGTTGCACGGCTTTCTCAAGATAGTTACGGGACTGCAGATTAGCAGGGGTGCGTTTGCGGTGTGAGAACCATTAACCAAACCTTCCCAAACCCCAGCCCTCAAGGCCTCTGGCACCGTAGAGTTTCCTACATTTATTACCAAAAAATCCGTTTCCTTGGTGTTTTTTGGGAAGTTTGTCGTGGTATCTAGACTTGTTCTAGGTTTTAGTTTTGTTGTGGCCAAACTAAGTTATCGGTTTGTTAGCCTTCTGTAGGCAATGGCTGAGCAAGATGAGCATGATGGTGAACTATCCCATCAATTGTATGTTGGTGCTGATTCTGATAGGCTGTTGGATAAGCCTAAAGATAGAAAAGCAAGATTTGATGACTTTGCATCTGGAAGTAACAGCGAAAGTTCTGAACATGATAATCTTAATGACAATATGAATATGATGCAGCATTTTCAAAAGATGATGTTGGATATGCAGCAGAATATGTTCCAAGCAATGGCACAGCAGCAAAAGGCTGCATTGGAATATATGAGAAATGAGCTTGACGAGCGACTTGTTAAAGACCGGCATGTGAGCTTGGCCACATCAAAGTATGGTGATGAGCGAGAAGATAATTGCTTGCAGACAACAGGGCAGACCCCTTCTCATGTGACAAGATGTAATGGTGACAAGCTGCCTGAGTTGTCTGGTGAACCAAATATCAATATGGCTGCTGCAACACCAAAGCCGTCTAATGCTGCAGACCCTCAACGATGTTTTAATCAGTGGGAACCAAGCCTAGTCCCACCCATGCCTATGTAACTGCCTCAGGCAGACATAATAGAAAAGTTCAATGGTGACTTATTTGATTATCCTGAATTCGTACAGCGATCCAAGACTTTTATCGAATCTCAGTGTACAACTGACTATCAAAAACTGACTTGTTTAAGAAGGTACTTGGGTACTGAACCTGCGGAGCTGATTCGCGGTTGTCACATGTATGCAGATAAGACCAAAGCTTATCGCATGGCTTGGGAGAGATTGAATAACACCTATGGTAGGACCAAATGTTTGAAAGACAAAGTTAAAGCAGAGTTGTTCAAGGGACCGACTATCCGCGAACCAGATTATGAAGCCTTACACAAGGTAAAAACATATATGGATCACTTTCGCTGCTTCTTTGACAGCAGTGGACATCTGGATCAGCTGAACAATGAAGATGTGATCCACCCGATACTGAATAGACTTCCACGATCATTACGTTGGAAATATGCTGAGAAATGTGCCAAGAATGGTGGCGAGGAAACATATGAGGATTTGCTGTCTCTTGTGGAAGAGAGTGAAAAGGTGGCACGAATAAGCAATTCGTAACACTGTAGAGTTACAGCGGGCTAATTGTTAACGTGCTCCTCTTTACGAAAACAAACACACAAACGTTAATGGACACCGGCAGACGCGCTCAAATACACAACTCACTTAACTGCTTTTCAGCGCTTCAGCGCACTAATACGCGAGCTTTCCAGGACATTAAATTGCGCGATACAGCGCACCAATGCTGTCGACGCCGATTAACTACGATACACCAATGGAGGCTTCAACAAGGTGCCTCCCACGAAAGCCAAAACATATGGTCAATACAAATATGCATGTGCAGGAGCCAAACAATCCAGCAATGGAGCGGTTAAGAACAATTATTTTGCTCCTTCCCGCTGTCCTCTCAAACGCAACTGCTGCCTTGATTTTCCACAGCTTGACCAAAAATTAAGGAATGCAGCGCACTCGGTCGCTATGAGCACAACATGGGTAATCATTGGACCAACGCTCTGGCCATTTGTTCGCGCCAATCCGCGCCGCCAACGCTATGCGCGTTTTTGCCGTAACATGCTTGTTCTCAAGTGAATCAAGTGAACCAAAAGGAAGACCACCCTAGTGGCAGCAAAGGTCCCGGTGTTAAGAAGGACTTTGGAAGTAAGTCTTTCAAGTTTCCTGCACTGGTGACAACAGAAAGAAAGCCAAATTCAAAGGTTAGTAGTGAATCTTTCTACAATTGTGTTTTATGTAACGGAAATCATGGTCTGTGGAAATGTGAGTTGTTTCATTCTAAAACAGTGCCACAAAGAAGAGACTTTGTTGTTGAAAAAGCACTGTGTTTCTGTTGCTTGAGAGAAAATCACAGAGCAAAAGAATGTAGTTTTAAGAAAACATGTCAGTTGTGTGGCAAGAGGCACAATACAATGTTGCATTTGAATGGCAACACAAACACTATAACTAATGTCAAATCTGACATTGAAGAAAAGAAAAAGTGTGACACACCTGTTGTTGCACTAGCATGTGGCTCAGGCTCACCCAAGAATAAGCCCAAGAAAAATGGCCCATGGTTTAATGTTGTACCAGTTAAGGTCTGGGGCAATAAT
>Ga0210059_1011650_pt1 | contig 13413 bp, 12 predicted proteins | sample Ectturendosymbi2_FD_188042 | JGI IMG/M metagenome (GOLD analysis project Ga0210059, IMG submission 188042) | Ecteinascidia turbinata endosymbiont from Florida, USA - Sample 2 (SPAdes) (version 2) | ecosystem: Host-associated > Tunicates > Ascidians > Unclassified | place: Key West, Florida...
CTGTGGTACTGCCAAAGAACATTTTGCAATGCACCTGATCTCGACTTCAGTACAATGTTGGTGAAAAACTAAGAAATAACCATCAATATTCTGATCGCTAAAGGGGGTGCTTGAGCCCTTTCAGCACCCCCCCTGGCTGCGCCTTTGTTTAACGGCAATGTTGAATTGCAGAAGAGGATGAATTCCCCTCCTGTAACGGCTGTGAGAAGGTAGGCAAAGCGTACATCAACCGCTTTCAGAAAAACGCAAACGACATGCAAGCTTGCCTGGAGAAGTGCTACAACTGTATGGAGGAATGCCAAAGTGAAGGTAAACTTTTATTGTTGACGGAGATTTCGGTAATAAAACCAGAACTGCTGGAAAAGCTGACGCTGCAGCACAGGACTACATAAAACAATCGCATAAATAACTTCAGCCTCTGTTTATTTGTTTTGTCATAATCAGCGATTTTAAAGATAGTCTGTTTCCCAGAAAACGTGGAAGACATTGACTGAAAAGCTTCATTCTATAATGATGCAGTTTATGGGTATTTTCTTGATCGCAGTTTGTGAACTACATTTGTTTTTATTTTTTTACTTCAATTTTCCTCCACACCCAATACACTTAGCTGTGAACTTGGTAGAAAACTTTCGAAATCGAATTGTGCTGATAATAACAACATTAGCACAGACAGTTTTGTGAAGAAGTTGTGTTGATACAGTCGTTGATATACCGAATGCTTAACCTTCTATTTTCATCTTGCCGTTCAACTTTTACAGGTGGGTTGATAAAATATAAGAAAGCAAACGAAAGCAAATCAAAAGTTTATTTTCAGCTGTAATGTTACCACACCAGCGTAATTAGTGAAGTTTTTGCTTGTCGGTGGTCTGTGATGTTTTTCTTCCACTTCATCTTTAACTTTAAACCAAACCTTTTCTGTCCTATTTAATGTCCCTTTTCAATTGTTCTCCTTAGCAAAGAAAGCCGCTGAGAGCGCTATGCAAGCAGTTGCAAAACTCGCCAACAAGACTTCGGATTACAAACTTGACCCGAAGCTCGAGTCGGAAGTGAAAAAAGACGACATATCCGTTTGTGAGTGCGGCGTGATTGGGATGCAGGAACAGCGGACGACATCCGGTGGCTTCAATGGTCAGCCAAATGAAGATGATGAGTGTTTGATGGACATAATGGCGAACTACCCACCTAGGATCGAAGAAGAAACTGATGATTATTGCATCATAAACACCAAGTGTCCACCTGTTGTGATTAAACAACGTTGCAACTATAAGGCAAAGCCGAAGAAGCCCAAGAAACGTGAGTTGTTTATCTTTTAACATCTGGTATTGTCTTTGACGTCAAGATCGGCTGTGGAATAGATTTATATTGGATACATTAGTTGCAGTGCTTCAATATTGTGTGGATTCTTACTGCATAATTCCCAGTAATATTCCATTTGTGACTCAACGCGATACACTTGTTTGCGAATAGTCCGACCGCCGACACGAAAGCCTGTAAACCTACATAACCGCAGTCGGTCGCTGTTTCCTGTGGCGCATTCGAACGCCCAGCGTTTTTGTTCGTCGTCATTCTGCTTCTAATGTTAGCCCGAAACATTTAACGTTACGTTGTTCTGACTTCACGCTCAAGTGTATCGGAGTTTTTGTTGTGTATCTGAATGTAATCGAAAGAAACAATCAACTTAGAGTACTACTGCAGAGTTGTTAACGGTTTAAGTGGTGAGAGCTTTTTCTTTCGCCTTGCATTGGCTTGACAACTTCAAGACGTCAGGTTGCTTATTTGGGATACTGACCTGTGCTCCTGCAACAACTAGGTTGACTCTTCAACTGGTAGGGATAGCTGTGGAATGGCAATCCACCGACTAATCGGCACTACAACCAACTAAGAATCCTTCACCGGTTCCCTTACACGCGAACCCTACACATTTATTCGAACTTACGCCCTGCGTAAAAACACATTACAGAATCTGTATATTTTTTAAATAATTTCCTTCCTACCAAACTGAGTTTCACGTCGTTCAATAATCGACATCTTTTTACGCAGAAACCACGTGAGGGATAAACATGTACAATTTTCCGAAGTTAAAGCTGTTTCCTCAAACTCAAGTTTAACTTGTCTGAAGCTTTGCAGACTCTTTTGTCATTTTTCGTTTTGGTCAAGTCGCCTGTCTAAGTGCACCTGTGGTTCAGTACGTAATAAAACGATTGTGATGTAGTGTTTTTTACCATTGTGATGTCTGGATGTCATCACAGCGCACTTGTCCGCTGAGCTGGCTCAGCAGCAAATGCGGTAAACTATCCACGAAGGGGGTAGTTCGTCACATTAACTTTTATTTTGAAAGAAACTCATGTTTCAAAAGTGCCTTTCCATACATACATGAGGCGTCTGGCGCCCTTGACAAACACCCGCACAACTCTTCCAGACGCTGGAAGACTGATTGCATTATTTAAAATAATTTACGCTGGACTTTCGATCGCAAATCTTTCAACTCTTTCCTTGTTGTCGATAGAGGGCGTGACCAGCAACAATGTCGGATCGCAGCACTTCCCGCATCACTCACGCGAACAGCAATATGTTGGGGGTGTAAGTCGATTCATCCTTAAGTGACACGTGATGACCAGGGCCGGATTTACATATAGGCTATGTAGGCTTAAGCCTAGGGCATCACGATCCAAGGAGGCCTCAGAAAATTGTGGTACGCATAGAATCAATGGCCGGTATATGATCATTTAGATTAAACTCCGTCAAAAATTTATGTCTCAATTATCATTCACGAAATTTAGTTTTATTCTACTTTCGTGGTGATAACGCCAGAGTCTTCTAACGAGTTTCCATGAATCTCAATCTGACGGTTGGTCAAGCCGCATGCCAACTATTGTGTCGATACACTCAAGGCACGCTGGCTGCGTCCTGCGTTTGCCGAATCGCACCGATTGTTACGTGTGACTCCATCAAAAGAACTTGTGGCTGTTCATGTTTGAAATGCACCTGATCAGTAACATAACTGACGGGTGGCAGGGGTGCGATCCGCCCCCCCCTCCCCCTTGCCAAGCTAAATAAAAAAAACGGGCCCCTACCTAGCTTGTATTTCGGTATTTACTATTCTTTTGGTTTCAGTAGATTGTTTTTTTTGCGTTTTTCCGAGTTTTTTTCCGGTGATTTCAGGTTTTTGTATAGCCGTTCAATACCGGATTTGCTATTGTTTCTCAACTATTTTTGAGTGTTAGCCAGTGGGCACCATTCACCTAAGTTTCCCCATGGCTCAAACCTCTAGTTACGTCACTGCACCTGATCAAAGCAAGGTTGTACTGCAGATAAGAGCTATGTGTAGGACTAGCAGCAATATCCTACAATAAAAGTATAGTTGTTTTTTAGGTGACTGAGCAATACAGTAGTTTTGTCAGCGTTTTCCGCATAAAGCTCGACTGGTATTTTTAGATGTGATTTTCTTCCATTTGAATTTTCTCCAATAAAGTCATTCAGAAATCAGATTACGGTTGAGTACTTGCGCAAGTTTGTACTGCTCCCATGCTAAGCAAATCAGAGAAGATCTTGATGAGCTTGAATACCAAGCAAAAGGCACTTTGCCAACTGGCAACCGCAGAATTCTTACCCCAAGGAGACAAAGAAAAGGGTAACACCAAGAAAATGACAAAAGCGAAATTAGATCTGATTCCTTAAATTAGTCGTTCTTAGTTTATCCAATCACGCGGACCCATATTTCGTAGCTTGATGATCACTAACTACTCAGGTGAAAGGTTCTTTTCAAGATGCAAAATAATTGAAAATGAATTAAAGCAGTGGCGAACAATTAATCGCGCTCAGGGCCCGCCTTGAGAAGGTCGCGTTTAGCGGAGGGCCGTACCTACTTATGGAAGTCGACGCAAGTCTCGGTTTAGTTAGCCTCAGCACTAATATTTTCTGGGATAAGTTGGCGGAAACATCAGATTTGAAGATTTTCCTGAATGCCTCTGCAGGCCACTGAAAACGCTGTGGCGGGCCAAATTTGGTCCGCAGTCCGCTATTTGCCCACCCCTAAATTAAAGGGTCGCAATGTTCCAGAAGAGGTTGTCCACACTAAGCATCCGGTACATCAGAAACGACAAGCTTAGGCAAACAACTTGTAATGAAATCTTAGATAATTTTGTTATGAAGAAGGCAGGACAAAACCTTTTCAACTGTTTACTGTGTTATTTTCAGCCTTACTTTATTCGATGATTGTAGCTTTTTATTTCTTTATACGTATTTCAATAATGACAGCGTAAGCGAAATCTAAACCAGTCCAGTCGACACAATGGGCATTGGTGAGCTCAGCCCTTCCAAATTAAACATGACACACTATAAATCAGTAAAGATTTTATTATATTTTCAAAATGTCAAGTCCCCTTGCGCAAATTTAAACTCCCTATTCAAGACTTTCTGGCGACGGTTCTGGTTTTTAAACTTCACAGTTTTTCACGCGACAGTTTGGTTGCGTTCGATTCTTACCAGTCTGAAAAAGTAAGAAACACGTGAATCGCGAACCTAGCAGTTACAACCATTTGGGTGCGTTTTACGTGACGTGTTTGGTCGTGTGTGTCAGATTTTTACAGCGGTGATAAGCGACTTGCAACGTGGTCCTCACGTTATGCTTTGAAGTCTTGATGCCGCCGCACATACTACACAGGTGCAGTGTGTTTTGTGTTTTTTGAACACAGATGAGAAAAACAGATGTGATTCTTATAAAAACGTAGACCCTGTGTTTGGTCAAATATTTCAATTGTGGCGATTTCGGTTGGTTTGCCTGTGGCAGTTAATAATCCTGTTCCCGTCAGCCAAGTAAGATTCCAACAATTCCGTGCAATTTAACGCTTTTGCGTCGAAGGCAGCAACAAACGCAATGATCGTGGGCACTTCAGTAATGATTTAGAATTTTTAATGACGGTACTTTCGGAGCGTCATTTTCGGATTTTCGCAAGTTGATTAACGCCTCCCATTTTTTTTCTCGCAACAATGGGAGAGGAGCCCCACAAGTGAATCAGCCTTGGGCCTCGCATCAGTTAAATCCGGCCCTGGTGATGACTCAGTGCGTCGTGAGGAAATTAATTACCGCAGCAACAGGCGATTGGCACGAGACTTCGCTTTTGAGTGGAACTTAAAAGTTTTTTTCTACCTTTCCCGATTGTCGTCGAATCTCGCGTTTGTGTCGCAACAAATGATTTACGTATGATCAAGTATTGGAAATTTTTTGGGGGACCCCAGTCCATACATTCACCTAAGGGGTTGGTTGGGAGGAGTCTTCAATAATCTTTTGTTCTGAATGAGCCAGGAAAAAGTTGTTTTTCTGTCCAATGGACCCAAATCGCTATATTTTTATAGGGATAATGAACACTTCCAAGAACAGCAATTTTATTTGAAAGTATATGTCATCCTTTTGGGCCACTGTCCCAATAATAGATCCTTTTGGGTCACTGTGCCAATAATAGATCCTTTTGGGTCACTGTGCCAAAAACAACCAGGATGCTGTTTGTTCTTTTTGCTACTCATGTTGTTATTTCGTAGCATTTGCTTCCAGGTTTCAAATCAAACAGATAAAGCTGCTTCACAATGAGATGACAAATGCTCTTGCTGTCCGTTGAATAGGTGGGCGAAACGTCGGCTACTAATAAAATAATCGCCAGAAGAGCTAATTTATATGTTTAATAACCAGGATGCCACTCAGGCATGTTGTGACGTCATTGACCCTGACCCACGCTTGAACCCTGCGAAAGGCCTTTGTGCGAAATTGTCAGATTTCTTCTGTCGCCGCATAAGGGAATATGTCACCTCATTGTGAAGTAACTATTTGATCAAACGAACGATTTTTCAACCCATGTTATCTTGCCAAGCATATGTAGCGCCATGGCACACAGTACTTTTATGGAGGACATGTGCACAGTAGAATTTGAAATCTGACCAGGCAAGTGTTGATGACGAGTGAACACCGGAATGACCGGAGTGTCGTTTCGCCGCCTCCCGGCCTTATTGTTTATGCACTAAGATGTTTACCAGCGTTAAGGCCATACATAAAATTGTTGTTGTAAACCACTTAGGATATTAAGATGATGAAAACAGCCGCAGACAATTTAAACAGTGATTGTCTCTCAAGAGTGATCAGAACCTTGATTTGCATGAAAGTAGAACAACTTGTTCAATCGACGCAGGAGTTGTTGAAGAGGAGAAGAGACACGACTGCGATGAGCTGCGTAGGCTCCTCCGCGAGCACGAGAAGTCCATCGACCTCCAGGATGACAGCAGTTTCTGTTGCCACGACGATGAAGATGACCTCACGCAGCTTTCCAAGGATTTTGACAAATGCTGTCCCTGTGGAAAAATCTACAAAAGCAAAAGTGAGTTTGCTAGGAGCTGTCAAGAACTGTCACTGGCTTTATCTTTTCAACAATAAAGACTAAATGCGTGAGGAGGAAATTGAAGCGTGAATTGAGATTTTAAAACTTGTTTGCTTTCTAAAGTTTCGTTATTTCTGTTTAATTTTTTTAAATTGAATCAGAAGTTTCATTCGAACCTTTCTGAATAAATACACAACAAATCACCACGGTCATCAGAAACTGAAATGTAAAAAAAGTTTCAAAGCATTTTGTTCTTCAGTTGGATAAAGTGTTTAGACAAGTGGTGGGTCCGACTTGTTCGATTTTTCTATTTACTGCTACGTCCATCAGTTTCAACATGCACCACTAACCATCAGCACCGATATGCACTATCAACCATCAGACATACATTGCAATTTCTTTTTCGTGTACACACGGTGCACATGCTTGCCGAAAGTTTTTGCCACATTGTTTGGGTAAAGTGGGGGTTGTTGCACAACCTGCGGCCTTTATTATAAATTCCTGTTGCTGCGAGCATGTAATGTAAATATGCAAGTTATTGAGACAGTGCATTAACATAAACTCTTTGCCTACTCTATGAGGGTACTTAGTGGGAAACAGCCAAACAGAAGTGTGGAACCAGGTTTGACTCTCAGTGCGGAAGCAGAACAGAAGCAATGCAAAAATAACAGTATCTTGGAAACTCACTGGCGGCCGTAATTCATAAAGCGTAATGCGGCCGGCAGTAGCGAAAAGGTTGTGCAGCCCTGGCGGAAAGTGACATGCAGTGTGAAAATAAGTCTGATCCCAAGTTCTGGATTCATAAACTCCTGTTTCTATGACTTTTAACTCAAGTTTATTTCCCACAACAAATCAAGGTATTGTTTGATGGTAGTTTTCCGCAAAAACCCCTAAAACAGGCTAAAACTTTGCGTCACACGGAGCGCATTTGAAGCACGTTTAGTTGTGTGTTGTTCTGCTGAAATTTTGACAAACAACAGAAGTTGTGACAGTGGTTGTTTTTTCATGTCTTCCCACAGTAGTTTGTTGAAACTGTTTACACAGTGGCACTGAAATTCACAAACATCGCTTTGTTAGAAAGTTAAGAATTTTGCTTCGCTGCCACGTCAGAGGTGTTGCTGGTGCTTAGACTGGGCGACCCGGGTAAAGTACTTTATTAGAAAGTGTTTGTATGTCATGGAGAGCGAATGGAACCGCAAAAGCTTTTTTGGAATAAACTTTTCCTACGAAAACAAAAACTCTTTAAAAAAATCCACACAGGAAAAGATTCAAAGCGTCGGGACACCGAAAAAACTACTGACGAGGTTGCCTCGCCTAACACCCCTCGATAGTTAAGTAATTTTCTTCGCACTGTTTGGAGTCGATGGCCTGATTGTAGTAAAGTTTGTGCTGGGTCGCAACCGGTATCTATCGTGGTTTGCCCAGTTCCGCAAGGAGCTGAGCGTGACAGAGAAAGTGTAACGCCGGCTAAAATGAAACTCTGCCCGGGTTTCCATAACCCTTTCACATCCAAGCAGACGACTGTTTGCTCTGCAGCAGTTCGTATCTTGATGCCAAGAAAAGTTATCTTTCCATCAATCTCAGGCTTTTGTGACGTCGAGACAAAGTTGCTGGGCGTAGAGCATGCGTTAAACTTAACACAGGTGCTGGCCAGAGTTGCCAGATAAAAACTTCAATAAAAAGCCAAACAGTGCTAAAAAGAGGACAGAAAAAGGCCAAACCGACTGTTCAAAGGCCAAACCTTATTTGTGGTATTGCTATTTCTTTGTCATAAACAAACATCTAAATTGCAAGAATGTCATCAGGATTTTTCTTCGAAGTTTGGATTAAATCTTGCTTCGCCCTGTACTGGAGCTCATTATGCTTCTCTGACATTTCATGGATTGTATGATTGCATACTTTGGATACAATGGCAGTAGTGGTGTAGGAGCGAGGGGTGCAGCGCACCCCAAAAATTTCTATTTGTCGAATATTTGAACAAAATACAAAAATAATTGGGCACTCGGGCACAGAAGTTTCGACATTTGCATAAATGTGTCTGACTCAAAAATGTATATGACTCGAAAGTAAAAAAACACGAATATGAGTATAACCGCAGAGTTGATAAGTAACCACCAGCTACAGAAAATCTGTATGAGAAAGTTTGCCGCATAAATTTTTTTCGGGCAAATTTGAGGAGATTCGGGAAAGTATCCTTCGCACCCTCCAAAAAATACCTGCTCCTACGCCTGTGTACAATGGTCCTACGCCTGTGTACAATGGTTCCACAGTTTGTATACTATTCCATCGGCAGCATTCTGCACCCATACGAAAGTCATCTCCCATTTACTCCTGTACTTACGACCAGGATCATAAGAGCCCTTCCACTTCCTCGACGTCATTGTCACATTTCTATGGCAGAGACGCAGACCTGTCTGCAAGCGTTGAACCTGCTTAGTGTTTGCAACACACTACACAAGTGTTGAGTCTTGTTGGTGCTTACAGCACACTATACAACACACTCCCAGTGATCAGGCAAATAATTTACTTCGAATCTCGTATTCCAAATTTTAATAACATCAGAACGCGGCCGCCGGTCTAACAAAGCATTTTTACACAGATTTTGCCGAAAAAAAACTTTTTCAGTGTAAAAAGGTCAAAACAGAGCCAAAAGGCCAAACGAATCTTTTAGGACAAACCAACCTCAGATGAGGCCAAAAAAAGACCAAAAGCCCAAATAATTTTTTTAGGCCAACAAGCTTTGCCTAAAAAGGTCAGCCTGGCCACCCTGGTGCTGGCGTTCCCTGCTGGCAGGCCAAGCGTGGCGCAGGAACCTTCAGTGGGCATCGGTTTGCTGTGAATGACGTAGGCAATCGGCTTGCTGTGAATGACGTAGTTGACGCAGCGCTCCTGCAGAACAAAAATCACCGCGAAATTGACAAAAGAGAACGAGAAGCATTTCATCCAAACACACACAAAAAAAACACTCTTAAAAGAAATGTGTATATAGACATCTGCATATTTATATATACTGTACGCGCAGTATATCCAGAACAAATGTGAGATACATTGCATACAAACATAACCAAGCCAGCGAATCAATGTTGTGTAGCCCTCAGTCTGCTCGTTCCATAGCACCATGCATGCAATAGAAACAAGCTTATGTTTATATCGCTTTTTGAATGCACATGAAGATATGCCATATAAGGAAGGATCAGTGAGTCACAGACTTGTGCGCCGCGGTGTTTGCAAATCTTTTCCTTCCAGTTTTTTAATGTAGTTGCCAAAGGCATCCACTTCTTGTAGCACCACGTGTTGCATGAGCTTAATAAGACGTTAAGTCTTGACGTCACATATAGCTCGGAGTGTTTTTATCATCTAGTTTTATTTGCGTTTAGCCGCTGTTTCGCCTCAAATTTGACATATTTTTGAATGGCAGGAAAAGAGAGGGATAACCCTTGTTTAATGGACGAGGCCTACGGTAATACTAGACCTAAATCGAAAGGAGCCAAATGCAGACTGGAGGATGAAGATGATGATGATGAAGAAGTACTCTGCTGTCAAATCGGAGATGACCTGGAACCTCTGAAGAAAGGAAAGGAGCCTCCTTGCATCTGCATCCAAAGCTGTCGCAAAGAGCGTACGTTGGAAAACTTTTGAACGAAGTCTTGACAGTGATAATGCTCATGCATGCATGTTTGTTTGGACTTGATGCAAACTTTAGATAGATGTTTGGTGAATGTATCACGTCTGCGATGAAACACTTTTCACTGCAAAATTTTGTTCGGAGATTATTTAATGAACACAAAGCTACTGCTTTTTTTTAGATTGAAAAAATCACCCGATTAGTGGTTTTCTATTTTATGGCTCAGAGTTCTCAAGTGTTGCTTTTATCTCCTTTGATAAAAGTGTTCTTTTTGGCAATATCTGGAATTTCATCAGTTTCGAGGAAATGCGCAGCCTCTTTTGAAAAATACATGAAATTTTCAATTGTACATTTTTTCCCGAATGTTGACATGACGTTGACTCATCTCAACACTAGCAGCTTATTTCAACAAAACCTTCTTCTTTGCTTAGTTTGTGAATTCCAACCCTAATTATTTTCCTTTCTCCAGTCCGTGAAACTTCAGCATACATGGAGGCGATGAACGGCAAGTTCTGATGGAAGCGTCCGTTGGAGGAGATCGTCCGAAAAATGTGCCAAAGAAGATATTGCTTGGCTTGCAAAGTGTGGCTGATATTTTGTCGAAAGAACGCCTTGAGTTGTTTTGTTTCATGAAACGCTATCCAACAAGCAACTGGCAAACAAACTAATAAATGAAATGCTCATGTACGAAACGCCATCTGCATTGAATTCATACATTTAAACTTTTCTTCTTTTGATTTAAAGATTTTTAACGCATTTTTCAGATCGCTCAGTTATGTGATGTAGACTCAAGGTTCCTACAAAATATCAACCAGGACGAAGGTTCACGATTTGACCCAAAGACCAGGGGTTTAGTTTTTTAATATATATGAAGTGAAGGGTTCGGAAGTGAAAACCCCAAAATCCTGATGACGCAACAGCTGATGTCGCTTTCTCACCAGTTGTTTGATGTCCCGACCAATACAAGCGTGTCGCTCAAAACGCTAGAAATGCACATATCGTTTACTTAAGTATGCTCGTTGCAATTTTTCAACCAGAGTAAGTTGACAGAAAATCAGTCATGCTAAGCAATTTAAAACCAAAGCTTCAGTCCTGTATCGGCTGGAATGTGCAGATTTAAAACATTTGCACAGACGCTTATATTTTGCCAGGACTGACACGCAACTGGGAAACCTGTTTTGACTTCAGAGTGAAACGTTTTGATTCAACTTCTGTGACGCTGCGTCCTTTCCACTGCTCACTGCAAGAACTGTGACTGAACCATTTCTCGGTTGATCTTCAACCGCTGAGGAACTCATTTTCTGGGACCTTTAGACTTCCACCAAGTACAGCTCATGGGTTTAAGAGACGACCGTGCACAAACTTTTACATAATATCGCGCGGCAAACCATAAAAACCACAAACATTCTTGCATCGCCCCCCCCCCAACCTTACTACCAACCCTGGATCTATCGCTGCGAGATCATGTTGGGATTGCGAAGCGGTAATGACAAGTCCGGTGGGGAATTTCGCTGCCGTAGTTCAAAACGTCGTGTGCTAAAAACAGGTTTTAACTAAGTCCTGAAAAAAACATTTTCTTCATAGAAAGCGCACCGGGTTCTTTTGTGGAAAGTTTGAATACTTCAGAGTTTCCAACCTTTTTTCTGGCCACGCGCGCCATCAGGCGGTTTTGACTGTGGCTGTTCGAGAAGAACACGTTTAATTTGTTCAAATGTTCTTGTGCATCTGCAACAAAAACCAATGCAACTGCAAAAAAATGATTCCACATAAAACAAGTTTGATGCGCGGGCTGCATCTGTTTAACTTAAATGAAAAGAGCTGTTTAAACTTAAGCAACTGTGGGCAACATTTAATTTAATGGTATTTCGATGTTGCAAAGATACTTGTAATTTGCGACAGTTGCAACAATAGACTCCATACATTTATCTGACACCAAACTTCGCCAAGGAACTGCTCTCGGGTTATCAAACCAGAGTGTGCGGACCCAGATGAGGCCCCGAAGACGTTCCAGTGAATCCTCAGATCCCTAAGAAATTGAACTTATATGAAAGCAGTAACTTTAACCCGAAGATTTGGTGCATGTCTGAGCTGCATTTGTCACGGTCAGTTGCGTTTCTCTCACGACATTTGTCATCATATCAAGTCATCCGCAAAAACAAAGCTGTCGCTCATGGGGGATACGATAGCAGGGGACGGCAACTTACTGCCCACGGGCCGGATCCGGACCTCCAAGCAAAATTATCCGTCCCGCAGTTCCTTTACCAAATTGTAGTAACTGTATGGACCGTCCAATATTTTATAAATCCGTCCTTGCATCTTTCTGTATTGAATACTTATGAGAAACCGCACTGTGCTATAAATGTAAGCCTACTTTATGTCGCATTTTCGGCTTTAGTCATGAACTGTTAAAATCAGCATGTTAATTTGATTAAAATTCCATGAATTACCAAGCTTTAGCAACATCATAAACAGCAAAAGGAACGGAATTATTGGTGGAAATTAGTACGGCCCGCCATAACTTGCTGAGTTTGTTTTTGGCTCGCAACCCGGAAAAGATTGCCGATTCCTGTACTATAGCAAGAAACCACCAATAAACGATATCCCATTCAACAGATCTATTTGTTGGCATTTATAACTGTTGGTATCAATACTTACGTTTTCTAAAAAAACAGAAGAGAGTTGCTTTACCAGTGAAATTGCGACATAACAATATGGCAAAAACAGTTTGAATACGACGTATTGTACTATAGATCCGAAACCTGCACAACTCGCTCGCAATGGTTGAAATTAACTAGAAGCAAAATTTGCAATACCACTCGTTGGGTATTTATTGAAGTATGAAATATACAGGTGTGTAGTGGCTGCCCAGACACATTGTTGTCTATCAGTGTTTTCCACAACTATATGCAAGCCTCTGTTCGTTACAATGGCTGTACCTCGAAAGTACTCCCCGTAACACGCGTCGTTAAACAGGAGTGCGTTCTCGCACCAACCCTGTTTGCAATTTATTTCTCAGCACTTCTGCTTCGTGTCTTTCCATCCACTTCAGGTGTTTTGCTCCACTCACGTAGCTCTGGGAAGCTGTTCAATCTATCTCGCTTCCGGGCCCGCTCTAAAGGCGGCTTCACACAGAATCCGGTACCGGCTTACAGTCCGTCAACGGTAACGGTCCGTTTTGAGAACCGGCTTACGTGTTCCGGGATGCTATCACACAGGTTCAGGAAGCGGCCGTTTTCCCGCGTCCGGCTTGCCTTGCGGAGCTATTGGGTTGATGTGCACTGAACTGCTGCTTTGGTTTTGCTGCAAATCACTACACACGCTGTTTCATGAATATGGAGTATTCCGAGGAACTACTTGTAGCTCTTTTCGTTGTGCGTCTGCAACTTATTGCTACTGCTTTGTACCTAATGCACAACCAACGCA
>Ga0210059_1011651_pt1 | contig 13412 bp, 10 predicted proteins | sample Ectturendosymbi2_FD_188042 | JGI IMG/M metagenome (GOLD analysis project Ga0210059, IMG submission 188042) | Ecteinascidia turbinata endosymbiont from Florida, USA - Sample 2 (SPAdes) (version 2) | ecosystem: Host-associated > Tunicates > Ascidians > Unclassified | place: Key West, Florida...
TTTGTCTCATTGCTTGTGTTGGTTAAAGTCAATAAGTGCATTTGCACAAGAGCGATGAATAATACCTTTTCTGTGTACTATTATTGTATTTGTTTCATTTATTTTACAATCGAATAAGAAGGTGCGGCCCGCCGCTATCCCTCCGCTGGATAACCTCTGTGTTTTATTCAGTGCCCCGGTGTTCGTTGTCTTGAATAGTACACCTGGCGCAATGACCTCAGTACCGCCAAATAATTCTGTGTATCCATCCGGTAAACGCAGCCTTCTGAAAGTGGCCTCCGAGCCAAATTAATTGCCTATCCCTGCAATAGATGATTTTAATTAGAACAAACATAACGCCTTTTAATAAAAATGTATGCTAATGGTGTTAGAGACTGTAATGAGCTTCTGGAAATTCGTCAGCAAAGATAGATTTCCCAAACTGAAAGATTTCGCACTAAAAATGCATACGATATTTAAAAACAGAAATCGAAAGGCAGATAGTTTCCGAGTTGCACCACTAGCACTGGTATTGATATCGGAACGATGTTGTCAGAGAAGCCACTACCACAGGCATCCAACTGGTAGAGATTTGTAATAAATTGTTATTTGCTATTGTGCAATAATTTCAATGACGCACGCACTTGTCTTCCCTTTTTGAGTTTTAAATGTTGTGAATCTGTTGTTTTATACATTATTTTATTGCAAGTGTCCAGTGAGTTGCCACATTTTTGTAAAATGGCTCGTAAGTTAAAAGCAGTTGGACCACACTGATTTAAACAATAAAAATGATGCAAAATTGGATTGCTTTGTGAATTATACGCTTCTTTTAAATGAGGGGGTGCGAATCCCACTTTATTTTTATCAAAGGGGTGCCAGCTTCAAAAAAGGTTGGGAACCTATGCGATAGAGGGATCTCGTTGTGTGATCTCTGACAATGCTTGTGAACCTGGTGAGAACTTCATTGTGCTTGCTAATGATGGCGACAAGAGTGATCTCGTCAGGTGATCTCTATTGTTGCTTGCTGTCACAGTGTGAAGCTTTGCGCAATTGTCCTCTCGGGCTTTCCGATCGCAACCAGATGGTGCTGTGACCAGGATGTGAAGGTCGTACTAGGTGCAACCTTCACAAAAAAGCATACGATCGGTGCAGTTCATTGTATAAAGGAGGGGATTTGTTGCAACCTCTCGGTTGGCGTTGCGTTGAATGTACGATTCACCAAATACGGGATGTGTGCGAAAAATAGCACCCATATATATGTGGCACGAACAAGCAACGGCAGAGTTATCTCGATAGAGTGATTTCGGTGGGTGACCTCTACAATGCTTGTGAACCTGGTGAGCAGTTGATTGTATTTGGAAATGGTAATGACAGGAGTGATCTCATCGAGTGGTCTCTATTGTTACTTGCTGTCACGCTGTGAAGCTTTGCACACTTGCCGCTCGGCCTTTCCGATCTTAACTATATGTAGAATGTTTGTGGAAATGTTATATGCAAAAGCACGAGAGAAAAAAGGTGTCCATGCTTGTCACCACACTGAAACTTCATAAGGCTTTCTTTCAGAAAAATGAAATGTGTGTAAACTCCAGGCAAATCCAGGTAGGAAGGTAGCAAAGTTTTCAACCTTAAATCACAAGCCATCTGCACACAGATAAAACCCTATCCGCAGCTCCGTGCTTCTTTCCCTGTTCGCCATCGCTAACAAGCTGGAAAAGTGACGTTTTTCTTCTGTTGACAGTTGCAGTTGCAAACCTTCATGTGGAGAACCTTTACGGTATTCAGAAAGAACATTTAGGGTTCAAGATGTCAGCAGGTGCAGCGAGATTCACAGAGCCACTTGAGCTGTTAATCCAAAACACAGCAAGAGAATATATGTTGAAGCTTGAAGAGCTGTGGCAAGAAATGGGGATGTCGGTGGACCAGGTACGGCAACGAATATTTGCAAGATACAGAAAGACCACCTACACAAAATGCTTTCTTTGTATGTTGAGAAACAAATAGGTGAAAACCTTAACAGCTCAAACCTCACGTACATGACGCTGATTTGAACGAAGCGAGGTCACACAATGCATAATTAAACTTTTATTCTTTATCGCAAAATTTTATAAATTTTCATGGTTTTTTAATCTCATGTGTTTTTGCATCTGTACCAAATATTTTACAGACGCCGTGGGGGAATCAATTGTTTTTAACCATAATTAAATATCACTTTCTATATTTAAATTTGTGGTTAATCGTTTTCAAGTTGACTCGTATGTTTACTTTTGCTGATTCAGTTCCAGGAGGGGTTTGAATTTGCTGCACTGAAGGCAGACCAACGGCGATATTTGTTGTGACGCCACAAGTAGCCCCCTACTTTATTTCTTTTATTTGGTCAAAGGCCCACTATCGAAAATCGTTTATGGTTTGCCTGAGGCACAGCCGAAAATCAGAAATAAACTCTCAAAACAAATATGGCAAGCCTATGTAAGTTAATATAAACCAGCCTAGCCCACAGAACAACTCTTCATTCCAAATAAACCACAGAATGTGAAGGAAAGATAACAAACAGTAATTCGCGTATAAAGCAACGTATATAGCCTTTTTGTTTCATTGACTAAATTCACAGGACGTCTTCTTACTTGTTTCAGCCACTACATATCAAGGCTGTTATGAATGGCTAATGATTAATAACAGGATAAGATAATTGAAATACCAATGCAATATAAAACCTCCAGTGTTTGAAAACATCTGAAACAACAACTGAGAAACGCTGTCATGGTTATGAAAAAGCTTACACATTGCTAATTCTGGCCATTATCAATGCCAATGAAATAGTAGTAGTAGCAACAGAAAAGTTTGGACAATTCAAAACGTTGCTGATATTTAACAATTTAGTTGTACAGTAATAAAGCTTAGCTCAAAGCTTTGTTTATGAGATAAAAATGGAAAGATTAAGAATGAACCTGAAAGCCTTTCGCTCTTAGCTTTCCTTGACATGTTTTGACCTTAGTTTTACAAACATGGATTAGGATCTTGCATCTCCTCTTCAAAATATTTGAACAACGACATTGAATCAACAAAATGAGACAAAAAACATTTTACACATAGTTCCCGGAGCTCCCAACTTGAAACGAGACATCAAATATTTGAATAACCCATCGTAAAGGCAGTTAACAAGGAAACAAGCGGATCTAACAGTTAAGAGCTGGACTGTAATCCAAAATGACCGTTTTGTATTTATGGCTTTATATGATGCGGTCTTTTACGCCGCCACAATTAGATATTGTTTGCTATTGAGTGTCATTTATTGGCTGATAGACTAGCAGGAGCTATGTCAAGCGCATGACTGATTTACAGATACAAAGACGAAGAAAAACAGTCACTTTTCACATGGAGGCGTTGTTTAATGGTATGTTGGAAGAAGAAAACATGCTGAAAAAGACTTTGCAATACAATGTATCAAAATTTGGCGCAAAAATTGAAGAATACCGCAAACAATTACGAATTGAAGATTCAAAGGCTTTGGAAGAACTAGTTTTTTCCAATGATGAAAGCGCAACTTGTAATAATCGCGCTTCATCAGGATTGGTGAGACAGGTAGGTTGTGGTTAACTTTATTCAAAATACCATTCTCAGAAAGTTTTGCAATGTTTAGAATTAGCTTATGGAGTAAAATTGAAAATATTTTTACTTATGAAATTTTATTTGTGATACTGCTATTGTTGCAATATGTTAATTTAGCAAAGTTACAGAATAAAACTAATCTCACCTATCAGTTAGCGCTAAACAGCGCTGAACTAGCCTGGCCTTACCAGTCAGTTTGAATGATCAGATTCAAAATTATTATTGCAAATTAGGTTTTGCAGCTGCGCCACTTTACCAGGAAAGACGGTGAGTGTGGCGCAGAAGAACAAACCTTCGACCATGTTGTCCTACAATGTCCGATCCATCGATCTCCTCATGGACTGCACGGCCAGACGGTTTCGGATGATGGAACAATTGAATACCAGCTTAACATCTGCCCAGAGATCAAGTGCGGTCAAGTAGTGGGGAATAACACCTGATACACACGACGAAGAAGACGGGGAAAAACTGCTCGCAGCCAAAAATTTTGGAAAACTTTGCCTATCCGGATCTCACACAAAATAGATTTTTGTTGCTTCAGCAAGTTGAGTCGCATCTGACCCAATTCACCAAAATCAATTCACAATGATGTTACCTATCATTCTGTTATGTTTTGTTTTTCTGCAGGAGAAGCGTGTGAAAACGTTATTTTTGAAGTTGAAAGAGATGATTTCAAGCAGAAAGGAACAAGTAGACAGACTTATAGAAGAAGAAGAAATGTGGTGTGGTAAATTGGACGAGACGTTTTCTTTTCAACCTGGTTATGAGGATTTATCTTTGAAAAAGATCGATCAGTTGGAAGAAAAGGTTGATACTCTGAGGATTGAGTACGACGAAAGGTGAGTACCAGAAAATGCATTTGAATTAACTTTCTACCAAGCTGATATCTGAGCTCCTTGCTTGTTTTGAGGGCTTGAGCCTATCCAATATGCTGCTCGTACTAGCGACTTCCATGGAAACATCACAATTTACAGATGTTATTAAGGCTTCGATAGGGCTTCAGCCGAAGCTGCTTACTTGCAAACCGATTTCAACCAAAAGGGAGAAATTATGCCAGCTCGCAAAATAGATCTTTTGTTTAAAGCAGCGTCTCCTGCTCAAACTCAAAACGCTGTACGAGTCAGGAAGCGAAAGGTTTATGCAACCCCGAATTTGGTTATATTTTCCTGGGACATGTGGCATCCGGTATTTCCAGACCAAACCAGTTTTGACTTACCGACGTCTATTTTTAATCACTTTTGCAACAAAATTGTATCTGCGCAGCGAAACATACATAGCATACAAATTTCATGCACTTTACCTCAAAAGTGGATTTTTCAGATGAAACTTTTTGTTTATGTGTAGAAAACATCATGCGCGTTTTAGATCCGTTTTTTTTCATATCAAGTCATTTGTGTAGGAAGACTCTTCACATATAAGGTTTCCGAGGTCATATTTGGCCAAACACGTTTTGCACTTAAAATCACATTGAAATTTAAGGTAGTAAGGTACACAACACTTGCTACACATCAGGTAACCCTGGGTTGCATAATAGTACCCAATTGTCTGTATATAGGCTTTCAGGGATATTTTTGTAAAATAATTCTGGCACCATTCCATTTGTCTCTGAAAATCAAGAAAGTCATGGAAACACAGACTTTTTACATTTTTCTAAGTATAGAAAATCAACAAAAAGAGAACCCATTGGGTGGTGGACCACCCTGGATTCCTGAGCAGGGTAAATCTTTGGATCACGAATCCCTATTACATTCTAATAAAAGTTACGGACAGCTCAAGAAGAAATGTTTCAACAAATATTTGAAATTAAGTCTTTATCATTGCAGCAATCGAAATGTCTGCAAAATTATTTAACACCTTCGAAATGTCAGAGCAAAGCCTATTAACCCATGAAAACACATTCATGGGTCACTTAAATCACCTTCGCAGACTCCTTAGATGTTCACTGAAAGCATGGTTCTTTATTACCATGATTCTTTATAATTTATTACCTTCGATATAGCATTATTTCCAAGAGGGCTTTACGGCAATTCGAACAAAGCGCTGACGCACAGAAACATTCATAATATTCAGAAGTGGGCAACGAAGTCTCGCAAGAAGACGAAGCAGTTGAACCGCAGGAAAAATTGACTCCGCACAAGTCATGTCAAGCGTAAACGCACGGGAAATAATGCGAGGACAAATACAGATTCAATGCAAGGTGTGACGCATTGGTCACGCAATTAAGACAACCGTTGCGTGACCTTGTGAGCTGCTTGCACCCAGCACGAAAGTTCATTGAGTTCATTGTCAAAACAAATGCGTTGATTGAAGTTTGTGACTCTGTGGGTGCTTGGCCATTGGCCGCAAAAATATAAGCTTTTGTTGTTACAGCGCAGTGTATAACCGGGTTGATTCATAATCCACAAAAACGAAATTGAAACAATGAAGGGAATTGCACTCAACAAGTAATCAATTCCACGTCGATTGCTCGATTCGACGCCACCGCCTGCATCAGACATACTGTAGACCAGTGGTTCTCAAAGTCTTTTTCACATTCCTCCCTTACGAACCCGAACGCTGTCAATTCCTCCCAGCTAAGATCACAAACGACAATTGCAAAAATTTCACACTGCCTTCTATGAAGAAACAATAGACGACTATGAACCAAAGAGATTCTATTAAATGATCAGTCACTGCGGTTAAAGAAGCTTGTACCTCAATGTCGCCAGCCTTGCGGTTTTCCCGCGAATTTGGGCTTGTTCTTTAGTGGACTTGCGTTTTTTATGAAGACTTGCGGGTTGCTTGTTTTCGGGCTTGTTTTAATTGAAATTTGCTTGTTTTTGGGCTTATTTTTTGAAGATTTCTGTTTTGCGGATTGCTTTGTTTTCAAATTTTATGGCACTTTTGCTGTTTCAATTTGCTGCTAAGGATATTTTGCGTGTGTTTGTGAATATGTGCTCATTTTGGGCTTATTTTTTCGGATTTGCCTCCCTGCTTTTTTAGTTAATTTTCCTGCTGAATTTTAGTTTTTTTGAATTTTCCTGCCAACGAATGTTGCGCTTCTTTTTGGTTACATTGCCTACTTTTTGCTTGTTTTTCAAATTTACTTGCTTGTTTTTGCAAATAACTTGGCATCACTGTTGTACCTGCAAGTTACTGCGATCGCTTCCTGAAAGGTGCATGGTCCGCCTGATCATGGGGCTGGTTGATAATCGCAGCTTCACCCTTACCGCTGGCAACGGCAAACGGAACAGGTTATGACGCCTCAAGAAAGGCGTCACACAGAGATCCCTCCTGTCACCCTTCTCAACATCTACACCTCTGAACTGTCAACCACCGTCTCCAGAAAGTATGCCTGCGCCGACGACCTAGCAATTATGCATGCTGATGGAGACTGACAAACAATGGAAGGGGCGCAAAGAAAAGACATGCCAACCATAGGTGAGTATCTCCAGATCTGGAAGTTGAAAGTCAGTACTACAAAAGCAGTGTTGGCAGTCTTCCACCTCTACAACAAGGAAGATAAACGTGAGCTGGAAGTCAGCCACAACAACGAAACCTGCCCTTTTGCTCCAAACCCGCCCACATACCTTGTAGGAATGTTGGACAGGACAAGTCAACATCATGCGCTCTGCTCTTGAGGTGGCTTGCTCTCTGGCTGGGTTGCTGGAGCAACAACGTTGCGAACAGCCACCTTAGCCCTGGTCCATTCAACAGCAGAGTACTGCGTTCCTGTCTGGTGCCTCAGTGGCCACACCGGCTTATTGACCCTGCCAACAACAAACCTTGCGATCCGTGACTGGATGCCTGCGTCCTACACTAGCGGACAATCTTTCTATTTTTGACGGCACCCAATCTGATGAACTTCGTTGCAAAGGTGCCACATTGTCTCTAGCACGCCGTCCCGTAGAGCCTTGACATCTGCTCCGTCCAGCACTCACCTGTCCATCGACTGGGAATGCACGGCACCTCAAATAGAGACACCGGTTTTGTACCCGTTGCTCAACAACTCATCAGTTCATCTGACGACAATAACAGAAGTGCGGTGGAATAGAGAAAGGTTGGAGTGCTGCACTACGAGACTCCGTACTTTCATCCCCGACATACTCGCCTAGAATGGCACTACCAAGAACAGCGTGCAAAAGCTCAGCCAAAATGAGGCCGAAGAGGCCATGGCCCTGTCCGAAACAAACTCGCCAAGATTTTCACTGGTGCTTTATACCAATTTTCAATTGTTCGGAAACAAACGGAAGGAACAATCGGACGTACATCAGGTTATTGATTCTCCTGAACAAAATTCCTGGCTGCGCCGCTGATAGCGTGGGTCCGGCTTAACCGCCTCCGTACTAGTGTTGGACCTTTCCGTTCCTGTTTGCACACATGGGGTATGGCTGCTTCGGCGGCTTGTGAGTGTGGCGCAGAAGATCAAACCGTTGATCATGTTGTTTTCCAATGTCCAATCCATCTATCCCCATGGATTGCACGGCTTGATCTGGATGATAAGACTATTGATTGGCTACTCAACACCTGGCCTGAGATCTAGTGCGGCCAAGCAGTAGACTGAAAGAACTGGCTCAAATGATGATGAAGCAGCTCGTGCTTGCGTACTGCAGACATTCCCATGTAAACCAACCTCACTGTGCAGTTTTTTTACGTGTTGAATAAACTAATAGGAGGAAAAACTTAAGCTTTTTCCACAGCTTTTCCTGCCCAATTATTCCCTGGAACAAATTTCCTCCCAGAAATTAAAAATTCCTCCCTTAGTGAACCAAATGGCTCCTGTTTCAGAACCACTGCTGTAGACAATACGGAACGCATTATGGAAATGCATACGTTGTTCACTGCTTTTCTTTCTACTTCGATTAGTTACAGTCGACACAAATCATAATATAGAGCTTCTTTGTTTCAGATACCAGAAGTTTTTATATCTGCGATCGAAAATTATGGATCAGATGAAAACACGTGAAATATCAGCTCAGGACAGTTTCATTCAGTCAGTGATTCACAACAAAGAACCGAAGATCACACTTTCACTTTCGAACTTGGAAAAATTAAAATGTTTTTCTGAAAATATCTCGACGATGCAAAAAAGGCAACAAACTGAAGAACTTAAAAACTGCATTGAGCCATTGCTGGAAAAATGTCGCTTAAAAAAACTCAGCGTAGGTGACTTGGAAAAGATTGAAAGAATTTTGAGGGAGTTGGACAAAGAAGAGAACCAGGTAAGAAAACATTAGTCAGGAGCACTTTGTCTGTTCCTGTTGTAATCGCATAATTCCTTGTGTGTGTTGGGTCAGTTGTACGTTTATTCAAAACTGATGCAATTGTGAGAGCATTAAAATCACCACAAGACTCAAAATCCTAACAAAAAGGGGTATTTTAATCTGGAAACGGCTGCAGGAGAGATCGTGTCGTGTCTTGACGAGTGGAGCACAGGGTACGGCGTATGCTGTGGCACCCACTTTTGATAGTGACAAACCAACATGCCGTATCTGGTTTCAGTTTAACATGACACAGAAAGTTGCTTTATCCAAATAAAGTGACTGCAAAAATTCTGGTCGTCAGCACGTGTTGTTTTGTGCAATATTACATTGTAGGCATATTTTCCAACTATTACACTTTCGTAGACGACCTATTGAAGGTAAAGCTTTGTTCTTAATGAAAGAGGGAGCGTTTAATGCACCTGTCAATTTTTCAAAGAATGCGTTATTTTACTTTCCTATGTGAAATTTTACATTATGTAAAACTAAGAAACACTGAAGTTCGCTAATTTCTCATTGTTAACGAAAACATTGAATAGTTGTACCGCATTTCAAATACTTGCCAGTTTTGGTGTATCATGCTGTTGCAATGGAGATAATATATAAGAAAACTATAATATGCTTAATTTTTCCTCAAATTTCGCATTTTGGCTTCTCTTGGTAACTGCCTTGGAGACTGTGATCTCTTCTCACTCTTAACGATGCCATTGCTTGCGCATTTTCACGTTTTACTTTTTAAAACAATATACGCCAGATGTCTATAGAGAGAGTAGATTTGCACATACCACATTAGTTTTTGTCTTGCTCTTTCCTTACAACTACTCCAATTTTACGCAAAAACAAAGGTTATTGCTAATCTTTTCAAAGTTCAGCTGCAAATTGTTTTCTTTTCATGCCGTTTCGGTTTGGTTTTAAGCGTGTTTCTATTATAGCTTTAGAAGCCTCGTTATATTCACAAAACGCACAATTGCAGATAGATTTTTCAAATTCTTCTCGTTCGCAGTAGATCACTTGTAAAGCAATTTCGATTATTCCTCACAGATTGGTAGTGTTAGGAATTTAACAACTTGCCGTTTCAGATCGCGGATGTAACAGTCAGTTCACTGACGGAACAAATGAAAAAGCTAGAAATATTGTACAAAAAACAATTGATTTCAGAAATCCATGTCTCAAGGAGCAGACTAACGCTGTTGGAGAAAGAAAGTTTTGTTTCAACAATGCAGAATGAAATTTGCACAAGAAGCGACTCGGAGGTAAACGTGAAATAGGACGCCACAGTGAAATATTTCAGTATGATTTTATCTACTGTAGCATGTTCTTCGCTCTTCTTATTTAATAACGTTTCTAAGTTCACGTGATCAAGCGTTTTTGCATTTTATCGTTATATTTAATCCACACACAAAAATGTGCATTTCCATGTTTACTTTTAATCCATGCAAAACACGAGCATTTCCGTGATGACACAACTGCGTGTTAATACAACGAAAATCCCTTAATCGTCAAACGCATTTTCAGCATGGTCCAACCAACCAATACGTTGCGTTCCCCAATGAGACGTTTTTGATCACCGGTTTTGAAATTCACTGAAATAACAATACCATAAGGCAAAAATCGGCACAGTAAAACAGTGCTATAAAAAACTTGATTCTGAAAAGTTATTTACATGTCTTTACTTTCATCAAAAGTTAGAAAGTATTTTATACCCACTGGTTTTAACCTCAGTCAAAGCATGAAACATCTCAGTTCACGCCATTTTTGTACCAAGTGCAGATTTGTTTCACATGTTAAAAAACTAGGTGACCGTGACACAACCTCATTTTTTAATTTTTTGCTTGCAAACAATTTATTGTGTGTTAAATCTCCTTGTTGCGAAACATCGTCCATATTTCAATGGGTGCATTTGCAACAAGTATGCCAGCCAAGACAAGTCTTTTTTTTCCTCATCTGTTGAAGACTTTTTAGCATTGGCCATTAGTTTCATGAATTAACCAACCTTTGTCGCACAGAATAAACACCTATAAATTTAACTGTGTCACTGCAAGTTTGTTTTGCATGTTACAGGAGAGCATGGGACATTTAGAGCAAAAGTTGTCCAACATTCATGATGAAACGAAAAGAATTGAACTTGAAATGAAAAATCGACAACCGGTTATTGCACAACTTCAAGCTTGGAAAAAAAGTTTCAACAGAATCAAAACATTGGAATGCACTTACAGTGATCCTGATCGCCTGAAAAACAGAGGTAGGAATATCTATTGATTCCGCTGTTTAATTAGAAATATAAATAACTTGTTGAAGAGCTAACCGACTGTAATGTCAGTTAACTGTATGCAATGTGATTGATGTAAGGACTTGCAACATTTTTTAGCATATTGTTTTGAAACATTAGTGTCTGCGGAAAAATTCTACACAAACGTTTATCACCCGTAAAAGTCAGTCATGTGTAAATGAATGAGCTTCCCTTATGTTTCTTAGAGATAAAATTTGAGACAAATGTAACTTCTGATGAATCGTTAGCTTAGCAACAATAGTTCCGCAATGAACAAAGGTCGATAAAAGCAAAGTCACCAATAAACATGACATTGTTTTTGAGTACAGCCACAAGAAAGAGTTTGTTGCCATTGTTTGTGAAGTGTCTAAGTGCTTTCAAGGTAGCTTTCCGTTTTACTAGTACTTCTATTTGCGGACCACAAAAAATCCTCTCGCTTAATACCAGCTACATCAGACCAGCTATGTTTTCACTCTTTATCATAAAATTCATTTTTTGTTGCTTGTCCTAAATCAGGGTTTTCTTTAAGGCGTTTTGGGGACCAGATTCGGGACCCTAGATTTGAAAATCGCGTCTCTAGTATCAGAGAAAATTATCATCGGGTCCCTAGAATCAGAGAAATCAGGTCCCTACAGGTCCATAAAGTGTACCTAACATTTTCCTTAAAAAAAACTGGCTAAATATTAATTGTTTTCTTCGGATTAAAGTTGTGAAGTTTTAAAAAGACTGGGGAGTATCAAAAACTGAGATACTCGAAAATCCCTATGTTCAACTGAATGTTGCTCCACTTGTAATTAGACTTCTGTCAAATACGCAGGGTGTACGTTGCTGAAAGAAGAAAAAGAGAAAAAGCAACTTAGACGGCAAATTGTTAAAGTTGAAAAGGATGTGAAAGAAGTAATCGCAAACTGGGAGCGAGAGCACGCAGACATTGGTATGTCGTGTTTCAAAAAGTAATGGACAGTTGATGCTTTTTTGCATAAATTTTTTTAGTTGCTAAACTTATTCAATTTTTCATGTTTAGTCATCGAATGCTGTCATCTCCCCTAATCACATTTTAATCCAATCTTGTTGCACATCACAGGCAACCAAACAAAATTCATGGTGTTTGACACCTCAGTTGAGAAGTACTTTGAAAAAGAGTGGCGTGATCTCGAACAAATCAAGCATGCAATGACAGAACAACGAAAACTTAAGAGGAAAAGAGAGACTGAGGATGAAATGAGATTTGGGACGATGAATCCTCGAAAATACTCATATCAATCAACAGCGAAACGCTTCAAGCACAGCGATATACACAACGTTACTGCAAAGAGAAAAGATCAGTTTCCAGCAGCGGGATTCATGACTTCGTGGGGCGAAATTAAGGGCGCTCCTGCCAAATCAAAGCTTTCTACTGTGCCAGGATGCCGACAGAAAGCTCAAGCTCGAGATACAGGTAACACATTACCAAAAAACGTTAAGTTTATATCTTCAAAAGAAGGTGCCGATTGTGGCACATTATCAAACTTCCAGTATGTTTATAGTAAAAACGTCAGGCTTTTTTGTGGTGCAAGATCATCTGAAGATTTTTCCAGGGGGGGCAAGAGTGGAATTTTCCAGGGAGGGCCAAAATTGGTAAGATTTTATTTAAGAATTTCCAAAACCAAGAAACATTTATGTACTGAAATATTTATAGCAAAATGTCGATTTCCAGGGGGTTTGCTCCTCTGCTGCCGCTTCCGACACCCATGTTGTTGTGGATAAAAACGTGATTACAGCTGTAAGTCAATTACTATCTTCTTGAAAAGTATATAAAGCACGCATCCCAATAAACGTCTTTTCTGCAAGATGCTTGTACATCCTGTAAACGAATTTTTGTCAAGCTTGAAAAACCTAACGCATTGCGTATAAGAACTGTAAAAAACACTTGTTGCATAGGCACCAAAGACGTATTGCTATTACAGGCTTTAAAACTACTGAATCGATTTGGTCCCGCTCCAACATTATGCGAGACGCAGCGCGATCAAAAGCACGTAGAAGAAGATCGAAATCAGAGAGCGATATACGGTCTCTGTTTGAAAATCCAAAGCATGGAAAGAAGGATAGAGGTAAGCACTTGCTTTGGATGTTGCATCGGATCCTGGTCAAATTACGTTGCAAGTGATAATTCGTTAAAATGTAGTTAAGTATTTTAAGGAATGAATGCAGATTTCCTTTCAATGCCACTAGAGGTTTAGTTCGGTCATGCAGTGTTTGTTCTGTATGCGAGTGCAGGAATTTGTTGTTTAAAACTAGATTTTATTTTCAGGACAAGAGGATGGGGCTTCGTCCTCATG
>Ga0210059_1011652_pt1 | contig 13411 bp, 8 predicted proteins | sample Ectturendosymbi2_FD_188042 | JGI IMG/M metagenome (GOLD analysis project Ga0210059, IMG submission 188042) | Ecteinascidia turbinata endosymbiont from Florida, USA - Sample 2 (SPAdes) (version 2) | ecosystem: Host-associated > Tunicates > Ascidians > Unclassified | place: Key West, Florida...
ACTGGAAGTTCAGTGCATTAGTATTGATATAGCTCACATCAAATTCTTACTAAGATTTTTAGTAACTGCAGTAGATTGGAAGATGAACGTTGGAAACTACATTCAGGTGGAGGAAAGATTTACCTGTGATTTGCTTCTGCTGAATGACAAAACTAAGCTGAAGATTTTTTGCCACTACAAAAATTTTGTTGTTGTTGAACTTCCGTTGTTGCCACAGAAATGAGAAGAAATTGTTCGCAATTTGCCTGCTTTCAAATAACGAGTCTCTACAAAAATGACCAATTCTAATCAATCAGGGTATGGTTTGAAAGGAAATCGATTTCCAGATATTGTGAAGAAGAATTGGGTTAAGGAAATTAGCGCATAAATTAATATTCAGAGCTAGATCGTTGTGAAATCGCTCTCATTATGAAATAATATTCGTGCTTTTTTTGTTGTTCATTGATTTTCCCATTCGCTTTTGCCTACATTTTTGAACATTTTTCCACGAATGTGCTGTAGATTAGTCACCGACATTGGCATCGTAGAATAAGAGCTGATGATGCCAACACCATAGTCGAAATATATGCTCTGTAAGATCTTAAAGTGTCTGATTCTTTGCAAAGAAAGGATTTCTTTCCATAGACAGCGTTAGGCATTTGATTTTGAATGTACGGCATAGAGTGCGTCTGCCAACTTTATGAAGACAATTCTACTTTCAATTTCTACCAATGCTCTATTTTGAGTCATCGCAGCGTGATGTCATTAATGTGGGTCTATTGTTCGGTAGCTGGTATCAGGTAGAGTTTGTCAGTTTTAGTGAAAACAACGGACATTCCAATTTGTGCAGCTTGTGTTTGACATATTCATTTCATTTCGGCGTTGAGTTTCTTTGCGTTAACTGTTCTTGCTTTTTAGACTTTCCAATTTTCACATGACATCCACTTCCGGTTGAAAACTTTCCTGATTGATTAGACTTCGTCATTTTTGCGGAGACTACAGTAGTTATTTGTTAAGAGATACGTGCATATTTGCATCACCCCAAAGTCATGAAAGCATAATCCAATCAGTTGATTCCTTGGAAGTTTGGAACAAAAGTAAAGTCTTTAATTGTAAAGTCAATTTTGGTCCCAACCTGCCACAGTACATTATCAAACTAATTATAAATATATGTTATTTTTTGCGTATGTTTTGGTTTAACTCATTTGAACACTATTCAAAGCGTTTCTAAGCTGAAATTGCAATTGCATCCAATCCAAACCCTCGTAAATTCAAAGGAATCAGACTTTAATCGTCTCAGTGAAATACACCATCTTCTGGCGAAACTACAGGCAGGCCTTTCAAGTGAAAATCAACCATTGCGACACTTTTTACGATAGTGACTCTGCGGAAGGTCATGCAGTAACATGAAAATTTCATTTTACCGCAGATTTGCCAAAATGCATTCTAAACACAACTTTGGGCGGCTTCTTTAGTCACTTCAAACCATTTCCAATTTTCCTGAAGTCAAAAGTTGCCTTGCGACCAAACTGCGTTTACATCGTTTTGTTTCTGCGTTCTCTCAAGTCGGCTAATTGATTGCCAACGAGTTGCTGTTCAAGTGCACCTTGTTGTGCATTCATTGCTACAAAAATTTGTTCTGCTTACTTCCATTACTATTGCTAAAAAGAAAGATGTGTGTCACGAATTTAGAGAGATTTTTTGAAAGATTTGGGGAAAGTAACTCGAAGCAAGTGAATGAATTAATTGAGATAATCGTGAATTCTCGACAGAGAAGGAGATATACTTACCACACTGCTGCTGCTCATCCTTGAAGGATGAGGGATGTTTCCAACATACGTAGTATGCAACGCTTTTGTTTGGATGATGGATAAAGTCAACCAGCTGGAGGTAAAGTTACGTAAAAAGTCCTTTGATTCGAAATCTGGTTGCAACAGTTAGCATTGTTTCAGTTGTTTCCATTAAAAACAATCAGCAACTTATGCCTGACACAAGCGGGAGAAGAATCCGACAAATCTATGACTAAGTTCTTCCTGACTGGTTTCAACAATAGAGAGCTTGAAAATCTCCAGGAAAACTATATGCTAAAAATGAATCGAGCAACACACTTTTCTTAAACTACCAAGAAACCAGGCAAATCTTCAGTTAGGTTGAGCTGAGGATTGACGAAAATATCATGCAATGTGAATTATTTCAGCTTTGTTCTGTCTGTATATTACGTCACAGGCTCCTCTGTTTCATATTTGTTACGATTGAGGTCTTGTGTGGCAGAGCCTCAAGGAGAGTGATTCTAGCCAGGTATTACAGCCAGTATTCACGAGTAAGCCGCTTTTCTCATACAACATACCTCAAAGAGACTTAACGATAGGCTTGGTCATTTGGGTCATGTTTCAGAAGCAGCAGCTGCCACATGGTAGAAATTCTTTTTCCCTTACTGTCGACCAACTATACATACACTAATGTTGCTGTCTTGCAAGACCGCAAAAAAACAAGCAATCAAAGCAGAAACGCATGCATGGTGGGAAATAGTTGTTTCTTTTGCATATTGTGCACAATTTACACTAAATTTGTTGGCAGTCGGCGTGAAATCACCAATTCAATTGGTTGAAATAGTCCTAGTTGGCCCACTCAGCGCTTCTGTGAAGGAGCACGGGCAATGCTTTCAATATATCCTGTTCTCAAAGCGGTCCTGTCTCTGCCGAGCTGACTCAGGAAATTTTGTAGAGTTCCGATCTCAAATGTAGATTGCAGACCTTGGCTTCCTGCATTTGAACATAATACCTTAAGAATACACATATGGACGTTAACAATTAAGAATGCACATTTGGACATAGAAATGGAACGTACACATGGACATAATAAATTAAGAAAAATGCAACGATGTAATAATGCCATTGTGCTCTTAGATCAGGATTCGGAAACCTACGGCCCGCGTGCCGGATGCGGCCTGCCAAGCAAAATCATCAGGCCCGCAGACCCTTTACAAATTGTAGTAACTCCATGGCCCGCCTAGTGTTATTATACTTTATGAATCTGCCCTCCTTGCAACTTCTTCTATTGCATACTTATGGGGAACTACTTACGAGAAACTGCACAGTGCTATAGATGTAGGCTGCTCTATGACGTATTTTCCGTTTTCTTTATGAACTGTGAATAACAGGAGTTAATGCGGTTACAATTGCATAAATTCCCAAGTATTAACAACATCATAAACAGCAAAAGTAACGGATATGTTGGTCGAAAATCTGTACAGTTCACCATAACTTGCAGAGTATATTTTTAGCCCGCGAACAGGGAAAGTTTACCGACCTCTGTGTTAGAGTTTTATATGACCTTTGTACATGCTAACTGACAGAAGCAATTGTTGTATATTTTGTGCGGAGTTTCACTGCTTCTTTCGTTCTTTCTTTTTAACAATGATTCCTCCTTGTACACTTTTTACGTTTTGACTTGCCGTAGACCCAAATCTAACAGAATAAACAACGTGGCTATAGAGAGTAGGAACTATGAAGAAGATGAGGCAATTGTTGTAATGAAATTCGTTGATCTTTTCAAAGAAAGGGAATTCTTTTTCCATGTCTAAACATATTGCTTAGCCCGGTCGAAAGTTATTTTTTCCAAACTTTTCTCAAGGCAGGAATGGCTGACGGCGCAGAATAATACTCTATTTAACATATGATTTGAAGTAGAAAATCATTTCATTGAGCTTCTGGAAGCTGGCTTAAAAAATGTCAATATTCAAATATTGCCCAAGTAGTGGCAGAGCAACGTTTTAAACATCACAAGGAGAAAACACACAATGAACGGTTCGAAAACACACAACGAACCATTAGCAGAAACGCGACTCTTGATAGTCTCTGCGCGGAAGGAACTACAGTACCGTTGTAACGTGTACCAGATCATGAATTGGACCGGTGTGAACACACGTGTCGTACATAGGGAAGTATTGCTGTGATTGCTGGTTAGAAATTGTTAGAACGGTTTTCCTTAGTGTTTACCACTTTCTTTGATTCTATTATATTTGTCTTGCTTAATTCCTCTGCAGCAAGGTCACATCTTATAATCCCGTGTTTTACTACAAACATACCCCTACCTTCGTTTCACATTTAAAATCTACTCAGCATTTGCCCAATTCAGTGACTTTAAAGCAAGTCTATGGAAAATTATATATATGAAAATTGCGCATTGCTAGCTTTTGGTTAACTTGCCTTTGGTTAGCATTGCAAAGCATCAGATAAAATAATTATGTTTTGTATCCACGCCTTCAAGACATTTGGGAGATACAGTTCACTTGAAATCTTCTGTTTATTACTTACAAAGATATTAAATTTTACTAAGATTTTGAAAGACTTGTTTAATTGTCGGTCAAAGATTATTGAGTATTTCTATGGTTGGAGTAGCTGATCTCTACGGAGGTGAAGAGTTTCAATTAATCTGCAGAAATCGATTCAAACTTTTCACCTGGTGGTGATTAATTATTTGAATATGGTTAAGTGCAACCTTGAACTATCGCATAAAATATCAAAGCTCAGCACATTAACCTGATTCCTCCAAATTTCAGAGTAAGTTGGAGCTTTTTTTAATGGTTCGTGATTGAAATGATGAGAAATCCAAGTGTTGGTGACATTCTTTTATTTCCCTACAGTATCGTTCTTCATTTCAAATTAGCTATATATAATCTTTGCAGACTTTCTAAGAATGCAATATTTTCATGAAAGGAAACAAAAAGCTTGCAGTAGAATCTTACTTCAGAGTTGAAAGATCTACCACAACACGTTTGAAATCTAAGTAATCAATTTTTGTTCTTGATTAACAAAAAGTTCAGCAGCTTCAAATATAGTTTGCATTTTCATATTACAAGAAAGCATTGTTTCATCAAATGAAAGCAAAAGCTCCCAAGCATGTTAATTGCCCAAACGTGGTTATTAATTTTCTTGAATTGTGCAGTAATTTAGTCATCTGGAAGATATGCAAAATAAGGAAATGTCTACCTTGTTTCAAGCGCCATAAAATGTTTTGTATCATACTTAAAAATGCCTTTCGACAAACGTGCTGAGGTAGTTACTGTATCTCTAATTTTTTACGCTTTCCATGTTGCATTTTCAGATGGCATTCGTTAGCGTCATATTCATTTTGCACACTGAACTGCCGTGATGTCAATACGTTTTGAATTGATGGGATCCGAAACTTAATCATTCACTTGTACTATTTGGTACCGTGGTCTTCAATGTTGGGTGAAAGCTGCATCATTCAGTAAAAGTTTTCCCTTTCACGGTTGATGTTCATTTAATTATTTGCATTACACTTGTGACCATGTTACTTAATCGTTTCTTGCAGAAATCAATAGCCAGTGACATTTGTTAACTTTTTATTTGGAATTTACACAGATGTTTTGACTGCTTGTGTTGGAAGCCGAAAGAGAATACAGCGCATTTTTTCAGAGCCATTGCTTATTCTATTGAGATCAAGTTGTGACGCTTATACAAGAAAAGAGAAATATATACGTGACATTACATATAACATTGGCTTTGAAAGTATTAAGCTTCTTATTGTTATAGAGAGAGATAACAATCATTGTTGATTGGCAGTTTCTATGGCAGTGGCAAACTTGCAATCCATTGGCTTGTGGCATTGTCTGATATTTTTACTCTTGAGAACTGGTAAATGAGCAGACGTGTGAAACTGTTCACTATATAACAAGAGTACCTGCGCGACAGTAGCTTTACAAACGAGGAAAACAGCGATAACGTCTTGAAAGCACCAAAGTTTGCTGTACAAAATTTGCTGATTGCAAACATCAATGATTGCAAACCGCTTTCATGTAAGGGGTCTACTTTTTCGACTAGCCTGCTCAGCTACAGTATCTCACATATATATATATACCCTGTTGAAGGTAAATAACCTAATTTTGAATCTCAACAGGTACATCATTTGCAAGCAGCTATATCGCGTGGGTGTGTCACTATCGGGAAGTCAGCAATGACGGTCTAAAACTTCCTGATTGATTAGACTTCGTCGCCTTTGTTGAGACTACTTTTGTAGTAAAGCAGGCAAGGGCAATGTAACGTGCATTAAGTAATAAGACAATATTGTTTCCAAGAATCAAGACAATTGTTCTGGTAATAGTTTCCTCGCAAACCCTTAACCACATATCAAAGACGCTTGTTAAATGTCAGCATTGTTTTCGATACAAAAAATCAATTGGGCTTCTCTTGGGCTCAAAAAATGAAAAGCAAAGTTGACCTCAGACCACCAGGTCAAGTTTCGTACATAAAGAAATTCGCCCACGCAAACCTGAATTGAAGTTCGTATTTGCTTTTGCGAAAGCAGCGATAGCCTCGTCCACGCTGCTCGGTTCAGAAAGCGTAGCGATATAGATCGCAATCTGTGAAGTTCCCTGCCTTGCCGAGACATGCCGGCTACGTACGACTGCGGTTAGACCGTCATTGCTGACTTCCCAATAGTGATACACCCACGCGATATAGCTGCTTGCAAATGATGGACCTCTTGAGATTCAAAATTAGGTTATTTACCTTCAACAGGGTATATATATATATGTGAGATACTGTAGCTGAGCAGGCTAGTCGAAAAAGTAGACCCCTTACATGAAAGCGGCTCAGGCAGCTTGTTACCTCAACGTCTAAAACTCATCCAGAAGCGTCTTTTACATTTAATTTTTGGTAGCACTGAGCTCCGATTGATGTATACGAAACTACAGTAATTTGAGGCTGAGAATCTACAAGGAAGAGTTGCTGTTGGCAAAACGTTGCAGACAACGATATCTTTATTGCAGAATAAATCGTTTTTGAAAACCAGATGAGGCTCAGTGTTTTAAAAGTGTTTTTGTTTGTCATGCTTCAAGCCAAAGGACTTTCTTCGTTTATACCGAGTAAGTTACTCATTATTTTTGCATTTGCAGTGCAAAGTGATTTTCAGTAGCAAATATTAGTTGCAATGCTGGAGATTTGCTTTGCAAAACCAGTTCTGCTGTACGAAAAGTTTGTTTGAAAACAAAAGATGCAGAACAAATATTAGAAAAATTGGACAAACAAAACAATGTTTCAGTTCTATTTTGCATTTGAAACGACTCGTTTGTATGATTTCCTACATCCAGTGAAAACACTGCTTTTGCACCAACTCTAATAACATAATTATCTGTAAGTTTTTGTAATGGTGAATTTCAACTGAAAAAATTTTTTTCAGTTTCATTTATTCACATGCAGTTGTGCTTGAAGTATACAGAAAAATGGAATCTTATCAAGGGGCTTCGCTCTGTTGCAGATGTGCGTAAAATACAGTATCACGTTAAAATTGAATGTAGTTGCTGTTTAATTCTCCTTTGTTTTCAATCACTTGTGTTTGAAAAGCGTATATACAAACACAACAACAAGTTTCGAAGTTCACGCTTTGGATCTCAGGTTACTCTATGAAAAGCCGCCTACAGACACATACCACCGCTTAAGGCTGGTTGAACCAGACGCTAAGCTAATGTTTCCCAACCTTTTCAATCTGACGAACCCACTCCAAAATACCACATTGGCGCTTGACACCAGGCATTACCTACAACCCTAAAGCAGTTCAAATAACAACCGATGAGGTGGAAACGCCATAATTTTACTTGTTAGATTCATTGTATTGACATTTTTATGCAAAACAAACAGCACACAAGTTAATCATCGGTACGAATTAGCTTGCATCTGTGCAGGGTGTCTTGAGATTCTTGGTGGCATGCTTGTGAAAGCTAACCCCACATCACGATCAACGTCCACTCTATTCATTAACTTCGTGTTAATGTGGACAAGGGTTGAAAACCCAGCCTCGCAGAGGTAGGTGAAAAGGAATGGAAGCAGACAACGAAAGGCGAGCATAGTCAGGTTTTGGTATGATTGCTTCATAGCGCACCAGAACTGCGTCAGGCATTTTTTCAGAGTAGTCACGTGCTGAAGAATCATTTCGCAGTCGCAAATGCACTTAGACATATGTAACATACCCATTAACTCAGCCATGAGTAACGTAACCACTGCATTCAAAAATTCAAAGCACTACTCATATTCTTATTATATCTAGAATTGCTAGATATCCTAGACTTATGCAAAACGTATGCAAACTCACTTCAAACATTTCTCACAACATTATCACCTTTTTGGCCTGCTGGTGTGATCCCACCATCAATGAACTCCACGTTACTTCGTTTTGTGATCATAAGCTTGAACCACAACGAATACATATTAAAAATGTCATAGGGAACTGCAATGATAGATTACTGTATAAGTTGTACTTCGCTGGAATTTCAACTGATAAGTATTCACACCAGGACAGACATTTTCAAAGCTTGCGTAATTTCAGCATCAATGGACAGCACTTACATTTTCCATGTGTACATGTTTCCACGATAAGGTCGATTGACACTGTGCAATACAAACCGGATAGGAATCAAAACGGAGATAACGTGAACTTTGCAAAATTTAACCGTGTTTAGATTTTGCTTATGCAAAATACAAAGTTTTTATGCGCAGTTCTAATTTCGAACCTTCAGCAAACAATTGAGGCTGCTGTTCGCGACCCCACAGACACTCCTCCGCAACCCACTTTGGGTTCGCGACCCACCGTTTGGGAATCACCACGCTAAGCGAAGGCAAAGCGAAGACGATACAACCTTTCTTCTCACAGAGACTCGCTTAGATTGAACCCGAATATTACTCAGTGTGTGCTTCTTGCGACTCACGAGGAAGCATCCATTAAGGTTAGAGGGTTAGTGCGTGTCGCTAAGGTTTTAAACAATAGAAAAGTATGTGTCTGATAAAATGGAAAGTGTAATGACTGATGTGTGACGTGTGACAACTCGGCATGCGGAAAATTGGATGTTTTCTCCATAGTTGACACAAACTTTTGATTCCCTTTATATTAAGGTGCAGCCAACCTTACGCAGACAAGCCACAATATGCTTGTAGACATGACAGCCTTGTCTGTGTTTTGGGAATTCTGTTGATACTACACGGCAAATACCCAGACCACCTGCGCAAATCTCACGCGAGGAGTGAACGCGTCGCTCCTCGAACGACAGCGGCGCGGCACTTGCGAATCCATTGCAATGCGAAGTCGGGGATTTCCCATAAAAATAAAAAACCCTCCCGCGACAAGTTCGCACGTCACGTTTGGTTTCAACCGGCTTTTGTAATGCGACACAGGGCGCGTGTACATATCCTGAAGCTTTGCACGCATCCTTTCCTGACTATCGTGAGGTTAAAATTGCGGAAGCACCATTTTTTAGTTTTTCGGTGTGTAAAAGTAGACGTCGTAAGATATCCACGAATTCTAACAGGACTTTCTCTGTCGTTGTGCTGCAACTCATGGATAATTCGGTATTTGTGGAAGAATATTCCGCCGCCGCTTTGTTTGAAATATTAACAACGAAGGCATGAAAAGACCCGTCTATAAGGATGAGCAAAGTAGAGCAATTTTCTTGAAGGCAGATACTGAGTTTACACGTCTTGCTTAAGCTTATCAGCCGCATAATCTCTATTCGCCCACGCAAATTACCACCATTCACATGCTACCGCTGTGATAACAATCAAAACAAACGTGCCACGTGCACTTTGCCGACTCAAAACCAGACGCTGTTTCCGTTTTTCACATATCTCGGCATGCTCGCGTTGTCACAGATCTCACAAGACTAGCGGCTGCCGTAAAACATCTTCTTCAAGTGCCGTCATTTGTTTTTCAGATAAGGGTCCGTCTGGAGTCAGATGGACAGTGCGAAACCTGAAGTCTTCAATATCGTGGATACCGCGAAAATGGTGGAAAAGAAAAAACGTCTTCTACCAATTGCAATCGTGGTGCGTGACAGAACTGATGCGAGAACGACGCACAGAGTGATGTGATATGACTACGTCGTCCGCAGACGTTCGTAAATCAGGGGATTTATTTGCATTATACAGTAAATCCGATTCACCTGTGCCACAACAAAGTCTCCTTATCATTTTTCAACTCTAAGGCCACTAAACCTGCCAAACGTTGCTATGAAACAAAGGTCTTAACGGAAAATAAACAAAGAAATAGTTGCGTCTGGGTTCTGTGTCTTTTGAAGTTTGTGCAAAATCTTAAAATTTTGCAGCGTTACGAGATGTCACGAAGAAATCAACTGGGTAGACAGGAAGTGCACACCAACCAAGGCTCAACCTAGAGGTCTTGAATGTGAAGTAGACGTTCCTCCAATTTGTGGTAAATCCTATAGAGATGCATAAATTCCTGCAAAATCATATTTGGTGTTCTTTTGCTTTGTAGTGTTAACGATAAAGTACTGTAAAGCCATTTGACGAATTCTAAGCACTCGTAGTATTCTGAAACGTTGGCTTCCTTTGTGGTCTACTGTGTAGTTCTACTAGCAAAATGCCACCAACAGAATTTCGAAGTAATTAAGAAAATGATTCCTTGAAGTAAACTTAAAATGTTTGTATGGTTTGATTGATCTTTTGAAATAATTTGAGAAAATCATGTAAAATCTGAGATATATTTTGCCCACCAGTTTTCATTCAGAACTACACAACAAGCCGCAGAGTATATTTTGTTTACAACTGAGTTCAATTACAGCTGAAAACACCATAATATACTGTTATTTGTCCAAAATAATAGAATCGTATCAAGCAGCCAGTTTCAAATCTACGAACGGTGAAAACGAAGTATTTTTCCGTGCAACAAGTCCTTCTACGCGCAGGGAAATTTCGCTTGAGAGCGATGATTACTCGACGTTCGCGCCAAAACGCTGCTAAATGCACTTGCAGCACATGCCGATGCACAGAGTTTGTTGAAACCAACGAAGCATGTCTTCTCAAAGAAAGTACGTGAAAGTTGATGCGCAAGTTTTGAAATCCTTTTGTGACATTACTGTTTTCGGCAAAGGTTTCTGAACGGCAAAAACAAGGAGCACAAGTAATGATAATAGCTTGGGAAATAATTTAAAAACAACATTTTACATTATAATGCTTCTTACACCTATATAAGATCTTTCAGCCATTTCAGCTGTTTTGTTTCTCCGGTTTTGTATGCATGGTGTGAATTTCAACTTAAAAGGTTTGTTTAGTTTGCCGACGGTTTCTTCAACGTTAACAATTCGCTTTTGGGTCAGAGTTGCAGTGTTATACATGTTTCAGAGAGGAGAATGCATTTATCTAGCAAAATTAAAGATTTCTTTACACATGATTTTCAAAAGTATTATTGTAAACTATTATCAAACATTGTGGTTCTTTAATTAAGCCAAAGGTTTTGATATTCCAACCCTGTTCTCCGTGAGTCTCGTAACTTTTCTTCATACTGCCACAATGAACTGAATGAAGGATGCTTGAAACAATAAATGATGTTTGTTTTCATACAGGCATAAACGACACACCGGTTGTATCCACGATCTACACTGGAATATCGTCAGCGAATGTTAGCATCAAACTCCCTTCTGACGGACTTTACTTTTGTTGTTTTAGAAAAATTCAGTATAAGTTTTACGCCATGGAAACGAAAGGTATAGTTTTTTTTATCATACAACAACAAAAACAAATGCTTTTTGCTGATGCTCTTGCATGCTAATGAGTACTGTAGTTTTTGTTAAGAGAGGAGAAAGAATATTTTTTAGGTAAGTTATTTTCAACTTTCTAACATGGAATGTTCCTGTGCTGCGAATACAACATGCCTTATTGAAAATTGCACTTTTCTGTTTTGAATATGCTTCCTTGTACGCTTTTTACTTACATGTTTTAAGATGATCTCCTTGCTGTGGCTACTTTATTTCTAGCAAGTTACCAGCACATATTCTGATAGATCCTATTTTTGCAGGTATGCTCTTTTCACCATGAGCTAATTGGCGCATATTTTTTGCATTAGATATTTTGGTGCCTAGTCAGCTTAGTTTCTTTGTGAAATCCAGTGGTCCTAAAGATAATCGAATATTTGTCTTTGATATTTGGCAGTATTTGTTTGAAGTCAGGGTCAAATTTACTTTCACGCGTAATTTGTTAAATTTGTATGCGTAGCAAATCTGAAGCATACTTTCTTGCAACTCATTAGTCATGAAATTTATTAGTCATGCGTCAATACTTGGGCAAACTGAGATGACGTGTTTGCCGGTGAGGATATTTATAGATTCTTACAGCACTGTTATTCCCCCAAACAGTGTGGAATGGATCTGACGTTTGCTCAAAGCTTCCTTCAATAACAAAGTCTTTTGAAGTTGTGGATACGTATGAGAAAACCGTCTTTTTTCATCGAAATGTAAGCTTATAGAAATTTGAACTGTTGTTCAAATTACCATACTTTCATTTAAAACAAGCACACAGAGATATAAAACTACACCATGTCAAAAGCTGGAATAATCCAACATTACATTTTTAATTAAATTATTGATTCATGTAGCTACGATGCATAAAATTTTCGATTGGTCTAATATATTTCATTTTTTCCAGTTAACGTGTTTATACGTGTTCAATCCCAACACAAGCGATTTTGTTCGTAAAATTTCATAACCAAATACAACATAACTAAACACATTGCTAATGAATTGGAGGATAAAACTCTTTCTTATATCGTAAGCTTATGCGGAATACTTTTCAACTTAAATATAGCTAAGCTTTTTCAAAGTTGCAGTAACTAAGGTTAAAATTAGCGGTTATTTGCTGCTAAATTAAAAATTGTGCAATCGTTTTTTGAAGAAGCTGCATATTCGTAAATGTATAATAAACTAACAAGCTTTGGCTTTGAACTTTCAATCACTTTGCATTACACAGGCTTCCTGTTCACAACAACGTGGTGGCAGCTACTGGGTTATTGAAAGTTTAAAACCGGAAACAAGCTACTGTTTATTTGGAATGTATTCTTTCGGCTACTATCTCAACGAATACAAAAGCGAGATTGCTTTTCATCAGTTAGCAACTACTAAAGGTAAAAATGCAATGCCGAAACTCCTCTATTCTGTCTGTAGGAGAATTAACACGACCCATGCGTGGACGTTGAATATAGTCATTGAAAACGTCCCGAGTTGTTATTTTTGACAATCGAAAGTTAAAGCCTACCAAGAAAGGCGTGAATGGTCTTGATTAAAAAACAGTATTCCTATTAGGCATCTGTTTTCACCTCATTTTGATTCGTTTTAGTGTATACGTGGCCTGTAACTCACGGATTAAGTCCTTGGATTGCACTTTTTTCACACAGGAACAAATTGGTGAAGTGCCGCAAAAACTACAGTGTTGGTTGCTTTTGTGTTGTTAGCTATCGTCCAGCGCAAAACAGTCAACGCAATGATTTAGTTCAGAGTTCGTCAAGCGAATAGCTGGGTTTGTATTGCAGACTTTGTACGGCACACTAGGTTTACACGGCACAAAACATCAAAACCTTGAAGATGTATCTCCAAAGCGTAACTTTGCTGAATTTCACCCAGCTAAAAGGCAGA
>Ga0210059_1011653_pt1 | contig 13410 bp, 7 predicted proteins | sample Ectturendosymbi2_FD_188042 | JGI IMG/M metagenome (GOLD analysis project Ga0210059, IMG submission 188042) | Ecteinascidia turbinata endosymbiont from Florida, USA - Sample 2 (SPAdes) (version 2) | ecosystem: Host-associated > Tunicates > Ascidians > Unclassified | place: Key West, Florida...
GCACTCGTGTCTGGTTCGGCAGTGCTCACACCTACCTCATCTACTCTGTCATCAATGATTTGCGAACTGTGACTGAATGCCTGCATCCTACACCAGCAAACAATTTTCCTTACCTCACAAGCATCCAAACGGCTAAGCTTCGTCGCGAAGGAGCCACACTGTCTGTAGCACGCCGTCCCATGGAGCCTGGACATCTGCTCCACTCAGCTCTCACCTACCCATCGAGTGGGAATGCACGGCATCGCAAATCGAGACACCCATTTGTAACCACCGCACGACAACTCATCAGTTCATCTGACGACAATAACGGAAGTGCGACGCTTTGGGCGGATTAACACGGCCTCCACACCAGTGTCAGATGTTTCTGCTCCTGTTTGCACAAATGGAGTATGGATGCTTCTGTGGCTTGTGAGTGTGGCGAAGAAGATCAAACCGTTAACCATGTTCTCTTCCAATGTACATTCCATCGACCTCCCCAGGGATTGCACAACCTTGCGGTTTTGGAAGATGAGACAATCGATTGGCTGCTCAACATCTGCCCAGAGATCTAGTGCGGCCAAGCGGTGGACTGAAAGAACTGGCTCAAACAATGTTGATGAAGCAGCTTGTGCTTGCGTTATGCAGACATTCAGATCTAAACCAAGCTCGCTGTGTAGTTGTTTTTATGTGCTGAATAACATAATAATAAAAATTTAAGTTTTTTTCACCCACAGCTATTCCTTGCTGGCACAAATTTCCTCCCAAGAATTAAAAATTCCTACCTTAGTGAGCCAAGTGACTCCCATTTGAGAACCACCGGCCTAGACATTTTCATGCCATTTTCTGATTTGGTGTTCTGGAAAAAATTGACCTATTATTATTTTTATTAAAATATGTAGCCTGTTTGGGGTGTCAATAAGTATATATCTGCGTATAGTTGTTGCGACCTCTCCAGTGGTGTTGCGTTGATTGTGTGATTCACCACAAACGAGATGTGCGTGAAGAATAACACCATCATATGTGTAGCGCGAGCAAGCAATAGTAAAAGAGATTGTGAGCATGATCTCTATTGTTGCTTGCTGCCACGGTGCGAAGCTTTGCGCACATGCTGCTCGGGATTTCCGATCGCAACAAAATGGTGCTGTGACCAGGATGTGAAGGTTGTGCGGAGTTCAGCCTTCACACAAAAGAACGTGCGATCGGTGTGGTTCGTTGTTACAAGGAGGGGATGTTGTTGCAACCTCCCTGGTGGTGTTGCGTTGATTGTGTGATCCACCACAAACGGGATGTGCGCGAAGAATAACACCATCATATGTGTAGCGTGAGCAAGCAATAGTAAGAGAGATTGCGAGCATGATCTCTATTGTTGCTTGCTGCCATGGTGCGAAGCTTTGCGCACATGCCGCTCGAGATTTCCTATCGCAATCTAGTTATAGCTTGTGGTGGATTAACCCTATGCCACCTAAAATTACTTAGCATGGCAAATATTTTCATATGTCATTGCTTGTTTGCAAGAAAAATGAAAGAATTATCTAGGCAGAATATATTTTGCCATTTGAATTGGTCATGTGACAAGGACAATAAACTTGGATTAGTATACCATCATTGTCACATGATGTAAAACCTAAACCCTAAACATAAACCAAACCTTGAATGCAAACATTAAACCGTAAACATAAACCCTAAAAGATTAAATAACAACCATATAACCTGTACTAGCAAAGCAAAAGCAGCAATGGTGAGAGCTTAACTGACCAACACTCACACAGCAGGCATAGACACTTCTCGATAGTGTGATGACCTCAGTGTTATATCTGGACAAAATTGGATACCGTTCGGAGATGTTCGAATGCCAAAACATTCCCATTAGAGTCCTTGCTGTTGTCGGCGAAATAAACACTACCGATTATATTAACACTTACATTACTGCATGTGAGGTAACTTATGTTACGGATTCATCACTTCTGTTTCTTGTATACGAGGAACCTTGTGGTTAGACAAGTCACAAAAAAGCCAACTGTTACCTTCTGACACTAGCCTTGGCAGTACAAGAATGTTCAGACTTACGTCTCTAAACAAAGGTTTTTGTCAAATGATTATGCTGTGGAATTCGTCTAGAGAATTTCAGTGACCAAAACATTTTCCATGGGTTCAAGCTAAAAAAAGTATGATGATTTTGAGCAGCTGTTGAATAGCTATTTAGTTGTAAAAACATTTTTTGTGGGCAGTGTCTAAACAACTGTATCTGGTTTTGCCTTCTGGAAAAACTTTTAAAATATCTGATCAATTCTTGTATGTCAGTTGTTTCTCAGAATAAAGGATTAAAGTGGTGATTATGTCTTCTAACCATATTAAAACCAATACAACCAAGGTGAGATCTGAACCGACAGGAACAGTCACTTCCCACTCGACCTTGTTGATGGTGCTGGGAATGTTTCAAACTCAGTCTTATATGTGGCACAAAACTGGATACATTTTTTTCGTCTTTTCAAAGCGAAAACCAGTATGGTCGTTTAGACACTACCTTTTTTGTGTTCTGGGAATGTTGCAAGCTGGCACTTAATTACATTTAACATTATGATGTGTTTTATTTGTGGTGTGTTGCACAATCATACAGAAAATAATTGATCTTATGCCATTTTAGCTGATGAAGGTTTTGGTAATTTCCAAGCCTTATAAGTTAGTAATTTTTAAGGAGCTGGCATCATAATGAGTGATGATTTAGATCTTAACAAGTTTGCAATAAGGGATGATGAGTTCATGTCTATGCAAAATAAGGTTGAATCTTAATCTGAATCAAATGATATTGTCTTGCATACCAGTCATGAATTTAGGGGGAAAACAAATATATTAGATAAAAACATTAGCAATAAACACAATCTACTCGGAAGAAAAACAAGCGTAACAAGCTATGCATAATGAAAGATAATGTTTAAGACAACTCCATACTACTGTGATGCAAAGAGCAAACTAGTCTAGATCGCCAAGGTTTAATCAGATTTTAAGGATTAAAAATCTTGATCAAATAGTTTTTGGTTCCCTCTTTATATATCTACTGCTCATGGGAAACTAGTGACCATTAAGTTAATCATAATACAAGCAAGAGATTATTAAACTGGCAGTGTGATGAAATTGGAACCATTCAGCAGTACAGGGCAGTTTGTTATCAAAATTCATTAGTCAAATGTAGTTTGTGATGAGGTAAAATAAGGAACAGTACAAGGTGCTAACATCAAATTACAGGTGGTAACACAGGAGTTTTAAACTCAGATTGCTCCTGAGGCCAAATGAGGTCTTATTGAAATAAACATAGAGCTGCATTATGACAATGTATACAACCTTGAGTACCTGAACCTTCTTAAAAACAACTTCACATCTTATTTCTTGCAAAAGGTGTTGTGAGATAGAGGCAAATCATTTCAAGCTGTCTTAGAAGGAACTTGTTCACTTACTGGCTGAGTAATGTTTAACACCTTCAACTCCAGGCTGTTTTCACTGACCTGTGTGAGCCACTTGAATGCGTGTCACTTTCCAACTCCATAACTCCTCCGTCAATTGCACTAGAGAGCTGTTCAAACCCTCAAGAGATGCGGCAAGTTTTCGAATCTGCAGTGAAAAAAAATTGGGGGGGTTGGTTTTTTTGTGTATCATGTCATAAATGGGGTATGTTTTTGGCCATTTTGGCTCAAGTTACCTGACCCTGGGCCCAAAGCACTAGATGGAAGTATTTCACTCAAGTTTTTATTGGAAACTAAGCTAGCATCCGAGGCTTTTAAGCTTTTGATTAACTTTCTTGGGTTCCAGGTTTAAAAGTTATGGCCTGAAAACAACAAATTAATTAATTATTCATCTAATCACATTATTAATTTGTTGTGCTTAGGCCATAACTTTTGAACCAGAAATGCTAGAAAGCTGATCAAAGGCTGAAAAGACTCGGATTCTAGCCTAATTCCCAACAAAAAGTTGAGTAAAAACATCCTTTTGCTGTTGGGCCCAGGCTGGGTAAACTGAGCCAAAATGTCCAAAAACCTACCCCACTTATGATGTCACTTACAAAATAACAAGATCAATTTTTTTTTCATTGCAGACCCGAAGACTTGCAGCATCTATTGAGGGTTTGAACAGCTCCCTAGCAATATTGACGGAGGAGTTATGGAATTGCAAAGTGGCCAGAAAATAGTGGCTCAAGCAGGATTTCTAGATACAATACATTTGCACATTGGCAACAAATGTGTTAAGGACTGGAGCTGAAGCTATGGCCATTTGAGAGATAGTTCCAGGGCCCTTCCTAGATACTAACAGTTTTGCTAAATTGACCAAAAAACAGATTTACTTTAACTGAGGCAGTGCTGTTTATAGCACTCTAAACGCAATTGTTACCTTACGAGTTATGACACCAGAGTGCAACAGTGGATCTGCAAGTCTTTGAGGTTTCCTTGATTTAATCATTGCTAAGGCTGTGGCATTGTAGCTGGACAGGTGTGGTGTTGCATGTAGAAGTAAGAAAAACATTAAGTGGGTCTGTAGTAGTGTAGGGATCTAAAAAGAACTAAGCTATAATGAGTAAGTAAAGTATATCCACAGCTTTTGTAGCTGTGTCATCATGCTGTTAGCATCAAGTATGATTCCAACATGATACCATTGCAGACCTAAGCATGCAATGCATGGCACGACATTGTAAAGTGGAATTTTTATTAGAAACCATTATGCTTACTAGCAAGGTTTACTAAATTACTGGCAAAGTTCACTAGGAACCACTATGTATTGGCAGCAGCATAACATGAAGTGATAATTAATTGGTAGCAAACTAGCATTGCTTTGCATGGCAGTACATTTTCAGGAAGGTATAACAATACACTGTAAACAAATGTGGAATTTTCTTGAAGTTTTAATCTGTGGATACAAATGTTGTGTTTTCAGCATGGTAACTATTGCAACCTCTCGGTTAGTGTGGCGTTGACTGTGCAATTCACCACGAACGGTGGGTACGCGACTTTTGAGCCGTTTTGGTGTGTGGACATTTCGGTCACAATATTTCTGTACATAAACAACTATTACCTTTGTTTATTGAAATTATTATATAGGCAGGCACAATGTTATGGTAGCTGGTGTTAAAACAACTCTATTTTGAGGAGTCATGATTGCGGTTAAATCTGAATTGTAATTATGAGTTTGAAGTATTTGTATTTAATAGCAAAATGTTGCTAATGATTGAATTTGCTTGCTGATGATAATGAAAATCATATGTTGATGCTGATAATGAAAATCATATATTGAACTTTTTGCATCTTCGATCACGTTTATCGTATTTTTAAATGAAACCTTTTGTTGATGTATGTAAGTTTGCATTAAAAAGTGAACATGTAAGATTTCTGCAAGGTTTAATAGTATGATCGAAATGTCTCGAGACTTAAACGACCAAACCTAAGAAGTTCCGTGACTGAAACAGCCAGACCCAAAAAGTTCTGTTTTGACGAACGGGATGTGCGCAAAGAATAACACCCAAATATATGTGGCACAAACAAGCAACAACAGAGTAATCTTGTTGGGTAATCTCAATTGTTGCTTGATACTCAGGTCTTCCCATTGCAACAAAATGGTGCTATGACCAGGATGTGAAGGTCATGCCCTTCACAAAAAGAACGTGTGATCGGTGAGGTTTGTTGTGAAAAAAAGGTTTGTTGTTACAACCTCTCAGTTACCGTGGCGTTGAATGTGTGATTCACCACGAACGGAATGTGTGCGAAGAGTAACGCCCATTATATGTGGCGCTAACAAGCAATAACAGAGTGATCTCGTCAAGTGATCTCTATTGTTGCTTGCTGCCACAGGGTGAAGCATTGCGCGCAGGCCACACAGGCCTTCCGATCGCAACATAACCAATCTTATTTTATCCTGAACTTAGCAGGTTAAATTGTGCTTTACTTTGTGATTCACCACTGCTTACTATGACTGCAAGAGATAAGAAATTAGAACTTATCAGCTGCAGTAGAATTTGCCTAATATGTCGCCTCAATAGGATATGAAAAAAGTAACAATTTAGGCGAGGTGACAAATTATGCAAAAAGTTGAAAACTCTATCATGGAAGCTTGTATACTTTATCATAGTAACTTGTATATGTAGTGCTTTTATTTGCAGTAAAACGCAAGTTTATGATGTTATGGTTGAATACATCAATTAATTCCTCTACTCAATCTAGACTCCTCCATTTAATCTAACACCTTTTAAATCTTTAGCAAACTTCAAAGCGTTCTCAACGGGGAGTCGTGTTGTGCTTCGTACCTTGTGTATAAATTCAATAAACAAATTATGAGGTGTAACAATGCTCACATAGAGATCCTTAATTTGTTTGAATTCCCACATGTATTAGCTGCTTTGACATCAAAAGTGAAACTGCAAATGATGTATTAACCATGAACAAAATGTTTCTAAGGGATAGAAAGAGGTGACGAATTGAGCAAATTGATGAATTAGACCAGGGATGGGGAACCTTTTCACTATCACGGGCCGTATAAATTGTGCATTATCACTGGCAGGCTGCAAAATCAATTAATAGTTCTACCTTTGTCTATCTATGAGGAAGAGCGACTACTCTTGGTGTACTATCTAAGTAGGCCTAGTTGCTTGTCACGGAGCTTCGTTTTGACGCGATGTTGTACTCTAACATGGGTAATGAAAATTCTGATGCGGGCCATATCAAATGTACACGCGGACCGCAGGTTTCCCACCCCTGCATTAAACAGTGGCGAACTAGGTGAACAGAAATGTACACAAAAGATAGTTATTCTGCCGGGATAACTAATTGACGAATTAAACGATGACAAATTAGGCAAAACCTACTTATTTTATAAAAGCCAAAGGTGAATTTCTTGCTAGAAGCCATAATGTTTCTTTAACAAGGGGCTTTTAAATACATCTTGGCATTTGTGATAATGCAAATGTGTGCATGTTAGAAAGAACACATGGGAGAGGTAATCGATGATGTGTTGTGCGCTCTTTGCATGGTTTACCTAGGCACAGCTGTTTGTTGGAATTGGCAAGACTGCAACATTCAAAGCATTCAACAAGTGCAAAATACTTGGTCAAATGGGACTAGATCATGTCTAAATGCTCAGATGCAAATGTAGTTTTCCAAACAGCCGTTTTCTTGATTCCGGTTGTAAGAAATAACAAAAGGTCACCAGGTATTAACAGCAAACCAGTGATTGCCTTTCCAGAATTTGTCTACATTACCATTATCTTCAGATGCGTTTCTGTTAGTGCAGGGGTGGCCCGTGGGCCAAATGTGGCCTGCCACAGCATTTTCAGTGTCCTGCAGATGCCTTCAGGGTAATTTTCAAAACTGAAATATTCTCCAACTTATCACAACTTAACAGAGACTTGCTTCTACTTCCATTAGAACAGTGCTTCTCAACCTTTTTGATGTCGTGGCCCACTTTTCGTCAAGACTTTGATTTTGGGCCCACTTCATGAAAATTTTGTTTCAGAACTCATGACTAGGCAAAATTATTGCGTTATCTCGGAAAATTTTGCGGCCCACATGAAGAAGCTTCACGACCCACCGGTTGAGAAGCACTGCACTGGAAGGTATGGGCTTTCACTAAACGTGGCCTTCTGGAAGTAGCCCCCAAGCAAAATTGATTGCCCATCCCTGTGCTAGTGAATGTTCTCTAAATTGTCTGAACCTGTGATTGTTGTTTTTTTGCTGATTTTCTTATGTAAGAGTGCTGATTGTAAAAACTACCACATTAACCTACTGAAATAAGTTCGTCACATTCTTTTAGTTTTGTACTTGTTATTTCATTTTCCATTAAACTTCAAGTGCACCAAGACCAGGTTTTTTTTAAGGTTTCGCTTTGGTGACCGCAAGGAAATTTTAAGAGACCGCAAATATTTCAAATTATGACGTAACAGAGTCTAGCATGGCCTAGAATTGAGCGTAGAAATAAACGTTATAGGACTCGTTTATAAGGCTAACAACCTCTAATTCTCTGCTGTAGTTACAAAAGTTGGTTATATTTTGAGAGACCGTTGGAGGAATTTGAGAGACCGTTTTGGTCCCTCAAAACACCTTAAAAAACACTGACCAAGACAATCAAATGTTTTGATATAAAAGTAAACTGGAGCCAGAGACATGCTATGAAAAAAAGAGCTCCAGAGAGCTACACTCATGAAAACCAAGAGCACCTGAGCGGGAGCCATATTCATGGAACGAAGGGCTCCAGAGCTGGAGCAGTATCACTTTTATGCCAACTCGTGAGCCCTGTTATTATATCTAACTTAAACTCAGATAAACTACATTCACTTTTAGTTTGCACAGGCAACAAAAAAGTTTTTTTTTCTACAGAAAATTTTCAGGTGGTTTAAGTAAGAACATGCGTGGTATTTTTAAAGATGTGATGCACTTTCATTAAATAACATTTTCTCTTATGATGTGTCTTTAGTGAAAAATTGCAAAGAAAAATTATTGTGCATGTTTTCAAAACTGATTGTGGGGACAAGGAACAAACTTTGTGCATATTCTAATTAGTTTTAAGCTGCTTTATGGTAAAACAAATAGAAACTAAATTTGTGTAACTCCAGATTTGAGCACTTGAATGATGATGATGATAATAAAGTTAATTTGATGTTTTTGAACTTTCAGTGGCTGCCAATCAGCAGATAAAATACAGTTTCAGGGTTTGATTTTTTAGTTTATTGAACATTTGTTATTTTATCATACAGACAATATGTTCACAATGGTTAGGTTGTGATTAAAAAATTGAGGTCATTCAGAAGTTAATTAAAATTTTTACTGGCATATCCTTCATACACGTTTTCGACCACTTTTCAGAAAGATTTAAATCTTACCACGAATGCAATGTGACTTTGACATGAAAGACAGAAATAATTACTCTTGTTGATTTACTTTTGTTAAGCCAGATATATATCTGCATACATAATTATCAAATGTTCTTCCTCTTAAAAATCTTGTTTTTACAGGACTGTGAGTTGATTATACATGTGTAGTTAATTTGGTAGATAGTCACATACCAAACATGGAATCAGATAATGAAGCACCGTCAGTGTCATTGGCCACAAAATTTGCTCGCTATTATCAAATGTATCTTGATCGCACTGTGCCTTACACGGTTGTGCGATGGATTGGTACTCTCATTTTTTATATCATTTATTTCATTCGAGTCTTCATGCTCCAAGTAAGTGTGAATTGAAATACTGGGTCTGATATGTTTTTATTTGTAATAGCATAATGTGTGTTGAAACCAGCACTCAACCAAAGTTGTCCTGTTAAGGCAAAAGACAATATTCATTCAGTCTTTCACCCATTGTGTTACTTTTGCTCAAGTGTTTAACCTTTCATACCTAAATAATTGGATGATATCAAGTAAATGGTTGATAATTAAGAGTGTATACAATTAACGCTAATCTTTCAAAAAATTGTTAGCTCTTTCACGACCGGTAATGTTTGAGGATTTCGTGCCAAAAAAACGAATCACACGTGGCTTTGCGTGAGCATAACTCTGGCGCCGAAAGCGGTAGAGAGTTATTAAAAGGCTCAAAAGGTGCTGCAAGTCTTCTAGTCTGCACTCAAAAAAATTTTTTAGTTGGGGGGTGCAGGTTTTTTGTGAGTGATGTCATAAGTTGAAGACTTTTGAGCCACTTTGGCCCTGTTCACCTGGCCCTGAGCCCAAACCGTTACATGGTAGTATTTCGCTGATGTTTTTATTAGAAACTAGGCTACAATCAGAGTCTTTTGATACTTTGGATGACCTGCTGGGGTTTTGTTTTGGGTTCAAAAGTTATGATCTAAAGTGATAAAAATATATGACTATAGTTAAATATTTGACTAATTAGATAATTAATTATTTGTTTATTTTAGATCATATGTAACTGTTGAATCAGAAATGCTAGAAGGTCGATCAAAGGTTCAAAAGACTTGGACTCGGGCCTAGTTTACAATAAAAACTTCAGTGAAATACCTTGGCCGAGCGGTTGGGCCCTAGGCCAGGTAACATGAGCCAAAGTGGCCCAAAAACTACATCACTTGTGACGTCACTCACAAAAATCCGCAACTCCCAACCAAAAAAAATTTTTCAAGTGCAGACTAGATGACTGGCTGATCTGTTTGAGCCCTTGAACAGCTCTCTAGCACAATCGGCAGAGGAGCTATGGCGTTGGTAAGGCAATCGACAACTGTTGGTTTTAGGCCGATTTCAAAGTACGAATATATCGTACGCTGGCTCTCAAAGTGTTAATAGGGAAGACATGGCAAGGCATCACAAAAATCATGAAGAGGAAGATAACAAACAAGAAGATGAAGATTAAGCCAAATCTTTGCCTTAGGTTACACATGGTGAAGCCAAGCATTGCAACGCAATGCTTCTGAAAATATTTTTTCAAGCAAGGAGCCAAGGTAGACCTTCACAAGGAATTGAGTGTTTGTGTAGAGACAGTCCAGAAAATAAGTGATAAAACCTGCAGACAGATGGCCCAGCTGATGCATTTTTTTCAGCAGGTACTGTACAGTACCATGGTTTGTTTTGATTGTTGTAACAAAATTCATAGGAATGTGTTCTCCCTGTTTAATGTAAACACCTGCTTGATCAGACCAATTTGGCTTATTCTGTAATGTGACCTGATTGATCAGTGTTGACTAGAAATGCGTGTTGTCCCTTGAAATATGTGGTCTAAAAATAATTGTGCCAAATGCCTTCTACCAGACAATGGCAAACCCAGAACATCATTTGTTTGAACTAACTGTTTTGGAGACAAGTTGTTTGTTTGATGCTGAACAGCTCTTGTGTTACAATTTGAAGTGATGGCTGGCTGTTAGGAAAATCAACTCTAATATTGCAGATGACACTTTTTCCCAATAGGGTCTTTTTCATATGTGCACAAAAAAGTGACTTTTGCTCAGGATGACCAGCTGCATCAGCTGCAAATAAATGTGTGATGCCAGAGAATAAACAAATAATGTTGGTGTTCTTTTTTATCAAACAAATGAAATGTACAGCTTAAATTTGCCATGGGCTTGTGTTTGTTTGCATCTGAGATGAGGTGCTTGGACATGCTTTAACTGTTTTTTCATGAACAGTTTATTAATCTTCTTGCTGTTGAGCTTAGTAGTTGCTTTTCTTGCATTCAGAGCAAAAGATTATCCAAATCTTTTAATATTGCTTTCAGGCATCTGCTGCACTCAAATGTAATTTAGTCTTAAACTAATACGGTGTTTTGAGCATGCACCATTAAAGTTCTTAGGCTGGGTCTCATTGCTGGCAAAGTCATACGAGACTAAAAAACAGTACAGACGACTCCAGTTAAATGCGTATCATTTAAATGCATATACAACACTTTATCATCAAATAGGATTCTGGGTTCCCAAACCCAAACAATTCAATGCATGAAGAAAATAGTCTGGCTAATTGCTTGAACTTTTAATCACATAAACCAGATATTCACATAGAAATCTTATTTCATGTAGATTTGTATCACTTAATCACACATTTCACTTCAGAAAAGTGTGAATTCCTAAAAATACAAAACGTTTTGTTACTAATTACAGGTCATGAACTCACCATGACTCTTTTTCAGGGCTGGTACATTGTCACCTATGCACTTGCAATCTATCATTTAAACCTGTTCATTGCCTTCCTTTCACCAAAGGTGGACCCATCTGTGTATGGAGATGATTCTGATGGTACGAATTCTTTCAGTTGGTTTCTACATCAATGAGCAAAAGTTTGTTTTACTATATTAATAAAAATACATCCTTTTTGGATCTTTCTTCTTAACAAATTCACTTATAAACACGCCTTCATTCAGATCTTTGCTTGTAATAGATTAAATTAATCTACCGGTATGTACATTTTTAGATCCTTGTTTTTAATAATTTCGATTAACAAACACACAATTTTAGTTAACTTCCTTCAATGTGCACTGTGTAAATTATAAAATTAGTTTATTTCATGCATATATGCCAGTAGATTTGAAGTTATAGCTGTTCGTATGGAATTCCAAAACAATGCAGTAATTGTAGTGTTATCAGATATATAGCATCTGTATCAATCTTTTCGTTTTGTTCATTTTTTAGCTGAATAGTGAAGTGTGAGTTCAGTGTTCAATATATTTCCAGCAGTGAATTGTGACAGTTTATTGGTTTTGGGTAAAATGAACCTTGATTGTCACTTTGAACTTGAAAGAGTATTTTCTTGTTTGTTCTGAGGCTTGGTTGGTCTCATACTTTTTTTTACTGGATGGTGCAAACCAAAACCTGGCAAAAAGATTTAGTATCAATAGAATAAAATTTGGTTGTGCATGAACTAAAATTTTTTATCAAAGGTTTTTTGTAAATACAAACTCAAATTCATTTAGCACTTGTTAGACTAGTAGTGAATAAATAACAAAGAGAACTTCTCAGACCACAGATTAAGTGAGTGTGAACTTTTGTTTGAAAGAGGAAGGTATTTCAGGTTTGTGTACTGTTCTAATACTTCTTTCAATTTTCAAAAACCGTTTGTAAGTGTTACAGTAATCAGTTAGACTTTCGAAAGGTTTTTGTGCAGTTGGAGTGCTGCCAATTTGACTTAACGATTCCGCTTGGGGTTTGGGGTTGCCAGGCCACAAATGCGTGTAGTCATAGCACTGATAGGTCACTGAAGGTAAGGATAAAAATGACAAAATGATGTTTCATGATAAAAGTGCTGGCTATTGAGATATCCGTACACTGTGCGATGTGCATCCTACCAGTGTCCGCTGTTATCTTTTTTTTTTGCTAAACTATTTTCAACAACGCTGCACTAAGAATATGAAATTATGTTTTAATTGTTAAATTTTATCACTTCCCATTCCTGTCTACAAGAGTCAATCGCTTGCATTTTGTGTGGCAACCATTAAGTGCCGCAGTCATGCAGATTCTTCGTCTTCACAGATGAAGGTCCAGAACTTCCAACAAAATCAGGAGAAGAATTTCGTCCCTTCATCAGACGCTTGCCAGAGTTCAAATTTTGGTACTCTGGCACGAAGGCAATTCTGATCGCATTCACGTGCACGTTCTTCAGTGCATTCAACATACCCGTTTTCTGGCCTATCCTTGTTATGTATTTCTTTGTTTTGTTTGGAGTAACCATGAAAAGGCAAATTAAGGTAAGCGCCACTGTGCCAATGGTTGCTGGCTACCTGTTTGATGTGAAAATAAATAACCGACCAACGCCCTTGAGTGAATTACGCCTGGGTTTCTTGTAATCTTTCAGCTTTGAATCTCTTGTAGGAGTGTAACTGCATTGTTCTCTATCTTATTAGCACACAAAACATAATTCCTGAAATCAAGGGCGTACCGATGTTTATGGCGCCCGGGACAAGAAACAATTTGGCGCCCCATGTTCGAACATAGGGCCTTTCGGGACAAATGTACTGTATTGAAGAAAATACTT
>Ga0210059_1011654_pt1 | contig 13409 bp, 15 predicted proteins | sample Ectturendosymbi2_FD_188042 | JGI IMG/M metagenome (GOLD analysis project Ga0210059, IMG submission 188042) | Ecteinascidia turbinata endosymbiont from Florida, USA - Sample 2 (SPAdes) (version 2) | ecosystem: Host-associated > Tunicates > Ascidians > Unclassified | place: Key West, Florida...
TAGTCACAAGACTTTTCTAATTTTAGTAACATTCGTTAACTTTTCGTGTGACAGTCATGTGACTGATCACAAGACTTTTCTATTCTTAGTAACATTCAGGGGGCGTTTACCCATGATTTGAGGATTACTTCATTCAATTGGTTGATTTAGGGGGCGTATGCAGCTTGCTGGTCCACCGACCTAGGACAGTACACAGTATTTCACATCGTTGCGCAATAACGGAAATAACAATAACGTTTTTATTCAGGCCTCTTCTAGACCTGGTTCTCTCTCTTCTCTGGGTAGAGAGAGAGAGAGTGAGTTTGCATTTTTGATTCCGTTCCCGAAATCTTTCTCGAATGGCATCGAGTCTGATGCGAGAGATTTTACTTATGTTTTTGTTTCTCCGCAAAGAGCAGATTTCTCAAAGTGAGAGAATGTTATTTTGCATTGCCGACCCCCGGCAAATGGGAGTTTTGGGAAGAACATGTACAGACCGTAAGGTGTCTGCTACAGTAGGCAGTTGTAGCCATGGCATTCAAGACAAGGTATGCTGGCTGTGTCTATTTTGCCTCATGGGGCAACAGCACTGTGGGAGCTCTTTTACCTTTATAAAAACACAATTGTTTGAAATGGTCTTGACAAGTTCAAAACGCATAAACTTCTCACTTGATAACGACATCTGTAACGGCTTAGTCCAATGGACGAGTGTTGTCATGGTTTCAGTGCTGCTTCTGGCAAGATATGTTAGTGGCTTCTTGTTTGTTTGGGTAAACTGAAGACTAACCTAAATCTAAATCTTAACTCTAATCATAAACCCTAACCCATGTCTTCTTCTGCATATCATACTTGTCACATGACCAGTCCCGTTTTTATGGCCACCTTGCCCGCCGGTTACGTGGCCTAACGTTCTTCATGGGCGAAAAATTCCCCATTTTACAATAATCTTAAGCCGATCAATAATAGACCTGCTGTGGTTGAGCATAGCTCAGTAGCATACATTCGTACTTAACTTACAACATCTCAACCCCGTGGCCAGATGCTGGAGTCAAGCATTGAATTTAATTTGGTTGAGCATTGGTTCATTCCCAAGGCGAGAAAAACATCGATCAGCACGGATAAACAGCCAAGTCATATTTTGCAGTACTTCAATAGCAATCTTGCTATATTATCATAATCATGATATCCGTTCAGTAGCAGTGATTCAATTGTGAATGGCTAATCGTTGCAAATACAGCGCTATTTAAAGGCGAAACGAAAAAGGCGAAAACAAGTGCGAATTGTGCGTGACCTTGAACGTACGCTTACATTTACCTTACGTGTTCTCCGTTTATTGTTGTGCGTGGAGCTATTAAGCTTTGGTTCGTTTTTGGTCACTAGAGGCGATACAAGCATGTCGATACGGAGTGATACTGCGTCTGTAAGCACACAAGGTGGCGAAGTTGGCGTTCGACGATTTTGTGATGAGAGCAAGTTTTGCAGCTGCATTGTGTTTTTTTAGCAGATAAACTCTTGGTGAGAGAAAGTTTTGCAGCTGCATTGTGTTTTTTTTAGCAGATAAACTCTTGGTGAGAACAAGTTTGCAGCTGTATTGTGGTTTTTAGCATATAAACTCTTCCAAGTCGAAAGTTAGTTTGTTTTTTATCGGTTTAGATTCCATTAGTTCTTCGTCAATCCATGCGGTGCCTTTTTCTTCTTTATTATCATCTGCCATGTACCTGCTCCTTTTGCGGGGTGATATTGCCTTTCGAGGGGGTCGTTTTTCTTCATGGATAAACTTGTTCTCACGTGAGTTTTCGATCGCATTTGGCACACAACGGCTCAGATCCCATGCTAAATCGCTAGCATCACTTATCGCCGCCTTGTCCTGATTCCCATATTCGGCTGCTGTCAGATCTTCATATTGAACAATGATTCGGTGCGGCGGTCCTAAAGCACGAAGATTTACATCGTCAGCCCGCAATAACGCCTGACGTATTGCTTCTAGGTTGAGATCTTTCATTTGCAGGTCTGCGGGCCATATGTACGCGACGAGAGGTTGAGGCATGGGAATGGAGTGGATATATGCCACACAGATATTCTCATATCTGCAGTTTACGCCCACATAATATCTTTTCTTATTCTCGTTATCATCTATCTGTAGTTGTACACAAAAGAAGGTTTTGCTTTTGACACGAACCAAGATATTCATGAGAGCTTCGTTTGCTTCTGTGTTGGATAAATCTGCGATCACCGTGTGATCAGGTTTGTAATATCTCGGGTGTCTGAAGACACTGGGTGTTCGTGCCATTCCTTTGTAGTACAAATATAATATTTCTACGATATTCATGTTGCCTAATGCCTCTGAAAAACACGAAAAACGAGTTATTAACATATTAACACGTCACCGTTTTCTTACATTCATACAGTTTAATTTGTACTATTTAGTGTTCACCTTCTACTCATCGCACAATTAGCACGACTGTTATGACTTCGTTTTAACAAACTCATCATCTTCTTTTTCATGCTTAGAGCGATTACATGACGATTCGGTGTTACATATTTGCAGTAAATTACTACTTGGCACAGTGCGAATAAACGTCGGCGCGTTTGCTTGCCGCCCAACACTTCCTTTTCGGATGCGGCTACCAAGGATACTGAAAACATCAAAAGCGTTCGTATTGTCATTTGGCTGGCGGGGAAACACGTGAGACGCGCTATTGTAGAGTTTACAAAAAGCGGTGCAAACATTTGTTGTGCATAGTTTGGTATTTTGAAATTGGTCACAACACCGTCGCCACAGGGGCGCTTTGGTGGGCTAAGCCCCCCAAACAGAGCTTCAAGCCCCCAAATTGAAATATAAAACATTATAAATTAGTGGAATTTTTGTCAAATTTGGATGTCAAGCCCCCCTGCACGAACGTAAATCCCCCCTATTGACGACTTTCTGGCGACGGTTCTGCACATGACCACTTCAACCAATTCGGTCTGACTAAAAGCAAAATAACCAGAACATTTGCCCCATGCGGCAAAACAGACACTACCAAATATTTTGGCTCATGTGCAATTGAGTGGGCGGTTTCGGATTTTGATTGGATATCGGAGTTCACAGTTTAAAAATTGAGGATACTGATTGGATATGGAGTTTATTAAAAAACTTTTGGATCCAATCCGATTGCAAAATTTCCATATACGTACCAGAGATGAGCACGGATCAGGACTGGATCGGATTGGATCAGGACTGAAACCAATTTTGGCCGGATCAGGACTGGATCGGACTGCAATTTTTTTCAAAATTGGCGGATCAGGACTGGATGGGACTGAAAAAATTTTTGTTGTTTTAATGTGATTATTCTAAAATATCAAAAATTTTAGTTGTGATCCGATTTCACAGGTTTGCTAAATGGTAGTGTATATTTTGCCATCAAATGCAAAAACTCTGCTGGGACTATTTTGCAATTCGAACTGTATCCACCGTTGTTCACACATAACGTTGAGTTTTAGTAGCAACGTGAACATAGTTGAGTGGTTAGTGTCTATGCCTGCTGTGCGATTGTTCGTTGGTTCTGCTCTCACCATTTCCTTTGGCTTAGTTTTTAGAGGTTACACCTTTAATAGGAGTGCTTTTAATGTACTTTTCCAAAATGTTTAGGGTTTACGTTTAAGGTGTATGTTTAAGCGTCGGTTTAGGGTTTACCTTTAGGTTTAGGGTTTAGGTTTTAGGTTTCAAGTTCAACTTTTAGGTTTAGGGTTTACGTTTGAATTTTGGGTTTAGCTTTTTTTGGGTTTAGGTTTTTGGATTAGGTTTTGGGTTTAGGTTTCGTGTTTAGGTTTTTGGTTTAAGTATTGGTTTTAGGTTTAGGGTTTCAGGTCATCTGACAAGGACCTTATGCTGATCCAAGTGTATCGTCCTTGTCATTTGACCAATCCAAGTTTTATTTTACTTCGCCTCAACCCATTAAGTCAAAGGAAGCTTCCGATAGTGATTTCACTATCGAGAATGTTATGCTTTGGCCGGGTATGCGCTTCTCCTTGCACTCTCAATGTAAGCGCTGCTCTGCAGGACGCTTACACAAGCAGTTGGACTCTCCTAACGGCAAAATAACTCCAGCAGTGCTTTTGCCTCTGATGCCTAATAGACATTTTCTTGTTAAATTTCGGAAATGCAGAAAGGCTGTGTCTATTTTGTCTCATGAGGCAAAGGCACTGCTGGAAGTATTTTGTCTTTAACCAATCGTAATTGGCGAAAGGCAAAATAGTTCGAGTAGATATTTTGCCTCATAAGGCAAATTTAAAATACATGATTTTACATTGGCGAATCAGGACTGGATCGGACTGATGATTTTCAAAAATTTTGTGGATCGGGACTGGATCGGATTCAATTTTGTCGGATCAGGACTGGACTTAGACTGAAAAATTTCACAGTCTGCTCATCTCTGATACGTACACCACTGATGGTTACCTTTGTCATAAGCAGTGATTCTTAAACTTTTTTGAGCGTGACCCAAATCTGAGTTTTATGAACATCTCACGACCCAAACCTCAAACATCGAAAAAATGTATTTTTAATGTTAGCACTCTGCTATTTTTTCAGATATCTACGAAATAGACAAGGCACAGACAACCAGTCATAGTGCACAGTACTATTAAACAATGTTTACATTACGACAGTTCTTGATAAAGTTGAAGTTTACGTGCTTAGGAAATGAAAATGTTTCAAACTACTACTATGGAAATCTAACTTAAATTCAATGACTTTAAATTCCAAAAGTTTAATTCAAAAAGTTAAATTCAACGATTCTTGAATCTCCCATATTTATGAGCATAACAGTTGTGTTAAGAAAACTTGGGCAAGCCTCTCCTCGTCAGCTGGAGTATGGAATGCAGATACAAGCACCGCTAAACTCGCCTCGCCTAGCCTACTGGAGACTCAGGGTCTGCAGCCTGCACCACCTATTTTCTCTGCAAAGTTTTGATTGGTCAAGTCTATGACATCACAGAGCTTGGTTAAGATTGGATATGCTCAATCCAGAATGATTTGACTCACTCTATGATGTGACAGTCGCTTTCGATTTTAAAAAAGAAGACACAAAATACTGCTTGAAAACATTGTTTTGGCTAAATCCAATTTTAACCAAAGCCGTTCGCGACCCATTCATAAAGCCTTGGCGACCCACATTTGGGTCGCGACCCATGGTTTCAGAAACGCTGTCATAAAGCCCTAAAATATTTTTTTATTTACCGATTCAGCCTGGAATTTTTATTACGAACCTCGCATCTATTGAAAAAGTCGGGCTAGCTTTACCTTGGTCTCTCGCAGAGCTAAAGTATCCAACCTTGCATTGTGAACACTCAGCAGTGTTGACTTTTCTGTCAAAGACTGGGCTATTGTTTTTGTTTTCCACATTTCCACTCCTTGTAGGATGAAAAGAAGTTAAGTTCATCAAATTTAATATTATTTAAGTTTTTCATAATATTTAAGTGTCATTAAATTAATCAATCTCTATCATTTGTGGTTGGTTATCGTTCCAAAAAAACGCATTCTCCAAATTACTGGCGATACTTCATTCTATTTTGGATTCTACCAAGTTCATCGCACTTTGTTAGGTATTTGTAATAGAAACTTAGTTATAGCTTTTTTGATCCTATCATGAAAAATCTGATGTTCAGTTGAACAAGGAAACAAATCTCAGATGGATGTTAATGAGACTGGCCCTAGTCGTAACACTGACCACATAGCAAGAAGTTGCTGCACACACAACATATGTCTTTCCTATTTAAACAGCAATCATGCCTGGTATGTCACACCTGTCATCCTTCCTTGTCATGTACATTATGCCGTAAAATGTTTGTGTCGCACACAACTCACAATATCACATTGACAACTGCTACAGTCAGTTGGCGCATTGGGCTATATTTTCTGATTAAATTCAATACTTTTAGCTTAAAACCACATAGCTTTTTCTAAGTTCTGGGTCAGGGTGATGCTATAAAATTATTTTGTTGCAGTTGAAACGCAAATCAAATCAACTGCACTCGCAAATGATTTGACTGCTGTGACTGTAATGTCAAAGTGCTCCTGACAGTTTTTTTGCATGTAAGAATCAACATTGAATTGATTGAGGTTTCATTGTCATGTTTCTTTAAAGCTTTTAGAAACTAACATTAATTATTAAATAAAAGTCTTGATGTTTGACATTTAGCTCCAATGAAGTAATTTTTATTATAGCTTCCAAGCATTCACTTTATCAATTGTATTACCATTCATTTCCAGTAATTCTTTCATGTAATAAAAAATATACCAAAATTATGATCAACCACAAATATTTTGAAGATTACCCATAGACCATAATGGAGTACCGCAATTGTGTGTATGTTCCACCAGGCACATAGCACCACCGAGTGAGGTTGAATAGACAGGTATTTTTTCATTGTTTTACCATTTGTTTCCAGTGTTTATGTGACTGAACATTGGCACTGTGTTTCCTGTGCATTATTTCATGCCTGTTATCAGCTAAATTCTACAACCACCTAGTCAAAAAATTTTGCAGGAATCATGGTAAAATCCCGCTCCATTCATAAAGTAAAGAACCATGAAGGTTTGCCAAAACTAACTGACTTCAAACTGGTTGAAATGGAAATTGATGAAAAGCTTGAAAATGGAGGTTGGTTGCTGTTATATACTCATTAAACATGTTACTATTAAGTTTATTAATCAAAAAGAAATGGTAATGTTTTTAGAGATGTTGACAGAGGCACTGTGTGTCAGCGTTGATCCATATGTAAGGTATGCCAAATGTTTTTTTTATTTGTTTATGCTGGAAAGTGGATACTCTTGTTTTTTTCAATTTGCAGTACTTACCAGGTTGCCTAAAAGCTTTTTAGAAGGCCAGCCAGCTGTGCTCTTTATAAAAGAGCTTGTGTTTAAATTTGGCATATCTGTGTTTGTTTTATGAAGCTATCTTGGCAAGAATGTATTGAGTGAGTGTATGGTATTGGTGTTACAAAATGTTTTTTTTTTGTGGAACCAAACTGAGCTGATAATCATTACTGTTAATTTATAAGGTTATTAATACAAGTCTGTCTTGTAAATATAAACAGAGCAGTAAACCATTACCATACACTAGCAACTTAGGGTTAGTTGTTTACGAAAACAGCTAGGTACGGTATATGCCAACAATGGTAATATGGGTCTGATTTTGTTTTTTGTGAAACCCATACAACATGCATTCATTGTCAACTAAATATTTGTGCATGATGCAGCAATCAAGCAGAGCAGATGTTGGAGAAATTGATGATGAGACACATGCTCGTATTGACTGTGACATAGTTTGATGTAGCTAAATGCAATGCTTTGGAAATAAAATTTTTTTTTTTACAATTCCATTTTGAAATTAACCTTGGCACTGACTGTTGAGAAAAGTAAATCACTCTCAATCCACCATTTTTACTGGTATCTGTGCCATTATTGTGCTATTTACGTTAGTTTGGGAAAAGTCTTCTTGCAGGCTTATACAGTTTGACCATCTGGACAACTAAGGCATTCTCCCCTCTTGCTCAACTTTACTCGCAGCTTACCCTTGGAATGTGTCATCGCAAAGTTCTCTGTTGGGTAGTAATTCGCCCTTTTGCAAGACAAGCAACTTATTTTCTGTTCCCATTCCGATAAATGTTGGGGAAGCTCGGGGGTTCACAACGAACAAAACTACAAAAACATGAGGTTAAATCAGCTGGTCCTGATCTTTACTTTCATTTGAGATAAACCAATGATCTTATATCGCTTTAAAACATTCTATGTAAAGGTGGCAATTTTATGGTGCTCACCTCTCGTAACGCATATCCAATCTGAGGCCAAAATACGGAAACTTCTCTCGACTTTTGCTTGGCATGGCTTTGATAGAATGTATAAGACAAAAACTGCATAAGGCAAAATGTGCCATAACTGCATAGGATACAAAACAATTTTTCAAAAATCAATTTGATTGTATTCAACCTGCCGTGTGGCTTATCGCAGCACTGCATGAACAAAAGCTTGAATTCAAAACAAAATTTTTCAGCGATATTGCTTCTTATATCCAGGTTGTACACATACCCATTGAACCAACCAGTCATGGGATTTCAAGCATCTAAGTAAGTTTTTCATGTGTTTACGGCTTACTTTTTGAAACTAGTGGGATTTATTGACTATTTTTTGCGTGATTTGCTTTTGTAAACCAAGAGATTGCTTGTTCAGTGCAACAGAAACGTTTCAATATATGTGATTCTGTAGATTTCCTGCTGCTATTCGTTTTGGCATCTTCTCTTGTTACATCCTTGTGATAAGATTTGCTTTGCCCTTAAATGCACGTTGAGAAGATTGACAGCTTTTTTCGAACGTTAGGCATGTATAAAAACTTAATCGGCGTGAAATTTCACAGATGTCAGTTGTTATGATGTGTTTGAGTGGTCATTGATGTCTAACCTTGGAAAACTCATGTACGTAATGAAATGCTTGGGGACTGGACGTAGATTTTATTGAATTTGTAGCATCGTTATGCGCACAAGCTTGCTCCTTGTCAGGGCCATAAAAAACTCTTTTTGCATATTGTTTATTTGTTATAAAATTGTTTCTGGTGTCTCCTAATCCGTCTATAATATTCATCCGTCTACCTTGAATATTTTTCTCTCAGGGTCATTGAAAGCAAGAGTAAAAAGTATCCAAAAGGTAGTATTTTGTTGCATCACGGAGGATGGCAGATAGTGTGTAAAGTCAAAGATGATAGCGAAAGCATTATGTACGGCTGCGACGACATCCTCCCTCCTAACCAGTCCATTACAGTTGCTGTTGGTGCGATGGGCATGCCTGGGTAAGCGACATAGAATGATTCTGGAGCAAGTTTTTGTTTTTCTAAAATTCCTGTGGTTAGTCTGTGGGCAAATGTGTCGTAAGGAGATTTTGCTTGGGCGATGAAAATTTGGGAGACAAAGTTTTTTGTTTTGATGCAAACTTGCACTCTGTAATGGATGTAAAAAAATCGACGTATTCGGATTAACAAGGATAACACGTAAGTCATGCAATACATTCTTCTGCATAACCATCACTTTTTACGAAGTTTGCGCTTGCGTTTTAAAAACACGTACCTTCAGGAAGTGTTATTCCTCTTATTTTATGACCTGTCTTAAATGATTTTGAAAGCAACTGGAATTGTTTCAATATAGTGAGAACAATGATAATAATGAAATAACTCAAAACAAAATTTGCGCAATGTGGTCAAGTTTTTGAAATGATTAATGTTAAGAAACGTTTATGACATCAGTATTGGATGGTAACAGAAAGATCATAAGTAAAACAATGACTATGGTTTGATCGTAGAACGTGCCATCGACAGATTAGTCATGGTTGTGAAATATAGCCCAGAGTTAAAACCTTGTTTCTTCCCCAGTATAATTGGCTAAAACAAACGCTGGAACCTTTGAACCCTCTCTGTAAATCCAGCATATCAGGTCTGTGTCTTTCATATGCACGAAAATTGCTGGTTGGAGCCTTGAAAATATGAACAAAAATCAGATTAATAATTTTTTTCTGTTTTCAAATTTTCGAGAACATTTTTCGTTATTCTCTTCACAGAAGTCAGTACGATGTGATTGTAATTCCAACCATACAGCTCTGTTTCTATGGTTAATTATTGCTGTGAGGTCTGGCGATTTCGGTTGGAACCGGATAGCTTGATATTATGCGTTGAATTTCTCTATGCTGTTCTACGCACGTTTGTGACTTGTGTTTGCGCACAGTACTTATCTGATTGCTACTGTGGCTCGCTGGTGACCAGTTGCTCGCCCTATATATTGAGGTCCGCTGCTTCAGCGATCCATTCTAATTTGGCGACCAGCCTGTTGCCTAGTGGTGAGTGCATCCGCTTCGGTGCTGGAAGGTCTGGAGTTCGACTCTCGGGCCGGGTCTTACCAATAAATTGATACTGCAGCCTTCTTACCTGGCGCACGGTATGCAGAAGAGCTGCAGGGAACACAACCACAGCGAAAAAACGAGTCAAATGATACCAGCCAGACATTGTACAAACTCAGTCGTGGCGCTACAAGACCCTTGTAGTTATAAAGAGCCATCCAAACACCATATAAAATATAAAAAAATCTGATTTGGCGCACTGTGTGCGGAAGAGCTGCAGGATCTATCCAGAACGCAAAAACAAACCTTTCATTTGATACATTCCCCTTTCATTTAAATGTAGAACGTATCAGTTTGTACGTACATTAGTTGACTATTGGATATCTGAGTGGTATTTGTCCTGTAGGTTACTTTCTCGCAAGTCCCGAGCTCATAAAATTTTATTTGAATAAAAACGGAAGTTGTTTGCCTTGTAGATGAAATATATCTCTGCTTAACGTTTCAGTGGATGATTGATGATTCTTTGCTGAGAATTTTTATCTCCTTTTGTAGATTGCAACTCATAGCGATTTTTGCATTCAGTCAACTGCAGAACTGTGTGCACCAGTGCTCTCAATTTTAGGGATTTTGTCCCTAGATTGGAACTTTTGACCATTTTTAGGGATTTTCGATAAATATGAAAATGTATAAAATGAACTATTTCAGTTTATTTTATAAGCCATATTTGGTTCTAATTTTAACAGTTATCATGGCACTCCGATTTTATGCTGCACCAACACAGATTTAGGGATTTGTGGTACTGTTCTAGGGATTTTTGGAGTTGCATATTGTGAGAGCCCTGGTGTGTACTGACTACCCACAAGAATTTGACATCACGATGAAAGCCACTATGGCAACGGTTTTCAACCTGTAGTACGCTTGCCACTAGTGGCACGAGGGGTCTTTTCAGGTGGTACCGCGGGTCATGTGTAAGTTTTACTGTCAGGTAAGTTTATAAAGTCTATTATCGCAAGTCTCTTTGTAAGACTGAATTCTCTTTTAATTACTTCGAACTGTTGTCCTTCGTAAACATTTTTGCCATCAAATTAAAGTGTTTCTAGTTCATTTATGCGTTTGATGTCAACATTAAAAAAATTATAGTCTTCTGGAACAGGTGGTGCGCAGCAGCAGCTCAAAAAACACCAGGTTCTTCGGGATTGGAAAAGGTTGAGAATAACTATTTTGTGTCATCCCTGCACTTGGGTCCCGACTGAATTGATTCTTCTATTTTCAACTGCGACCTGTATTAGTTCTGAGCAAGTGCAGTAAACAAACCTGAGTTCAGGCTCTAATGGGCAGTCACAGGGTTAAAGCATGCGGTGGGGGCAGGGTAAACCGTAAATGTTAAAATTACTGGACAACGCAAAAGTCTGGGCCCTTTGACCTTGGAATTAATGGCTAAACACAACTGTTTTTTATGTTTAATGGAGCTAAAACCCGAGAAAATATCATTCCAATGTCCTCACATGTGAAACACATTAATTCGTGAACGAGATGTACTGAAACTATCTTGCCAAAGTTGACCTTGTTTTCTTGCATTAAAAGCATATTGAAGCGCAATGTGAGAAAATGCAAGTTCTGTCTGTGTATCACGAAAAAATTTCTTAAATTATTTTTTAAAACTTTTACATGGAACAGCATGAAGCTTGCCCTACTTATTTTAATAAATGTCACTGTCTGTCGAAAGGAATCCTCTCACAGCTAAGAATCAAACACTGCAATCTCTCAGAGTATGTAATTCGCCTACTTGGTAGGCATTAACAGCTGTTATTGAAGTGTCTTTGTTTCTGTAGAATGACGGCATATTTGGGGTTCTTGCAAATTTGCCAACCAAGAAAAGGTGAGACAGTCTTCGTCAATGGATGCGCTGGAGCTGTCGGAAGTCTTGTGGGACAGATTGCAAAATTGAAGGTGCTGATTCCTAACTTTTCTGATTCATATTGCGAACTTGTGATTGGATAATTGCAGATGCAACAAAATCAAAAGAAAGTCGCGTGCGTTGTGTTGTGCAAAGGTATTTTTTGTACATTCTGTCTTCTGTAGACTTTTACATTTAGCCCTACACCTGACAGATACACCGTTAAATAATGTACTTCTGTTGCAGTTGCTGGTTTTAAACCTTTAGGGACCGCTAGACCCATGTGGCCGAAGTGCCCTTGAAGTCAAATTCCGCCATAATTCGGCGACCGATCGCGTTAGGGAGTCAATCAAGACATCATCAAGACGCCAGCATCGTATAGCTTGTTCGACTACCTATGCGGTGCAACAACAGGAGTCCTGCACGGGTTGACATTTTTGTCTGCTCCCGTTCCGGACCCGCAGGAATTCGAAAAATCTTGCCCGCTTCACCCCCCGCAGACTTCCAACCTAGAGATGGCGCGGACAAAAAATTTGTGTCCGCTGTCCGCACCGCATCAGCAGCTTCTGTCCGCACCACGACCGCACTTGATGTACTTTTCCCTGTCCACGTCCGCACTGCACCGCAATCCCCAAAGCTTACTCCCCAAGAGCGATTGCCATTTGCACCCCCTGACCTGAAGCACTGTGTTCCTCATAACATTTTACTCTGGGTGTAAGATTTGTCAATTGATTTATTAATAAATTTGGCAGTGTCTGTTTTTCCGCATAGTGTTTATTTTGCCTCATTAGTAATAGCAATACTGTTAAAACTACTTTGCCTTTAGCCGAACTTGATCGGTTGAAGTGGTCACATTTTATGACAAGTTCAAAACATATGACCTGCTTAGTTGACTGTGACGTCAGAGTCCAATGGATGAGTTTTGTCATGTCTTTAGTGCTGGCAGATTGTTAGCACCTTCGTGTCTGTGTTGCATGAAATGTAGGCTAAACCTTAACATAAACCCTATCGCTAAAACCTGACCTGAACCTCTAAATCCTTATACCGTATTCCTAAACCCTAACCTGCTGTCTCTTTGCATATCGTATTTGTCATGTGGCCACATCAACCAATCGTCTTCAACTAAAGACAAATTTATAGCCCCAGCACAGCCACCATACATACAGCATTTACCTCATGAAACAAAACAGACACTACCTATAAATCTACAAATTGTTTTAACCTACAGCCCTGAAAGCATTTTCCTAGTTAGATGCCTACCAGTTAGCTATCCACAGTTCTGGATTAGCAATTCGCATGCCAGTGCATCAGAGCAGTGACTGCAGCACGCCACCTGCAGGTAAAATAACAGAAATATTCTACCGACGAATCTTCACCCAGAGGCATCGCTAAAACGCAGGTAAAAGCTGTAGGCTAAACAAGAAAAACAACTGTTGCGACCTAAGACAACAACTTCCGAAAAGTCTCTTTGTTTTGCAAAGATTCATCATTTTGGATGAACGTCCACGCGGCGCTGGCGCGGCTTAAAATTTCCAAAAGTCACGCGGCGCGGCTGGCACGCGGTGAAGTTTTCTAAAACAGCACCGCGCGGAACGCGGTCGCGGCGCGGTTGACATCTCTATTCCAACCCGTGCACGCCCCGCACTTTCCCGTCCCAAACCTGCACTTATC
>Ga0210059_1011657_pt1 | contig 13408 bp, 12 predicted proteins | sample Ectturendosymbi2_FD_188042 | JGI IMG/M metagenome (GOLD analysis project Ga0210059, IMG submission 188042) | Ecteinascidia turbinata endosymbiont from Florida, USA - Sample 2 (SPAdes) (version 2) | ecosystem: Host-associated > Tunicates > Ascidians > Unclassified | place: Key West, Florida...
TCTTGACACAGAGACAAGTAGGCTGTTGATTGCCAACTAGTTTCGTTAAAATATTCTTACTACAAAGCACATAAAAATGAACCATCTTCCATCGGTTTGGTGACTACTGACAAATCCGTTTTTGTGGTAGTCTACGGACATTTTGTGATTGTGGTATAACCATAACAATGTTATGCAACTACTAGCACGAGTGTGCAACTTGGATAGGGTAAGGACTATTCAATGCAGTATTCAGTTAACAGCAGCGAGATTTCGGCACCAGCTGCACCATAAGTAGCATAGTAGCGCCACATATAGATGTGCATCGGCGTGTACCTGATAGCAAGATAGCAGGCGTAAAACTTATATTGCAGAATATTCCTAACAAAGTCGTTCATTTTATTATTCACATTGAATTTTCCTCTGATTGATCCTCAAAAGCTGACTTTTCAACCCTGCGTTGATTTATGACTGTCTTCTCATACGCGAAACACGCACTACCTCTAAACCAGGGGTTCCCACACTTTTTGTTCATTGGTATCCTTCGGACACTTTATAGGTTCGCATGTACCCCCAAAATTTTGTCACATTTTTAGCTCCTAATCTCAACTTGATCTGATGCACAATTTGCTATCTATAGCTAAGCAACCCATTGCAATCCCTCTAAATACTTTATAATCGGCACTTTCAGTGTAATATGTAAGCTGTGTGATTATTAGGCCTACTAATTACAGACACACAAAATCATTCTTTGTCTTTTAATTCCGGATGACTCTCTCCAGATGCCGAGTGAGCAGACTTGGTTTCATATAATCATTTCCCACTGTTTTTGACAACGTGCATACACAGGTATATCCAAACCATTGTTTACCGTAAATGTAAAGCTGAACTTTAAATAGATTTCTGAATAATTTCTTGTTTGCTACTCATGTTGAGCTTTTTGCCGGTCAGAATGTCCGAATGATTTTGAGTTTAACTACAACATTGCTCCTGCTGCGAAGTCCACATTCTGAGCTTTACTGGCAGCTAGTCTTGGCAGTACATCAGCATTATACAAGCGCAATAATGCCTACTATTGACATCAAAGGCTCATGTAGAATCTTCTGAATAAGCAGCATTTAATGATAAATAAATTATCATTTTCATGGAAGGACCTCTCTGTGGACCACTTGCGAATCACTGTATTAGTGTTTTCAAACGTTGGTACACTGGAAACTAGCGAGAATATGTGTAAAATATGGCACCTCCAAGTTTAATCAATCAGTCTTACAACAGAAGAGTTAGGTAGGAATATTATGTTACACATAATGTACCCCTTGAATAATCAAAATGTACCCCTGGGGGTACATGTGCCCCAGTTTGGGAACCCCTGCTCTAAACCAAAAAAGATTCAGACAAATAGACAATGAGCAATATAATTCTCACACAGATTCCTACACAGGCTACGTTCAAATTATATATCATCATGACCTCAATGTAACTCAATTCTTCGCTTATTATGACGGCTGTCAAATTCATCATCAAAATCATCTAAATCTGTTTTTCAACTAGTACCTTTCAATTTAAAGCAGATAAATGTTACCCAATCTTTCACTGGGAATCGAATTTCTGGGAAATGTTTTCGCTAATTTCATTTTTGAAAAATTTATCTCGCATGAAGCACTGGTGACGGGAAGAGTTACTGCTACCAGCAACAATCAAACGCAGCTTTTTAAGTAGCTACAAATGACAAAAATTGTTCGAGCGATATAGCCAGCTTCGACTCTTTCCGAAGCAAATTATTTGCCAAAGTTATTTCATGTTTTGAATCATTTCTACTGAATCAATATGATTTGTTAATTGTTTCAAGTTTGTTTCGGATAGAAATGTTTGACCTCCGGGCCAAAGAGCTGAAATACGCGAAAGAAATGTTTCTGAATCATTACGGAAAATCCGTACAAAATTCTATGAGGTTGCAGGACCTGTGGGTAGAGTTAAAACTGTAGTCACGAACCACTTACGTAAGATATTTCAAAGTCGTATACATAAGGCAGCCGAATGCAATACCACACCCAGGATAAATTGAGATAAATTGACTGAAACCAATTCTTTATGCTTTCCAGGTCTGTAACCAGGGGAGAGCAGGGGGCGAAGCCCCCCTAGAAATTTTTTCGCCTCCCTAGAAAAATATGTTGGACATAGTTTCAAACTACTGGACATAATTTAAAAAATTTGGGTCCCTATCGGAAAACTCTTCGCCCCTCCTGGTGTCCCAAGCTGGTTACGGGCCTGATGCTTTCACAAAAACTTTTGCTACTGGGACAAGCAACAATCTGTAACCTTCTGAATGTAACCCAGCTCCATCTCACACTGAAATGCACGAAAGATCAATCTTCCACTTATGTGACTGTTTCTTAGTTTCGAAATGAGTTTTTCAACACTACGACCCTGTCTGACTAAATTTCACGCAGGATCCGAGCAACCCCTGGTGTGTGTCGTCATAAACAACACGTTACCCAACCGTCAAAAACAACTACACAGCTTATCATGCATTTGGGAAATGTTGAATGCAGGCTTGAGGGTTTCTAAATTATCGTTTAAAATATTGCTGGTCGAAAGTTATCTACTGCATATGTCTAAGGTTGTCGGATCGCCGGTATTTTACTGCTAATTTCTCAGAGGCTGGTAAAAGACCGGTATTTTGAAAATCAGTGTCTGAAGCCGGTATTGTGAAAATAAATAATTTGAAGCAACTTCAAAAAGAACTAACGCAGAATTTCTCAAACTATAACGACTCTAGTAGTGAATCTTGTCAGGACAGATCCTTCAGCGAAGTTTATTTACTGCTGTTGACGCAATCTTTGGTGCGATTGCAACGTCACACACACACACCGAAATGTAACGAGTCAGCCAAAATACGGGCAAATCATTAATTGCCGCTTAACAATACTGATTGTCTCTCTGTTTTCCCTGTGCCGCTTACGAATTACGACACAGCATAGATCTGGCGCTGTTGACAAAATGGGCGGTATTTTACAAAACGCATTTGGCAACCCTGCATATGTCAACCAAATGATCAAATTAAGAAAAAACTGGAGAGGCCAAAGGGGGGGCTAAGCAAAAATCTGGGAGGGCCATGGTCCACCCAGGCCCCCCTTAGAATCGCCACTGTTTGAAACGAATTTTGGAACAAAAATCGCACCCCTGCGAAGTCTATAACAAAATTTTGTCATAAAAAGTCAAATTTTCCATGTTTAGGTCAAAAAGTCGTATTTTGCATATTTTCAGCCTTTGTCAATAAGTAAACCTTTCAAGGAATCTTAAATTATCAAGTTAAACTGCTATATCGATAGGTCTAAGCAGGTCCATAACTATGGGGGTTAACACCCCTAGAAAATGTTTTGTCCCTCTTGAAATATATTTTGGACATAGTTTAACAGTACTGGACATCGTTTAAAAAATTTGGGACACTTTCAGAAAACTTTTCGCCCCCTGGTGTCCCAAGCTGGTTACGGGCCTGGTCTAAGCTGCATCCCACGAATTGAACCCACTTGGGCACCCTCAGAATGTTGACAAATATATAGGTGAACCAAATTATTTGGATGAAATGTAATGCACTGCCTAAAAATGCATGTTCTTGCTGCTCCAGAGAAATAAACCAATGTCCATGCATGTTTTCATTGTTTCAAACCAAACTATGTTTTAGTATTGTTTTGAGCTATATTGTTTCAGCGAGGATTTAGCAAACCATTCGTTGCCATTTCTTTTGCGTATTTTTGCAGGTAATGCTTCTTTGTAAAGTAGTTGTATGCTTCAGCTCAGTCATTTTTGTTTGGTCTCTTTTTTCTGAAAATTGGTCTCTTTTTTCTGAAAAATGAAGTCATATTTTCTAATGTCTTAGGTCATAAAAATGGCCTTAGCGCAGGGCCGGATTAAAGGGGGGGCAACGGTGGCAATTGCCCTGGGCCCTCCGCTCCAAGGGGGCCCCCGTGATGACAAATATTTCTTTTAAATAAAATACACCTTTCAAAGATTGTGATTCACAAGCGACACAAGAATACAAATATATATTCTGATGTTGCATTAAGTATATCAGTATGGTCCATTTACAGGCCCGCTGGCCGCATGTGGCCCGCCACAGCGTTTTCAGTGGCCTGCTGAAGCATTCAGGAAACATCTTAAAATCTGAAATTTGTTGAAAAGCGTGTGAGGTTACATTTGTATTACGGAATTGCTTGCGCTAGATAAGTGCATTTGAACCAGAGCAATGCCTTTTCTGTGTAAAATTTTGTTTTATTTATTAATTTTACGATGAAATTAGAAGGCAGGGCCGCCGCTAACCCTCCGCTGGGGCACATGTCTGGATAATCTCTGTGTTTTTTCGGTGCCCCAGCGTTCGTTGTCTTGAAGAGTACATCTGGCGCAATGAACTCAGTACATGCAAATAAATCTTTCTCTCTATCCGCTAATCGCGGCCTTTTCTCAAAGTGGCTCTCCAGCCAAATTGATTGCCCATCCCTGCAATAGATAATTTTAATTAGAACAAGCATAACATCTTTCAGTAAAAATATACAATACTAACGGTGTTGGAGACTGCAGAGAGCTTCTGCAAATTAGTCAGCGAAGAAAGATTTTTCAAACTGAAAGATTTCGCACTGACATTGTACTCAATGTTTACACATACGTGTGCGTGAGGAAATTTTGTACGATGAAACAAGTCAAATCTGAAAACAGAAATCGAATGGCAGACGAAACACTGGACGATACCACTAGCACTGGTAGTGATAAAGGAACGATATTATCAGGGAAGCCTCGACTACAGGCATCCCACTGATAAAGATTTGTAGTAAATTGCTATGTGCTATTGTGTAATAATTTCAATGACACACTCAATTATCTTCCCTTATTGCTGCACTGTTGCTTTTTATACATCATTTTATTGGAAGTGGCCAGCCAGTTGTAACACTTTTGTAAAATGGCCCATGGGTCAAAAGTAGTTGGACCACGCTGAAGTATATCTATGGATTTCTCTATAAGTTTGACTTTCTGCCAGTTTAAGTAATCGCTACTGAATGTAAATATTTTCGGTTTTATTCAATGCAAATATATTTGAATTTTGCTTGTAACTTTTTTTAATAATCTTTCTTTTGGCATGGGTATGATTATCTAATCGTGCATCACGCCTACTGCACAAATGTCGCGAACACGAAACTATTTTCGTGCTGAAACTAGTCCTGCTGTGGTTGCTGTGTAGTGTATAGCATTGGTTCTTAAGTAATTATCCTTTGTTTCAAGCCCCCCTGACTGTAAAAACAGATGTATTTATTGGTAAATTTATTGATCAAACTTTCCAAATGGCAGGGCGCGTAAGGGCTCGCGCCACCCTGGAAATTTATTGAAGCTCTTCTGGGGTGGCGTGCCCCCCGGTTAAGAACCACTGGTGCATAATATCAATGATCCTGTAACTTCTTGTGCCGTCCTGAGCAGTACTCCGCAATATTTCTTCACTTACGGCACACTTAACAACTTTCCAGAATTTTGCGGCACACCTCGCCCACTTTGTAAAAAATACATTCCATGGTTTATTGTTTGTGAAAACTTCAATTCTGACCTCACAAAATCACCACAAATGTTCAGCGGAAGTCTAGCTAGGGTTTAAGGTAGCGAACTGTGGTGCTCATATCTTCAGATAAAGTTATTCCGCGGCACATCTAGCATCGTCTCGAGGCACACTAATGTGCCGCGTCATGCCGGTTGTGGAGCACTGGTCTAGAGCAGGGGTGGGAAAATAGCGGCCCGCGGGCCAAATGTGGCCCGCACAAGCATTCAGGAAAATCTTTAAATCTGAAACGTCCGCCAACTTCTCATAATAAATGTTAGTGCTGAGGCTATAAATCAAAACTTGCTTCTACTTCCATAAGGTACGGCCCTCCGTTAACGCGGCCTTCTCAAAGTGGCCCTCGAGGAGAATTAATTGCCCGCCCCTGGTCTAGGGGTAGTCCGGACGAACTGCGGCACTTTGTTTCGTCACCAAGCCATTTACACCAAATGCTACTGCGTAGTCCGCCAGGAAAAAGTTTTAATCAGTCAATTTGTAGAACGAAAGAGCAGAAAACATGATTGCAGTGTTTAGCTAGTGCGGTGCCAAAATTTGTAATGCCTTCAGGAGCTAAAAAGCACACAGTTTCCAAGGAGGAAATGCGCAAGAATCTGGCAGTGTTAGCTAAAACCCCACGACTGAATCGTTTTTTTTTCAGCATAACTTTCAAGCAGCAACGTTAAACCAGTGCGGTGTTAACCAGAGCACCTGCAAATGTACGTGAAAACCAAGACATAAGCTTACAAGCACCTTTCACGCTCAGCATGGCTGGCCATATTGACATGTTATTTTTCCGGTGTTTTTTTGTATTTCTGGTTTCTGCTTATGTTCGTGTGAATGTTGTTTCTTGCCAGGTCAGTGTCTAACCTGTGAATATTTTTTCATAGTAAGAATCAGGCCCGTAACCAGCTTGGGATACCAGGGGTGGCGAAGAGTTTTCTGAGAAGGGGACAAATTTTTTAAACTATGTCCAATAGTTTTAAAATATGTCCAGCAAATTTTTCCAGGGGGGGCGAAAAGTTTTCTAGGGGGGATTCGCCCCCTCTGTTTACGGGCCTGGTAAGAAAACACTCTAGTGTTTAAACTCTGTTCTCGCAGTTAACTGCATGTAGAATTGAGTAAGTCGCAGCTAACTGCATGTAGAATTGAGTAAGTACATTCTCGACTACCGGAAAAAGCGTAATTTTTACAAAATATGACGTCATGAAATACGTCATAGGGGCCCTACAGTGAAAATTGCCCCGGGCCCCCATACTTTTTAATCCGCCTCTGCCCTAGTGATTAGGCGCCCGGGGAATTGTGCCCTCGGTACGTCCCTGTCTGCATCATAACCTCACGTGTACTTTGCGTCTTTCGTATTCGGACAAATACTTTGGTTACACTCGCATAGATCCACATTGCACTTTTTACTAACTACGTTTTTAACGCACACGGTAAATCAAAGTGAGCGAAGAAAAAGCGTTGAATGCAAATACGCAACGAAAGCAACAGAAACACGAAATGGTCGCAGAGCAATGCAGCAACACGTTCAAAACATTGGCCTGTGAAGGGACTTCGACTATTCCATCGACGGATAGTATCAGCAAACCGTTGCCACAGTAAAATGTTTATTATAATAAGAATGGGTGATGGCCTTGTTAGCACTTCACACGTTTTAGATAATCTCAGTTTGGCAGTTGCCATAACTGTGTAAGCAAAATGGCGTACCGTAGTTTGAAGCACCAACTGCATTCAAGTGTATGGACCGTTATCAGTGCTTTAGAATCCACTTCGAAACACAAGTGAATGTTCGTTGTTTCCGTCAGTACAAGTCGGGAAACGATTAAATGCATATAAAAGTTAAAAAACGGCGCATGCCCGAGGCTTCAACATAGACAAGCATTTCAGTAACTGCTTTCAACAATCTTCTATTTGCGGGAAACCATCAATGGCGAAAACCAACCGTCCTGTAATTCTACGGTGTTTATATAGCATCTTCGGCAAGAGTCGAGTATCATTGCCACGCGTTTGTGTACCACGAAAATATCAACTACACTGCTTTGTCAGAAGAGCACAACACCCGAGAGCAATGTGGACAGTGTCGAAAGAAACTGCCAAACGTGTGTGAAAAGTTTTCGGCACCTCTTTGTACTATCACGCTCATATGGTGGTTTAAAACAAGCTCCACTAAGTTAACAAACCAAAGAACAGTTATTGTTTGAAGTGGGTAGTTTCAATTAAATGGATTACGCGAAGTGTCGTAATCAGTTTCCTTGTCTTCATGCCCAGCTGTGTCGTCCACAGTAGCTTCATTTGCGGCGTTATTTTCCTTCTTAGCAGCATGAGTTTCTTCGTGTTTTACTCCTTTGGCGCTGTGATCATCATCTGTACACTGAACAAAAACAAGTTTTTGTAGAAAACTTGCGCAATAGCCAACTTGCACAACGCACTTGGCCAACGCGCGTTTCGTGAAGCGGACCAACGAACAACACACGTAAATCCAAAACAACGTATCGCGGAAGCATTGTGCAAATTTGTATCTAAGCAACAAGCGGTTGCCGATCATGCGCTGCCATAACATTTGATGCAGTTGCAAAACTTTTACACAGTAAAATTGCTGAAGAGCTTGCATTTTTCTATACGTTTCTGGCAATCCTTAAATCCTTATATCACCATTCGCCAAGTTCGGTATGATTCACTCGTACAGATGACGAGCGAGGGTAACATTCAAAGTTCTACAGCAGGTCGTCGTTTGATAGCCTGCGTTTAGTTTCGTTTATTTTAGGAAGTACAGCAATGCTAATTAAAAGGAACATGAAAAGTTGTTGAGGCGGCGCTATACATTTGGCGACACATTTCCTCCCGGGATTCAGAACCCCTGCAGCAGGTCTTGAAATCCAACATGGTTCTCAAACACACCTGTCTGCTCTGCTGCTGGTAACTTACGAATGCGTGACCGATCCAGGTCGGTGATAAAACTACCCCCACGTCTTGTTTTAGTTGGCCTCTTGGTCTTTTATCCTACAAAATAGCCAGTCAAACCTATTCTACTAACCCTGGGGCATAGCAGTCAAAAGGTTGAACCAACGTAGGCACGAATGCGATTAGAAATAACGAATGTCGCTGCCGCGAAGTTTGTCCGTACAAACTCGAAGGATGAACCCAATGCCGATTGCAGCAAGTAGAAGTAGACTTCAGCTTGCCTGTAGACTTTTCCACGCATCATTCATTCATCGCTGAAGCCAAGTTAGTCAGTTAAGAATTTGTTAGAAGCTTTTCAGATACACAGACACAAACCCAGCAATTCCCCAGGTTTTATCACGTGGCGACAACTACCTCAATACTCTACCACACCGCTGGCATGCACGTGAAGCGGAACTTCAAATAACTGTTAATGGCTGAATGCATCGCACGCAATGCTTTCTAGATGCTTCAACAATTCCACTTAAGATGGCCCCTGCCGATATCGTTATACGCAACCAGGCATTTTTTCAACTTCAACGCAGGGTTGAAAAGCCTTGCCATCTCACCTCTTCCTCCTCTTCGTCAATAGCGAATGGGTTAAGAGAGTCATCGTAATCAGTACTGTCAGTTGTTGTACGGTTCTGCAACGAAATTTGCAAACATGAATCGATGTATCACCGCATAAAACTTTATTATGTGTGGCCTTGAACTCGAATAGTTCTACCGTGATACAACGGAAGCAGTGACATCAGAACATTAGACAGTTCCTGTGACAGCAAATGCACTTGAAGTCTGGTCAGATTTGTAGTAGCAGAAGGGTCGTGCATATTTTCTGGGATTCTCTTTTTTGTCCAATGTTTCCGATTTCACGATTTTTGATGTAGCCGTCTTAACGTACCCAAAGTTAAATAAAGAGTTCTAATTTACCAAAAGCTGAATGACGATGATCCATTTACCCAAACTTGAATGTAGCTGTTTGTGCAGTCAGACTGCATCGACAAGAGGCTAGACTTCAAAGGTTAAAAATCTAGCAAGCAGCACGTTCAGTCTTCCAAAAGCTTCAAGTAGCAATGAAGTTCACTGAGTTCACTCTATTGCTACTTTCCTGAACTTTTCTTCTGTTTGTGGTGCCCTTCCATTGCACGTTGTGGCTTAGTGGTTGATGTGACATGTTTCCGGAAATAATCGCCCATTTCAAGCATTGGTAATGCGATCGTATTTCCTGCATCCCCATGTCGTGCATTTATTGGTCTGTATGCGATATATGTAAAAATATTTCGAAATGCGTAATATATAGTGATATTTTTCCCTTCTATTGCTAACCATAAATGTACCCTTTCAGATAGGCAAATGTACCCCAGTTTGGTAAACCCTGCTGTACGCCAAATTCGAAATTACAGTAAGTTTGGAGATTCTTGCCCTTGAATTCGCAAATTTCTTACCTCCGAGACAATCTTCTTTTGTACTGTCGGAGGTTTCGGTCTCGGAGGTGGTACTTTCCCTGCAGGTCGCGGCGGAGGAGTCTTTCCTACTCTTACGGGAGCAGAAGGGGTCCTGGTCAACTTCGGCGGATTAGGCTTCGTCAGCATATTTCCTTTTGCGACTGGTGGAGGTGGGGGTCCGGGAGGTTTTGGTGCTGTTTTGCGTTTAGAAGGAGTTGGACTGGGTTCAGCGGCTAACGGTTGGCTTGTAGGTCGTGGTCGAAGAGCAGACGGGTCTTTGGGTGGACTGGGTGGCCGAGGTTTTCTGCTTTTTCCATTGCTTGCCGTTCGACGATGTGAAGGAACGGTGGCCGATCGGGGTTTTGTTACGGGCTTTTTGGCAGCCTGGCCAGAATGCTCCTCGGTGGTCTCAAGTTTAGGCTTGCCTTCTGAAACAATGGATGAAGCTGGCACATGTGTCCTCTCCTTTGGATGTGGTTTTTGCGTTGATGGCTCAGTTTCTGAGGGTGCAGAAGTAACGGGGCCAGTGTCTTTATTTTCTTTCACCTCGGTGAATTTTTCTGAAGTTGAATCGCTTTTATCGGACAGCTTTTCTGGAACGTTCTCTTCAGGGGTCTGTTGATCAGCGGTCCCTTTTCTGAAAGGCGGTGTGATGTTGGCTGCACGTAAGTGGTCAAGAATGGCAGAGTAAACATGAGCCAGTTCGGGCCAACGTTCTTGCACCATTTCCAAACACGGATACGTTGCTGGGCTGTCTTCTGTTTCGCTCTTAACTTCTTTTGATTCGTCGTTCAAGTCTGACGCAACAGCGAAGTGACCGCTGTTGACCTTTAACGTGTACTCCATCAAAGCAAATGCTTGCTCCACCGTGTCAGGGTTAAGGCGCTCGTCATCGCGAACCACATCTAAAGATTCTTGCGTGCCATCGAAAGAAAGTAACCAACTGAGTTTCGCAGAAGCCATGCCTGCGCAGATTTCCTTTACCTGTAACAATCAAAGTCACACGTGGAAACATCTCAAGCCTATCGACCTCAAAATGCTTCATCAACATGGCTCGGTAAAGCTTCCGCAGTTCAACCTGTTTGCTGTTTGTCACATTTGAGGAAAAACAAGAGGTAGCAAACACAGGTAAATATGACAAATTTAAAGTTCGGAAGCGTTGAACATTTTTGAAGAAACATTTTGGCGAATCCGACAAATTCAGGTCTCGAGCGAGTCTCGGTCACAACATTTCTGACAAAATCTCCATATCGAAGCTTAACTAAGACAAGAATTGTGAACTCCCTTAAAGGAGCCGCTTATTAATTTCATGCGGTGGATCAATACAAGCACGTCACATTTCCTGAAAATCTCATACAATTAAGGTTGGCAAAGGGGGTCTACAATCCATTGAATGCAAATCCCATAGTCCAGTGTTTCAATACCATCGCACTAACTGAGGGAAATGTTTGTTCAGGTAATGAAAAAATGTGAAAGAGAAGCAACCAAAATCCCGCGGTAAGTAAAGCCTAAACAGCTGAAATGGCGCCGAAACTCGAAAATTTGGCGTTGATTACCTTAAGGGAGGCTGCTATGTGACTCATCGCTACTCGTAGTCGTGCTAAACATTCGTTGCATTATGACAGACAATACCGAAGTTTGGTACGGGTGGAAAAAGGGATGGAAGGTCATTTTCAAATGAAGACCACAACAAAATACAAAAAAACATTGCATCAACGCAGTATGTACCCACAACCACTTTAATCACTGGGAGCAATTGATGAGCACTACAAACGGAATAAGTACTTATTTGCAGTTTGAAGTTCATTTTTGCTTTCGCCTTATAACCGGATATTCTATTTATTTTGTTGTATGATGTGAAATATGATGAAAATGCCCATATTAACGAGAAAGACCCACCATGTTCGCAGTTCGGGATCATATTGCTAATTCGTCTTTCAGCTATTTTTTTCTCGTCTTTTCAGGTTTTATGAATGTGCTGTCAGCAACACATGCAGGCCTTCGCAATGGGGTCTGTTTATCAACGAAAATATAGCAGCTTCCGCCTCCACAAATATACCCCTATATATATGTGGACGTACCAGAGTTGTACAAGATTTTGCGAAACGCTGTTCCACACGGATAAGACTAATCGCTTGCAAATTCGAATAATTTCGGTTTGCAATAAAATCCCGCCTGAAGCAATATTTTCTTTCTTGATCACCACGAAGAGTTTTTCACTCTGCTGGCTCAGAACAGTGATTATACGATGCGTTATGTATATCCTAAACATACACAGTAGTAAGAGGGTGAGCAAAATCCAGCGGGCATGGGGCACATTATCCTTGCCTGGCTCGGAGCAAGCAGCTACGTCAGAGTGCTCGACGCTTATTAGCAAAACTTCCTGTACACATAACACGAGTTTTAATTTAAAGATACGACATGAGCTTCGCGCGTTTTCTCGCTCAGATACCAACCCAAACAACATTAACAAATCGCCGGCTAAATCTAACACAACGGAAAAAGTTAAAACGCATCATAACGTAGATAAAGATTGTTCACTGCTGATTGCGCCAAGACAAGCAGCAGTGCGGCAGTCTTCGTACAATTGGTTTCCCTCGTTGAGGTCCCTAAGGTTGAGGTTCGGCTTGACTGCGCCAGTTTTCCGGGCTGCTACACGCTGGCTATAATATTAGTATGGCTCTCTGCGGACACGACGTAATTCCCGGTCCTTTCGTTAACACTCAAGCGCCAGATTTTCTTTCGTCTGTAAAGCACAGGTAGAACTTTTTGTGAGCCATGCTCGTACACTGGTCCTCTATGGCAAATCGTGTTTTAAGGACTTTTGTCTATCTTTTCCGTTTACAGCTCCCCAAGTAAATTCTGAAAGTTTCTCTTAGAAATTTGAAGTTGCAAATGACCTCAGTGCAGCAAACCTTCAAAGACAGACACAATGAGCACATTGCGCAGCAAGTGTCATTTCAAATGTTTATGTTTAGAACATCGCAAGACTGAAGCATAAAAAGGTTGGGTAAAGCAATCACCAGGTCCGTAACCCATAACCAACTTGTGACACCAAGGGGGGGGGGGCGAAGAGTTTTCTAAGAGAGGGAAAATTTTTTTAAACTGTGTCCAATAGTTTTAAAATGTCTAACACATTTTTCCAGGGGAGACTTTGCCGCCCATGGTCACGGGCCTGGCAATCACAATACCATACTTGTATTAACTGCGCTTGAGTGCATATGCTGGAGCAGTGGTTCCCAACCAGGGGTGCTTGCACTCCCACTCCCAGGCAGTGCGAGAAGCGTCTGTCTTACTGACAGGAAAATCATCTCTTTGTTGTTCTCCTGCGGCTTTTTTATTTTCTTTTGGAATGGATTACAGAAAAAAACGTGAAGTTCGTTCGAATATGTGTGTCAACATGTGGATTATTCGCACAAAAATCAACTACAATCCATTCTTCTGAAAAAGGTTCCGTAGACCTGTA
>Ga0210059_1011658_pt1 | contig 13408 bp, 6 predicted proteins | sample Ectturendosymbi2_FD_188042 | JGI IMG/M metagenome (GOLD analysis project Ga0210059, IMG submission 188042) | Ecteinascidia turbinata endosymbiont from Florida, USA - Sample 2 (SPAdes) (version 2) | ecosystem: Host-associated > Tunicates > Ascidians > Unclassified | place: Key West, Florida...
CCTGTGCGTCACGCCGAATGTTGTTAACAAATGTCTCTAAGATTCTCGCCGAGGAAAATGTGTTTTCCTACTCTGAGTTTGCTGCATTGAATCCAGCTGAATTGGTCGAAATAATTCTCTTCGGAAACCTTAAACCTTCTAAAATTCCGTCATTGCGCTTGTTTAGACAAACGTGTTTGTTTTTGTCCAGAAATACACCCTTTTAATATGAACTCGTTTTCCGTTTTTACTGTTTCATTTGTGTGTATGTGTGTCATTTTTTTTCTGTGTTTTTGCGTTGCCAATGAGCTCTTCAGACCTTGGCCTGCCTTCATTGGCTGTTTGTCAATAAATTCAATTCAACGGTGTACGTTTCACAGCTCAGGTCCCTGGTCTTTTCGGTCAACAGAAACACATTGACTTGGTTAGCAGAATTTGGTTGCACGAGAGCCAAAACGTTACTAAAGTTCTAGTTACCCGAGCTGTGCTTTTAACCTACTAAGCGCGGCAAAACAGAAAAACAACTTTCTTTGTTACGACTGTTAGAGACTGCAAAGCAGATGACGGTCTGTCCCAACATCCTGTTCGCAGATGCAAAACGGCGACATGGGAGAAATAAACAGTTACTCAACTCAACGTGTCCTCTAACGACCCACGCCAGGGAATTGCAAAAAGGTTGCTGCTGCAGAAGTGTCAGCGCAGTCCATCAAGGCAGTCCATTAATATTAGACTTTAAGGCGGCGTTCAAAGAGTAAATCACACTCTTTGTACGTAGAGAGTTGCACGTATTAAAATATTGATAATCGGATGCGCAGCTTGAAGCGGTTGAACAAAGGCGAAGGAAGAGTCGTCGCTGCGCGTCGTAACACTGATGATTACCTTTCTCACTTTTGTTAACCACAAGCGCAGACACCGTCTTCGTAACGTTTGGACGCACGATCAACTATCTATTTTATGACGCACTACACGAAGAGAACCAGACTTCACAAGAGAGCAATTCGCCCAAAGTTCCCCAAAAGCCCAATTTCATAGTTATTCTTAATGCATGGACTTGGAATGCAAACTGTTCTTTATGAACTAGAAACGCAATATATACAGATTTTACAACTACCACGTCAAAGGTGTAGAAACACTTATCAAACGCAACATATAATGCGCATAGTTGATTGATGAAATAGAAGCATGTAGCCGCCCAATACACTATAATGATAAACTGGAAAGAGTGTGCTGAAAGACATTCGCAATTTTTGCCTTGCCTAGTTAAGCTGCACAGCAGCTTCAATTGTCCTTTACGCTCATGAACCTGGAATTTGAAATAGTGTTTTTTCTACCTATCTGCGCTCGGAAATAGGCGAAACAGTGAAAAATTGGTGAAGCGGCAAATGATGAAAGTACTTGCACGGCCGACAAATAACGCGGAACAATTTGTGGGCAAAGAAGAAAATTTGACAGACACTCGTCTTGACCTACTCAATGTGAGTTGAATCACTATATATTTTGTTTGCAATGGCTGCAGGTCTACATTCTTAAGTGGCACTAGTGACAACCAAGCTTCATTCATACAGAGTGGGCATGGCCGGATTTAACTGATGCGAGGCCCTAGGCTAATCCACTTGTGTGGCCCCCTCTCCCATTGTTGCGAGGAAAAAATGGAAAGCGTTTATCAATTTGCGAAAATCCGAAAATGTCGCTGTCAAAGCACGGTCATTAAAAATTCTAAAATCATTACTGGAGTGCCCACGATCACTGTGTTTGTTGCTGCCTTCGACGCAAACGCATTAAATTACACGCAGTTATTGAAATCGTGTTGTAGCCTCTCGCAAATGCAGCTTGTTGACCTTCTTTCCTGCATGAGGTTTTAAAAGAAAAAAATGTACAGCAAAACTAGGTGTCACGCATCTGTAAAGCAAATGTTTCGCACTTGGATGAAAATGTTGCTGCATTACGGGTTTGATTAAACTTAGGTAAATCAGATGACTTACGAACCAATGTATTCAGCACAAGCACAAAGTCACAAAGTGCAAGAGTCACGGAAAAATATGTTTTGGATTTGTTGGTGACCATTCTCTCGTCATTTCAAGAATTGAAGAAAAACATATATTTTATCTTTAATTCCCAGTTAAGCCCCTACGTTTTGAGAGCTATAGATCACTACATATCTAGGTAAATACTTCTCCATCATTTGAGATCCTCTTTACTAATGGTTGAAGCCAGTCTTCTGCAAAACTGCCCATCCTAAAACTAAGTCTCCACAATAGTGCTGCTTTTTGTCTTCAGCAAAAAATTCGCAGGGATTTGCTTGAAAAAGCAACTTTGTAACATTATATACACTAACATCATTAAATTTTACGCTGTCTGTATCTGGATACGTGAAACCAAAGTCACAGCAAAGCCAGTTACATTTCTGCATGAAACAAAGCATGGCTGTACTGTTGTGTGGCTGACGGTAGATGGCGCCACATGTAAATAAATGGTCACTGCTAGATGGTGCCTATGAGTAACAAGTCACTGTGATAGGAGTCACCACAAACGAAAGATCGTAATTCACTTTTCCTTACATAGTGATAGTGCAACCTAGTAGTAGTAGAGTGAACTCAGTGAGGGAGCTCTATTGCTGCTGGTTGCTTTCCTGCCAGTTAATGCCCCGAATTGACATCTTCCTCTTGTGCTTACCTCAGTAGTTCAAGGCGATGTAGTCAACTGCAACAGTTGCCTCTCACAGGTGCAGCTGTAAACTCTCATTGCTTCAAGAAAATAACCTTCTAACAGTACACCACACTGGGTAAATTGTCGGACAGAAACAGTTAGCCATCATTCTGCTTGCACGCAGGGTTGCCAGGTGTTGCCAAATTTGACAAACATTGCCAAAAATCACTGTTTTCCCAAATTTGCCCAATTTTTTGGCAATATTTTTAATGCCAAACATTTGCCATTTTTGAAATACTTATTCTGACTATTAATATTAACAAAATTTATCAAATTAATAACAAAACTTTAGAAAGCACAGCTCAGACAATATGTCTGAATATGATTTACTGCTTGTGGTTTTGCTGTAATTGTTGCAGTGCTTCATTTGATTAACAATCAATCATAACTGTGAATTTATTTTAAAATTGACCTGCTCACTGCTGTTACTGTCTGTTAAGTCTCACTGTGCTTGCGTTTGTGTGTATTGATTTAAAGTAATGATTCTGTCAATAACGATCAAAACTGCTTCTGGTTTTCAACTTGGCCTGAAATAATATTTTAAGTTTTTAACTATAAATCATAAGGAATCATTATGCAGCCGAGAATCAAGGTCTATGAGCAAAGCCAGTGTTTCTCAAACTTTTCAATTCCAACCCCCATTTTTCACTCCCAACACGTCGTTTTCGCCCCCCCCCCAAAGCCTGATAACGCAAACTCAAGGTAGTAAATTAAATAACTTTATTTAAAGAAATAATTAAATAACTGAACCAAGCTATCAAATAGCTGAATTAAGAAACTGTATTTTGATGCTAATAGTAGGTTCGGGAATTTTTGCGAATATAATCCACACTGCAGTCAGGGGCGGATCCAGGAGAACGATTGGGGCGATCGCTCCCCTTAAAACCTACGAAAAAACTTTTTTCACCATGGTTTTGTGGAATTCGGAAAACAGCATTGGTGATATTGGGCCATGTTGCCGTCCGTTGTTTTGTCACTGCCGTATTGTGAAGTATGCTTCATCTCTCTTACAGTAATGAACCCGTACTGAGATTGGCTGCCAAATATTACTGAAATTGCCCCCACTAAACTTATTGGCTGGATCCGCCCCTGACTGTAATCGGGAACGAAGTCGATCCAGAGTAAACATTTAACGGATTAACTGCTTTAGGCTACTGAAGATAACTCGATGATCGATTAGTGGTTGAGCATTTTCGTCCCTTTGTGTTGTTTTTCCCTCGCGTTACCCCCCTAGGCTTTTTCGCCCTATTGCCTCTCAAAATTGCTACCTTTGGGGGAGATTCCTCCCATTTTGAGAAACAACTGATCAGAACTAAACAGAGGTTACAGGGGCGTAGCGTCACTGCATGCAGTGCATGCCTTACTTTCAGGGAACAAAATTTGATTACTTCACAATTTAAATTAGATTTCAAATCATAAACCAGACATAAAATAAAAAAAAAAAACTTCTCGTAAGCCTGCGTAGATGAGCTTTCTTACAAATCAAGTTAGTTCTCAAAAAAAAACTTTTCAATCGCGTTTGGTTTTGCTATTGATTTCAGTAAAAAAATTGAGGAAACACCCACGGGGAATGGGAAACAAGCATGCAAAATTTGCGATTGAACGCGTGTTTCCAAACAAATTTTTTGAAGATAATTAAGTTTTTGGAAGAAATGTGCAAAACGGATGAAGCTGACCAACGTTTGTTGCTAGTGTGTTTTAGTGCGGAATTTATTCTATTGCAAAATGTCTGTTTCATGGCGTTGGCATGAAAACACATTTTTAGCATTTTTTGAAACATCCGGCTCAATTACTGCTGTCGGCTTGGAATCATATAACTTTTTCTCAGGACAAAGGTCCTCTCTTTTCTGCCACGGTCCCATTCTCGAACATACAAGCGGCTCAGTCGTATAAGTGATTTCACAGGGCAAAAGACTACTTTTTGGGCAAGACTTCGAAAACTGCGGCACATTTAACATTGTACACTGTCTTAAGCGGTGCAGACTGCGCTGTTTTCAGAAAATAAACAAAAGTCTATGCCAATCGGGTTAGCTGTTGTGCTGTACAGTATTTCAGTTTCTTTTGAGAGAAGATCTACTGTACAGCGTGTGTTGTTATTTTTTGCAGATTATTGGCATTCTTCATGCTTGTATGTATGCAATAAGTGCATATCAGTGCAGCCATTAGCAATATTTTAATATAAGCATATAACAGTGCTGCCAGATTTTACAGATTTTCATATACGTTTAAACCATGACAAAGCCAATTTAGCAGATTTCCCCGGTTATAAACAATTTTGTCAATGTGAATGTAGCCGATTTTGATATAAGTGTATACCAGAACAGCCAGATTTGGTAGTTTTTCTTCTTGTAGTAGATACTTGAATGGTGACATGTCTAATGCTTGTTTCAAGAATTAGGTGGTTGGAAACTGTGGCATGATGACGCATGTGTATTTTCATAAACTGTGATTTATTGTTTCCGGTATTCGTAGGTAGCCTATTTTCTATTAAGCATTTTCAAGTAAAGTAAATGGTAACATATTTTGTTCTAGGGACAAATTTAATTTAATTGTGTGTGAGCAGACACGAAGTCCATAATATGAACACACACACTCTGCAGAACGCATGTCAATAAAAACAACCTTGTATTATCAATAGGTGAAAAATGAGTAAAGTATCTCCAGTTCAATTCTCTTTGTTTTTCTAAAGTACAATAGTTTTTGTTGCTTTGTATGCTATAATAAGTGCCTTGTTCACGAGCACCACCGTGTTTTTGCCAAATTACTCATCCGGTAATATCAAAACCAACAGCATTTAGCCTGTTTTAGCTTGTTTGGCATTTTTTGAAGCGATTTGGCATTTTTAAAAAGTGGTTTGACATTTTTTGTTCACTTGGACCTGGCAACCCTGACCTGGACACCTGAATCAAATCACATGATCTGCTGCAGCACCGTGTTGTATTTGCAGACTTCACAGTTGCGTTTCAGGTTGCAATTATGTTATATTACAAGAAAATTGGAGGTATGCTGTGGAAAGTAGCTGCTGGATATGGCGTTTTACAGGTAATTACGCTACAACCAATGAGCTAAAGCTTCAGCTCGTTTTCTTATAAACAGAAGAGAAATGTGCTCGATGCAGGTAGGCTAACACCTGACTTGAACTTGTACAGTAGGTTGAAGCTAAGCAACGTCTGTTTAGGAAATTCAACCTACACCTGTTTGTCAAATTCAACTTAACAAATTTTGCTGCATATTTTTGTTTGAACACATGCAACCTCTCTGCAAGTATTCTATTGTGTTGCAAAGAGGCGTAATCAACGTTTACACATAACCTGTCATATTGTACTTTCACAAAAAAAGCAGTAATAACTCTCTGCAAAGACTTTGCAGCCGGTACTTACTGTACAGTAATTCTTCCTTGGTTAGAAAAATGTGACACTGCAACGAGGTGAGGCACCGTAAGAGAATAATCTTTGCAACAAAATTCACTTTCTTTTGTTGAAGAAAATCGAAAATTTGGTTGCCGTAGAAACAGCGTTTTTATGCAACTACCAATCGTTCGTCCCATATTTAGCATGTAATTCAAAACAGAATTCTCTATAATTCACTCATGTTTCAATCTCGGCGATAGCTTCTAGAAATCTTTATTGAACGGAACATTTGCTAGGAAGATGCTTTCAATCATTTACACGACTCAGTGTTTGCGTTGTCAGCACAACATTCCAAGAAAATTGCGCTGAACGCCCAATCAGACGTCGTTTGTGCACATTGCCGGATCATTACGTTTTCCACATCATTCCTGAGAGTTATGTCACATCTATGTGCGATAGCTTTTCTTATTTCACACGCAGTGTAAAGCGACGAGCCCACTCGTTCATGTTTATCATAATCACTTGATACTTGCAAGGCCAGCGCGGATATAATTTTGTTTATTTTACATTCGAACTCATGAACCAGCAGGAGACAAACCTTTCGCTTTTCTCGAAGCCAACAAGCGAAATCAAGTAAGCATTGACTTGGCCGACAGCTTTGTCTTTGACAAGACTCATACATTTTGATCTCATTCCCTAAGGAAAAAGCTATATGACCTATGCAGACAAAAAAAGAGCATACTGGTTACAATAATTCCTCATTGCCACATGATTACGGGAATGGTGCAGAAAATTAACAGAAACTGTGGAATTTTCATCAAAACTTGAAGTATTAAAATTCAATATAACTTTGGAATTGTTTAATTTAAAAGTTTAATCTTTCAAGAAACACCTGTAGATGTAATAGATGTTAGTGCATAAGGCATCATCAAAATTTAGCCTAACCACATTTCTCTCTCCGTTTTTTCAGAATGTCTTGAAGAGTTATTGGAAAAAGTTTTTATTTGTCGAAAAAATCATGCCATCTACAGTGCAGCTGCAGGCGTTGTTGTTCGACTAAGGTTTCCTCCCATGTCAGCTTGTGATAAACAGATCAGTAAAAATGAAGCGGTTCGCCGACATACATCAAGATTCAACGCCTCCTGGATATTTTGATGCGCTTCGTACTGCATGACTAAGCACAACAACCAAATGGCATGACATCTTCACATCTTTGTTAAAAAATTAAGTGGGGTACTTGAAGGTGCATTAATGTTAAAATAAAAATCGTTGTATAGTTTTAGAAAAAATAAGTAGGCAAAATTCCTTATTGCCTAATTCTTCCATATCCACCGCACGAATTTTCGGCATGCTATGCGTATGTAAATTTTAAGTGAAAAATTAAAACGTTACGTTGCAAAAAACACGGTTTTGCGTAAATTTCAATATTACACCCAAACGACGAACGACAACGCGTTTGAAATGTCGATATTTTTTTTCAAATGAAATTGCACGTACTCATGAATGAGTGCGTTCTCCAAAGGTAGCCCGTTTGCATCTTGATATTCGAAGTAGTCTGCTTCCAAAACGTCCATCTCGTGGAAAAATGATATCCTGACTGCTGTTGGAGACCTTTTATTCCAACATCTTTCCACGTTCAAAAGACATAAACTATGAAATATTTCAACCGTACTCTGACAAAAATTATTTTATTTCTATATTCGAATGGTGATAGATGGGGAATGCCCAGAACTATATTAATCCCGACACAGATACTGAAAGCTCAGTCACCACTTTGTTGAGCTCGCGTGAACTTCTAGAAAAGACCTTATGATAGAACTCTCTCTGAAAATATGAAAGTGGAACTCTGTCAGATGAAACTATGATTCTTTTTATATACTGCTAACCTTTGAATAATATATTGGTTTGAATGAAACTATTTTTGCATAGTGTTCACGGATTCAATAGTAAGAGATTTAGGCAGTTTAAGTATTCGCAGTTAGATGCGCACAAGACCAGGACTGACCTTGGAATAACTGCCCCTTGACTGCAGTAAAAGACAGTGTTCCGAAACACAGTGGGGATATGCAGACTGAAATAATTAAGGTCAGTAGCTGTATCCAAACAACCTGTTGCATTAAGGGCGCCCGATAAGGTTTTTTCTGCCACCCGTGCGCTAGATTTGTCCGAGGGAGAGTGGAATTTTAGAAAAGAAGGGAAGCGCCGTTGTTTTCAGTCCCCAGTTGAAGTTAGTACAGCACCCCCTTGCTTTTTCACAAAGAAAAAGGAAAGACCGTTACAGTTCAAGGAGATTAGCCGTTGTTTTCGGCACCTCACTCGATGTCAGGACAGAGGAAAGCCTACACAGGAGGCTCTGTGATCTTCAGACCTCACCTGTATTAGGCAGCAGTTGCGTACGCAAAAGAGAATGATTGTAAGACGAAAGTTTTTCTTGATAAGGCATACCTGAGAACAGCTTTTATTAGTTATTTTGCAGACAGTTACGAATTTATCTGTCTCTTAAATTTATACATTATTTGATTCATTATTTATTGAAATATGCTTTAGCACTACCAATTGGTATTTAAAAGTGTTTCTGCTAATTCAAATTAATAAAAATATGGTAAGGATTAATGTACATCTTACTCCAATGTTAACAAATAATGGCCAACGCGGTAAAACGGCAGGCCTATAGTTTAGCAAAGAAGTTTAAAGCAACGGCACTAGTTTGGATAGAGCCACCTTCACCTCAATTAGAGCAAAAAGGGTTTGACGTACAACAAATTCAAGAGAATTATTTATTAGAGCCAATGACACGTGACTTTATCCGCAACTGGTTACCTGAATATTCAAAAATACTGAGCAAAGAGATTAAGTTGGGAAAATTTGAAGCACAAATGCATTTCATCTGGGATGAATTATATAATTTAAGTGCACCAATGAACCAGATCTGTGACGTTTCACGAAAAATAAATCGGAGATTGCAAAAAAGGAAAAACAGAGCTAACAATGGTAGAAGAACTTGAAGTCGCAGAAGGGGCGACAAAGGCAAAGAGACAAATAAAGGCAATGAAATAAGAAAACAATCAGTTTAGAACCCCTTTGAAATATTTACAGATATCTACAGATCCTTTCTGGGTATGAACTTCCGTCTGATTAACAACAGATGTGAGATACTCCTCGTTCCTTGTGCATGAAACGAGAAGTTGGCATAGTCTTGGCGAACCAAGACTCGCAAAGGTTTGACGATCCAGGGCAGAAGAAAACTAATAGTCAAAACTGACGAGAACAATAATTAAAAGATATTGCAAGTTGGTTTGTGTTCGTTAAACACCCTAACTAAGAACTTTTTCACAGTCCTCTTTTATAGTCTAAAATAAGAAGTCCCAGGTGAATACGCTGAAAAGTGAAGTAATGTAAATCCAAGCACAAATGTGATAGTTACTGTTGCAACCTCGACGTTGGCGTTGCATTGAATGTGCGATTCACCACGAACGGGATGTGCGCGAAGAACAACCCACATATATGCCTGGCGCAAACAAGCGATAATAGAGTGATCTCGTCAGGTGAACTCTATTGTTGCTTGCTACCACAGTGTGAAGCTTTGCACATATGCCGCTCGGGCTTTCCGATCGCAACATTACCAAGATCTGCCACTTCAAAAGAGATTGATGTTATGGCTCGAAGACCTCGATTAGGAGGCAAGCCGTTGTCCCGGCCTTGGCAATCCAAGACCCGCACGGCGAGAGAGGGTCTTCCCTTCCGGGTTTGAGCTTCTGCTCAGACCATCAACGGATAGGAAATACTGCTCTTTCCCTGTGTGAAGAACGAAATGCTGACATAGTTCGGCAAGGTGAAACATGGTTCTGGCAGAACTATCACAAAAGTCAACTGAGGTACCCCATCAAACCCTGTCGTATCCAACATGTTATTCAGTAAATACATTAGCATCAGCAATTGAAATATGATAACAAATCCCAAACAACCCTTTATAAAACACAGGTGAATGTTAAGAGAAGATGAGGTGTCATGAATAGAATCAAGGCGCAGAATCAACAGCCATTTTCAAATACAAACCGTCAGGTCAGACCTATCCATGGTTGAGGATAACCTCCTCCTGTTTAGTGGACTTAGACGAAGTTTATATCACAAATTTAAACATCCAGCTCATCGCAAATACCGATTCTTCTTAGACAGGACCATTTTGGCTAGTAGATGCGCTTGCTAATTGAGAAACCTATCAATTTGTAAATATAACAAATTGACATAATGCTCCACTAGCTTTTATTTTGCACTTAATAGAGACTTCAAAGCCCAGCTGATTAAAACAATACCTGCTTTGTAGGACAGTCAGTAAAATGGTAGAAATGTAAACTCAAGTAATGGAGAATCTTCAAAAGGCCATCGAAATAAGATGAGAGTTGGACGAAACAAACAGCACGTGTGAAAACGTACGCCCGATGTTGGTCCAATTATTTCATGCTAGTGCTCTGCTGCGGGAACAACTGCGAGTTTGTGCGCAATATCATGTTATTACTGGTTATGATGAGATTCAAGATGCTTTCATCTTTTATACTCGGACAAAACGGGAAGAATTTGAGTTTTTGAAGCAGGGGAAGTAAAGTCGCTCCTAGTTTCAAATTATCACTTCAAGACAGTTGCGGCAATTGCCCTTCCTTGAACTCGCTGCTTTCGATGGAGAACAGCAACATCAAACAGCAGCAAAATTTCTGAAATTTTGTCAGACAGCTGTGCAAACGTTTGTGCTGTCCATGCTCGAGTTGATCAGCGACTGGCCATAATAAAGGTGCCGACACAGGAACGTAAAGCAAGGATCGGACGAATTGTATACAGATTTCTATTAATCCATGATTTAGCAACAATCTCCCACAGCGGACATGAATTGCGAAACTTTGTAGGAGAATACCAGCTGAATATCCTTGAACCAAAGACTACTGAAGGGTATATAACTATTTGATGCATCTTTTTGCTCAAAAAAGGCCGACTTTGAGGGAACGTAGTTATTTTGAAATATAAAGGTAAGATTATAGTTCTTTCACCTAACGATATAAGCGTTTCACTTAATTTTTGATGTCCCATGCTCTTGATTTCTTCACACTATCTATACAAGAGGCTATTGATTAAGAATGAAATATTTTCAGCATCTTTTAGGGTTATTAGTGAAATGGGTGAATTAACAAAATTGCGGAATCAAGTACAAGCCAACTTTCGAAACGCTACAAAGATACAAAATGACCTGGATGAATCACATATCCAATCCTGTTTCAATTATGAACTATTTTGGAAAAATAGAGGTACGATTAAGACACCTTGGCAAGACCACGCAAATGTTTTCTAAATGTTTCGTTTTATTTTTGTTCTTCGAAGATACTTGCAGAAGTAAATAGAATGTCACAACCAACTGCAAAAGAAAAACAAAAGCGAATTATGAGCAACCTTCAAGTAACTATCCGTATATAACGAGGGTTAGATGAAGAAAAATGCAATGTGCCCTTACACCCAGCATTAACCCAGCTGCGCTGCTCCAGAAACTTGACTGATGGAATTTTTGGAAGTTCACGAGTTATGATTTGGCCATAGAGGTTACATCAATTGAGGGTGAATACTTTGTAATGGAATACCCACCACTATACAAAAAATAAGTACGAAATAGGAAAAAAACATATGTCTCTTGTAGACGAACGCATGAGTAATGGATAATTGCTTGTCAGTACTTAACGCAAACATACTTTTCCAAGGTGCTCAAAACTGGCCGATGAAAAGGCGCAACTTAGGGGTGATATCCTATGATGCAGCTAAGAAACTAAGCACTGAATTTTCGATGGAATTTGACGAAATACCAATAGACGAACAGACGCCATGCGACGTAATTCATTGCAATGTAGATACTATATTGTTTTACCGAACATATGTTATACCCTGTGCTGAAATTCCAACTACCTTACGAAGGGCGATTTCGTGGCATCGAGTCGTGCTTCTAAGAGACTTCATACGAAATAGAGAATGATTGGCGTGAAATGGTTCGGTGTGAAATGGTTCTGACTTAAATAAATCTCTTCAGAATGAGGATAAGTCGTAAAGCAATGGCTTTTCGACGAATCCCCTCGAGACGTAAGGACAAATCATTAGTCTTTTGCCATGAGGAAGTATATTCGACGACCGGATACAACAACAAATCGCGTCTTCACTTTTTATTTAATTCCCAAGAAAATCAAAACTATAGGCCAACAATAAAACACTGGCAACGATGTGTGCTATGACAATGTTTCTAAAGCCGATTTGTTCAATAAGCACTTCGCTTCAATATCCAGTGTTCCGGATGAAGTTCTTTCCAAACCGCTTCCACCCTTCAACTGCATCACTAATCTGCGTATACCGCCACTTACTATCGAACCGTTTGCTGTCCATCGTGATTTAACAGGTCTGAATTCAAGAAAATCCAACGGTTTTGATAATTTACCTAACCAATTGCTGAAGTCATGTTCCATGTCGTTAGCTACACCGTTTAGTCTCCTTTTTAAATTTATTCTTGCAACCAACCGTTATACACGGTCGTGGAAAATCGCGTCGGTCATACCTTTGCATATATCCGGTCCGACATATGGCATATTTAACTATAGACCTATTACTATACTTCCTTCAGTTTCTAAAGTTTTTCAAATGTTTGCACTTTTCAAGGTACTTGTGAAGAGTCCACAAGATGGTGGCGCAATTAACAAGCTTGTCGATATTATTTCGGCATTGACTTTTTTGTTATTTTTATTGATCAAATCTAAGTGATATTTTCGGAAAGTTTGTACTGTTCACGCCTGTCGGTTGTGCCTGCATACGAAAGCTGTCGCTCGTGCGAAATCTGTGTCGACCTTGGTAGCAACGAGGTCGAGCTGTGTTGATCCTATTTAATCTTGATTGCTCCGAAAAAGAATCCGGTACCTGTTAAAAAATGAACTCTGGATCGTTCCATGCCAAAGGTTTCATTCGTGGTTTTGAATATTCAGGAAAACGTCTTGCGTTTACGAAACGAAACATGTCGTATTCAGATGATATGCCTTTGACATCTCTGGTGTTTGAGGAAGACATGCCTCTCGCTAGATTGTTGGAGAGCGATCTTGAGCAATCTCGTGACGAAATTGGTCCGGCTGAGGTTAAAAGTGTCGCAAACTTTCTCAATGCCATTGAGTTATGTGGAGCTTCAGATGACGAGGTGCAAGTGTCTGATAATGACGACGACTGTGAACCATCTCCGGACGATGGTTCGTCAGATGAGGACCAGCCAGGTTCAACATCGAGGAAGCGGCGACGCCCTTTGCAGTCGCTACGTGCTTATGTCAGCTGCACGAGTGCCCCTGGAAGTTCGGGAACATGTGACGCTC
>Ga0210059_1011659_pt1 | contig 13407 bp, 3 predicted proteins | sample Ectturendosymbi2_FD_188042 | JGI IMG/M metagenome (GOLD analysis project Ga0210059, IMG submission 188042) | Ecteinascidia turbinata endosymbiont from Florida, USA - Sample 2 (SPAdes) (version 2) | ecosystem: Host-associated > Tunicates > Ascidians > Unclassified | place: Key West, Florida...
GTTCGCGACTTCAGTTTTAACTCCACCCACATATGTCCTGCATTCTCATAGAATTTTGTACGGATTTTCTGTAATGATTCAGAAGCACTTATTTCGCGCATTTCAGCTCTTTGCCCAGGAGATCAAATATTTCTATCAGGAAAACACTTGGAAAAATTCGCAAATCATATTCATTTAGTGAAAATGATTCAAAACATGAAATAACTTAGGCAAAGAATTTGCTTCGGAAGGAGTCGAAGCTGCCTACGTCGCTCGAACAATTTGTTTCATTTACAGCTACTAAAAAGCTGCGTTTGATTTTTACTGTTAGTTGTAACTCTTCCCATCACCAGAGCTTCATGCAAGAGATGTTTTTCAGAAATGAAATTAGTTGAAACTTTCCCAGAAATTCCATGACCAGTGAAAGATTGGGTAACATTGATTTACTTTAAATTGAAAGGTACGAGCGGAAAAATAAACTTAGAATTAGATGATTTCGTTGATGAAATTGACAGTCGACATGATAATCGAAGGAATTACTGTAGTTAAACTGAGGTGATGACAGGGATGTACTGGGGCGGGAACGCGTGGGAACGGCGTTACCACACCTTTTTACGTTTTGCCTTCAAAAGTCTTTAAAGCTGTTTTCAAATGGTTATTTTTTGGATGCGTTCCCACTTCCCACACCTTTTTTGTTAACACTGCATCCCTGGGTGATGATGATATAAAATTCTAATGTAGACTGTACAGGGATCTGTGTGAGAATTATACTGCTCATGGTCTGTTTGTCTGAATCTTTTTAGGCTTAGAGTTAGTGCGTGTTTAGCTTATGACAAGACAGTCATAAATCAACACACGGTTGAAAAGACAACTTTTGAGGATCAGTCAGGGGAAAATTAAGTGTGAATATTGAAATGAACGACTTTGTTGGGAATATTCTGCAAAATACGTTTTACGCCTGCTGTTACATCTTGCTGTCAGATACACGCCCTAACGGCCGATGCACGCACTTGTCTGCGGTGCTGCTTTGCTACTTTAAGTGCAACTGGTGCCGAAACGTCACTGCTGTTACCTGCATACTGCATTGAATAGTCCTCACCCTTTCCGCTGCAGATGGACATTCCACTCGTAATAGTACTTGCGTAACATTTTTATGGTTATACCACAATCACAAATGTCCTAGCTACCACAAAATCGGATTAGTCAGTAGCCACCAACCCGTTGGCAGATGGTTTATTATTTTTTTAATTTGCTTTGTAGCAAAAATATTTTGACGAAACTATTTGGCTATCAACAGTCTGCCTGTCTCTGTGTCAAGATAAAATTCGTGGTTGGAACAATTTCGCTTTCATGTGAATTGTGCTCACTTTCGTGGAGCTGTATTTCGTTCATGTGGAGTCGCCACAATTGTGTACGGAAAATGGTGTTTTGTTTTACATGTGCAGAGCTGTCGATGTTGCATGGTTACTACAGAATATTCGACATAGCAGTACACGTGTGAGATTGGATCTACAGTGGCGTTGGGTTGTCTCTAGTAAATAATAACGCTAGTTCATATTTAACGATATTCACAAGCCTGTGTTGGGTTTGATAGGGTTAATCATAGCTACTTAATCTTCAAAACAACGAAAAATCACAATGTAAGATGGACATTTATGTTGCCCCCCCTACTTTTTCCTTAGCCCTGCAGTCGCCTCCCCACTTTTTAAATTCTCGAATCGCCGCTGTGAATGATACTGAAAGTGTTTAAACACTTTTTCCAAAAGTAGTTGTCTAATTTCTTGCTTACAGTATCTTTCCACAGTTTCAAAGCGTATTTTAGATACATCAATGGCGCATTCGCCATTTCACTTTTGTAGATGCGACGCAAAATGCACCGAAACAAATCTCCTTTCTCTTTTGTCATGTAGCAGTGAGGCAAAAAGTTGAGCATAAAAACTGATCTAAAACTCTTAATGAAGTTTTTCCCAAGCATTGCAAGGGTGTGAACGACAGAACATTTAAGGTGCACTTGTGAGAAAAAAATTGCTGCAAAAAAGCAGAAGCGTAAACGTTTAATGACAATCTTCAAATTTCAGCGCCTCAATTACTTTGTTTCCATAATAATATGTTCTGCTATTCGGGTAAAATATCCTTATTTCGTTTTTATTACGTTTTGACTACCGTACTTTGCACCGCCTGATACAATTTAAAAATAAGTTGTTTTCAAGATAATTAGGTACAACCTGGTATAAATCTCATCTTTTTCCATTATTTTATTTGCAGCAGTACATCATTTTGACGGTTTGAAATAGCTGCAAATAGTATAGAAAATAATAATTGACTTTTGAGTGTTTTCGCTTGTTTATTTATGTTTTTTGTGAATATTTTTTTACAATGTTCTGCCACCCTTGTCATCCAATTATGTAGAGTAGCGGTGGCCAAACTGCGGCTCGCGAGCCGCGTGCGGCTCTTTGAGCTTTGCGAATAATTATATATATGTTTCTATTTTGTATTTTTATTGCAAAGTGTAGAAATATTGTAAAGCGGTACTGTGGCAGCTAGCGTGACGAACAGTATTACTTTTGCAAGTCGTTCCAAAAAGAATTATGATGTCACAGAAGAGTAGATTGCAAACAAATTCGTGTTTTAAGATTTTTATGTTGCGGCTCTTTCTAACTTGGGTTTTACGATATGCGGCTCATACATAGAGCAGGTTTGGCCACCCCTGATATAGAGGTTTCTGGAGAATATTTGTCCCACCTCACACCCATGCCTTATGGCATCTTAGCATTAAAGTTCCATAGTTGTATTTTTTAAGTTTGGGTGTCAGTGAAGAGGATTAATTTATTCAAACTAATCATGATCAGCGACATACTCTCGCTGAGTTCACAATTCGGAAGCGCGGCACACTTCAGTCGCTTTGCGACTCCGTAAATATTTTGATTTTCAGTTTCTTCATGCTCACGGCCGTCGACCAAACAAACAAAATCCGGCGTCGGACAAGTTGGTAGAACGAAAATGAGACGACACTCGTGAATTGTCGACAATTGAGAGGACCGTTCTCGAACAGAAGCGCTGTACAAAGAGTGTGTCTCGAACACAGTGATTGTGCTGCGAATGCCAGAAATAGAAGCAAGCTCATGTTTCAGCAGCTAATGAAAAAGGCAGACCGTCAGAGAAACCATTGGCGCTGTCGGGTGACCAGTTGTGTCAATGAGTTTGACAGCTGGAGTGACGGATGTTCCCGAATGCCCTCAGTGGTGGTGACCTGATCTTCACTGGTGATTATTCACACACTTGTTTCAGAAAGTGGCAGGTTAAAAGTTTGTCGGAAATCTGGTACTTCTAAGAGTCAAAAATGCAAAAACGGTTTTGAATTTTGCCGCCGATGCTGCGATTTTACCTACACTACCAACTCTCAGGGGAAAGTCGCGTGTGTGATGCATGGCTCAGCGTGTGACCTGGATGTAATTCGATAAGGTGAACGATAATAACGTTCTTTACTACACCTGCGCCCAGGCTGTCTGAAACGTTGTTGAATGAACGGCCAATCGTCAAGCAAAGCTACCGTTTTTCAATCGCAGGAATACGGGAATTGTCGGTGGACAAATAGCGCAGCTCATGAATTTCGTGAGATGAACATACTGTAGGCACTGTGAAGACTGGAACGTACTGTTGTTGGGAAGCGGTAGGCAGTCGAATGTCGCAACTTCGAGATGTTTGCTATTTCTCTGTTACGAAACTTTCCTGCTCTGGCTGTAGTTCTCCAGCTGATAAGGGCAACTGTTTAACCAGATGTAAGTAAATAACAGGCGTCGTTTTCATTACAACCAAGTGATGCGCTAACTATCATTCTGCCCGTTGAAAAGATGGGTCATAAGTCTTATTTTTTGAGCAAAGTTACTTTAATGTTGATTATTATTCGAAGCAATGATTTAACGGTTTCTCGGAGAAATGAGGATTATTATTTTTATAAACAAAGTTTTCGTTATAAAAATTGATATCAACTTGTGCCTCTGACATAGGCAGTTTTGGCAAAGTGTAAACAAGTTAGTCTTTTCAGCCTTTAACAAACACATCAGTCCTGTAGCAGAAAACTAAACGATCATTCTGACGTTCACTGCTCTTTCTAAACATTCAACAGCTCATCAACGATATCAGTACTTACCTTTTCAGTTTTATTGAAAAAACTAAAAACAATAAAGCGATAAAGAACAATGTTTTTTGAAATCTGAGAAGCTTTTCGGAAAGCGTTTACTTGTCTTATCAGAAATAAGCAGGTACAAGATGTTGTTTGGACGGAAGTTGTAATTGGCATATTCTTTAAACTTCCGCCTCCTTTTCTGTGTCGATTCGCGACATGCGGTCTGATTATTGTCAAGCATTTGGAATACAACACTGGGACCTGCGCCTGATCAAGGTAAAAGCATTCGAAAAGAACTGCAGATGATACCAATCGATGTTAAAACTTCGCATATCACAATATTTGATGCGAACGACAATGTTCAGTGCTGTTTGCGCAAGCGCACTTCATTTTGTACAGGACGAAGTACGTGGCACTCATGAAAGGATATTTTTGGAAAAGCGAGGCTGATGGTCCATGTGAGGAAGTCAAGTTAAATAAGGAAGAAAAACACTGGCAAAATTTGCAAATAATAGAAGCCTTGAAATAAGCAATGCCAAATAAATCAAGCACATCGATCATTCGAAGGTTTTATTTGCTTGTCAAACTTAAACAGCTTTCGTGTTTGGGCGTTCTCATCGCACATATCCACTGTGGAACCTTCTTTGACTGCTGAGCTTTTCAGATTGGGAGAAAGATGGTACTGGATGGATTTCCTTGCTTTCAAAACATTGTGACGTGATTGTGCAATATGGTTTGGGTGATTCAGTTTGTTTGCTTTTATATTTTTGACATATGCTCCAGCACAGCGCAACATTTTCGGGTATTCGCTGTAAAACTTTACAGCTGGAGTTCAAACTTCCAGTGAATGCTACAAAATCGAAAAAATTCCAACTTTGCTGCCATTTTGCACAACGTCCGGAATTTGAGAGTGGTGCAGTAGTCTATTTCGCAAGGATAGAAGCAGAACTATTTCAGCGTTCACGGCACTGTAGCCGAAACAGTTAGCAAATCAATTGAAAAGGTACTTCGATGTTCAGAAGGCCTTCAGCAATTGCTGTACAATATTATGAAAGTGAAGCTTGCCCGGGTGAACACCTTAAATTTTTAAACTATGAGTTTTCTGCTTTTGCTGCTACGAGCGAGCTTCCTAAAGCTGACCCCTGCGAACACAGATGTATGTATAAGTATTTAATGCTCCGATATCCAAGTGTAAAGAAGCTAATGATGTTTTGTTTCTTTTCTCTTGTTGATTGATTGCATCTTCATAACAAAGAAAGCACTAATTTTTAGTTAAAAAATCGTGTTTTGCGTTTGGGTTTCGTAATGAAAGTGACGAAATGTTGGTGATTTCATCAAAAACCTTTGAAATTTTGGTTAGTGAAAAGGAAATGCTACTGAAGACTGTTTGCGCTTTGGAAACCTTTAAGTGACTTGCATAGAAAACAAATAGATTTTATGGTTTTCTGGTGGAATCTGTAGAGAAACGTTGTTAACTACTCGTCCTTTTTTGGAAGCAGTAGAAATCAAGCATGAAAGATGAAATTTCCGTGTTAAAAATGTGAGCGTCATCATTAGACGTTTCGGAGTACAAGTTTCCAATTACGCTGGATCAAGGCTTCAAGTATAAGAACAAATTATTCAATTTTGTGTACAGTGTAGCAGGCAAAGTTTTATAGTTTGTTTATCAAAAGATCAGCTTTGACAAAAGTGGGCAAGATACCTGTTGTCACCAAACCTGAAATTCATAGGCAAGCAAAAATATTTGTGTGATACTAGCGACATTAACATTAAATAGATTGAGCCTTTTGCTCTTAAACGATTGTCAAAGTGCTGTAGAAACAGAAAAAATTTCCATGGATATCAATTAAGAACTCTTTCAAAAAGTAAATTCACGTAGAGTCGCATATAAGGATAAACTTCGGATAGAAAATTGTACTTTGCTATAACATATTTTACATACGTAAAGACATTTTTTGAGAATTCGAGTTTTGTAGTTTTGAACATAAGATTAAATTGAGAGTAATGATATTCCTGAAAACATATGTTTAAAGGGAACTGTAGGTTAAACGAAGCAGTACCTTTCTATTTCTTCGTAGTTTGACGACCACGCAGACACCTGAGAACTGAGAAGACAAGCCTTCCTTTTTCGTTCCCAACGCGAATCGCGGTGAAAGTCATGAATGGAGCTGTGTCTGATTGGTTTAAGGGAAAGCATTGTAATGCGTTACTGAACATTGTCCGCGAACACATTTTGTCTCAACCATAGAGATCTAAAGCTGCTTAAACGCTGCCCAATCGGTAACATATACGCTCCCCGATTTAAGTTACTTCCTATGTAGTTCAGTTTTAGCTACTTTTGCAATATTGATGTTTTGAGGAAAATGGTGTTTGTAACATTGGTTTTCGAAACTAATCATTTTTTCGACATCAAATGTTAAACATGTCAAAAAAATATTTTTTGTCAAAAGAGTAAGCGTTTGTCAAAATCATTTTCATCCACGGACATTGTTGTGTAACTCCATAAAACACTAAGCACGATTTCTGATATATGCAATCATCTCGTCAGAAAGCTGAAAACCAGGAGATAAAGATATGCAAGAATTGGTTTATTCATTAATATCGCTTTGCAACTGCCATAAGGGTCTACAGCCAAAAAAAGTGTTATTGTTGAAGACAGCAAATGTATCAGATCTCTTCGTCAGTTAACGGTTATATTGACATTATCATCGTTCAGGTTGTAATTTTGCCGACACATCGATAAAGAGTTAGTACTTAATGTCGAAAATAAAAGAGAAACTCAACGCATGAAGCCTGCATGAAGAAGAAATGTTTTTCTTATTTTCCAGGTGGGAAAACAGCTTGCTGGTTAAAAAACATCAACTTATGACTGTGTTACTGGCAATTTAGTTTGGAAATGACTTGCTTCAAGCGAAAGTGACTTTGGTAATAGTGTTGCAGTTTAAATGGCGCTCGCAACAAGCGCTCCACAAACTTCTAACGAGAAGTGTGCCCGTACGGGCGAGGGTTCTGTTGCACCAAGCGAGCATTGTATTTTTTTAGAAGTTTTTCAAGTATTAAAAAATTTGCCAATTTTTATTTTACACAGTGCATGACAAAAATAGCTAAATTTCTCAACTTTTCCGGCATTTCTAAAAACAGGACCCTCGTCATGATTTCGGGGTCCCTCATGTTGTAAAGGTCCTCGTATTTTACACTGTTTCCATCAATAAGCTATAAACTCCTTGAAATGCCCAAAAGATTGTAATCCTCGTTCTCTCATTCGACCAAGAATTGGCACCTCACTGAACTGTATCGAGTTTTGAAGCAAGTTTTGCGTGCCGCTGCTTTCGATGGATTTCACTGTGGGTGAACTCAAACAGACTTGGGAAACTTCAACGTAACAGTAAGAGCTCACGTACAGCAGTGGGTAGCCCGTGTGTGACAAACGAACAGAGGAAAGCTTTAGGTTATAAGATCACAAGTAAGACAAGTTCCTGATAATCAAATCCACTGCAGCCAGGAAAACTGCAGCTCAGTTTTTTTTACCTAAATAGTGAATTGTACTCTTAGTGACAGCTGAAAAGGTACAATTGTCATTTGCTTTCTTTTTGAAGTTGAAAAGTGTCAGCAGATTTAAAGCTGTGGAGCTTATATTTGGAAGTTTAACGTCCCACGTAATGTTTTCTATTGCTAAAAATTTGTTTCGTTCACGTTTGATATTCCAACATATTACTTCTGAGCTATGGTAAAATCGAAGTTCTAAATTTAAGGCATGTATCAAAGCGAACTTTGTGTCAAAAGCGGAACCACCCGGCAACGTGCTGTTGTTATTGATCGTGATTCATTCTTAGAGCTAAAGAACTAAACGCAATACGAGGAATTCTTACGTGACCTGTTACAACGCTTTCTTGATGGTCTATTGTCAGAGCAATGTTCAAACAGAGGGTGACGAGAAGGCAGATTTTTTATGGAGGCAGTATGCATTCTTCTGCTTCGTTTTTTTTTGCACGAGGGCGTGAGGTAAGCAAACAGTGTAATAGTGGCATAGTACTGACACAACCGGGCGGCGACAAGCATAGAAATGTTTTATGTGGTTGTGTGGTCGACAGGGATCGACATGCCGTTTATCTGCTGAACAAATATATAGCGAAGGCGGGTTTCATTTTGCGTCTACGTCACAGTCCATGAGCGATTGCGCTAACAATCGAGTTGTTTACTCGCCAACACCGACTGTTTGTCCGCTCATATAGAAATTGACTCGCCTGCTTCGGCAAGCATCACGAAAGCACTTGCAGTAAAAAGTTTTGCGAGATACTGTCAACGACAGTGCCACAAATTTGTCGATCACTGTCAAAAGCTGAAAGCTTGGCTAAACTAAACTCTGTGATTGACAGGTTCGCCACATAATTTGGAATGAATCCAAACTTTTCACACGTTTATTTTGCTTTTCGCGATAGCTGCTTTAGTGCACTTGAAGTAGGATTTGAGTTTTAAATGACAAATGTCCGATTGGACTGAAAGATGTGGATCCAGTCATCGTAGACAATGGAAAAATCACGATAATCCGCTTCCTGTCACAACTTATCGGCAAGAGACGACGACGAGCACGTGGAAAACAGAAGGCAACAGAACCACGTTGCTGGGATAATGCAGAACACTTCTGCTGGCGACTTCTCCGAAAGATTATCTAGCGACTCAGGTAAGGTGATGAATCAAAACAGTGGCAAGTACTTTGTGCGTTGTATATACAAAATCATGTACATTTTTCCACAACAGTTTTGAAATATACAACTTGATTAGGTATAGTTTGATTAATATTTGACACTTACGGAAATAGACACATAGAAGATTTTTTTCATGACTATTACATTCGAATAAAAGCAAGTTGGTAACTTGGGTATTTCAATAAAAGAAATAGACATGTTTAACTTTTTCTGTCTCTTTACGCAAAGTTGACTTCACATTTTGCCACGTATCAAAATTGCATTGAAGTTTCTAAAATTAGTTAGAAACCTTCCTATTAATCGTTGTTTTCAATTTCGGCTTTCACGCATTTTTGGGTAGCAGTGTTTCTTTGTGCTGGTTAAAAGTTTGTAATTCGAAAGTCAAACGCCACGGTGATCAAGGGTTTCATGACATAAAAGAAACTGAAATCACGCAAGCAACAAAAACATTTGACGCGGCCCAGCGATATCACGATTGAAGTAAACGACGGCTTTTCGTTCAGTCACGCAACACTCCACTTAGCACAACAAGTGATCACAAAAGTATTGTTGAGGATTAATAATATTCCGTTTTGCAATTGCCTTATCGCCATGAAGCAGGCTCTGTGTTACCAAGCAAAAAGCAAAGTGCCAATGAACAAGTTTTAATCTCAAACAAACCAGTTGTTATTAGAAACAATCCTTTATTGTTTGCTTTCATAACTGCATATTTCACCTCGCTTTTGCTTGCGTATGGGAAAAAACATGTCATGTGATGCAAAAATGAATGCTTATGATGATTGTTTGCTAAAATCGCTGCTTCCTGCATTACTCTAAGTAAAATACTCGTGTTAACTGTTTCTATCTTAACAGAAACATGGCTTCTGTTAGGTCTAGGTTGAATGCACTGTTAGGCCTAGGTTGTTAGGCTTTCTGTTAGGCCTAAGTTGAATGCACTGTATATAGCTCACCAGTAGCAAGCGATTAATGGTTCCTTTGTTTTCTGCACATGTGGCTTCACATAAGTTGAAAATTGCACCCTCATTAAAAACTATCGCAAATAAAAACTACGTTCGACACAGCAAATTTTTCAGTATACGCCTACTAAAGACCGCGAAAACAATACTTCTTGATAAGAGTTTCAAGTCGAATTGAGTTTTTCAGTAGCTAAAACGAGGTATTATGAACTAGATACCAGTTAGCATGTTTAGCTCACTGCTTCGCAACATTTAACAGTAGAAAAAATATTTTTATTTTTTTACTCTGTGCATGTTTTTCTCCTATTGCAGACGAAAGTTTCATGTTTGTCTACTTTCAAAGAACCTCTGTAGCTTTTAAATCACTTATCGTGTGCGAATGTGGCTTTGAGGCAGGAGGCCAAAATGTTGAACCGACACGGTGCAGTCGGTTTTCTGGTGTTACGCATCGAACGTAAAAATCACAGTTCCGAAAACCATTGTCTGTTCGCTCTTATCGGAACTTGCGCTTCTATTCGTTCAGCGTTGTTTTTTGTGAAAAGCGTCCTCTATTGACTTTTCGTCAATACAACGTTGAAGTTCTTGAGCAACGCCGAAGCAGCTACTGTAATTCAAACAAAAACATTTTTCCTTCGACGCGGCGAGCTTAGGCCAGTACAAACGTTAAGCACGAAAATATATATCAGGTTTTGAAATTTGTGGCGAAAGCTCAAACATCTGCTTTTGCACCTTTTTTTGCCGAACGGAGAAAATCTTTGAAACCGTTTTGATTGCGATCCCATGACTTTCAAAATCATTTCGGTGTTGTGGACTGGACATAGCTTTGTGCCCCTAAAAACCGCGCAGATTCATCGTAGTGTTCGATTCTGTAACAACTAACAAACAAACATGTGTTGTTTGTTTCTACTTCATATCTTCTTCGTTCAGTGACACACTGTATACTGGTAGAACAAAAATGAATTTATAAAAAGCATCCTGCCCATTCAAAATATCCTGCATTGGCATTGGGAGTCCAACGCTTTTCTCGGCAGTATGCCTATACATCAAAGTTGCTGGCTTCTGTCTGTGAAATAATAAACTGCCGCCAATGCAGTGCGTAAGACCAAATGTTTGAGAGCGAACAGACAATGTTTAACTAGACTCTCTGCCTCATTCCACGATTGGTTCAACGGCACTTGTTGCATGCTTAGGACGCATATGCTAAGGAAAGACAAATGAGGTTGAGATAGAAAAATAATGGCATTAGTGTCAAACCTTTTTGATTCACAACTTTAAAAAATGCAACCTGTATGTGCATTTAACTTACGTTCCATATACAGTATTTCCAAACAACAACACTGTGTTGTACAAAAAAATATTTGTATCTTGCAAGAAGACCCTGGATTCATTTGAGCGCATATGTAGATGCTCTAGTGGTGATTTCGATAATAAATGTGCTTTCTAGTTTTCGTTTCTTTTTGCTAGACAGCTTTCCCGGTAGCGCAGCCAAGAATTTTGTTCGGGAGGGGCCAGTCGATCATGTCGCCAGTCATGGACGTCTTTCTAGTAGTTGAAACTTGATACCAAGCACCAGCAAAAATCTTACTTAGCAAGTTTGTTTCGGGAAGGGCCATGGGCTCTTCGGCCTCATTTTGGCTACATCACTGAGCTTTTATACTTGTAATTGGCCGGAAATTGAACTTAAGACAAGTCAAAAATTAGAAAAAGCTTGCATTTCCTTTTTTCGTCTGTGCCTCCTACGCTTAATTTATCTTAGGACAACTACGTCCAACTCAAATGGCTTACTGAGCCAAAAATTATGTCACAATCTTAACTAGGGCCGCACATTAAATGGCTTACTTTAATCTTAGCAAACTGAATTTAGTCAAAGCTAATGTCCTGGAAGCGTTCGAATCCTAACCGCAATGGTTACACACGTGATAAAATGGCACTGAAGACCACTTGCAACAACAATGTCAAATTCAAGATTATCAAAATAAAGACAAGTTGTCATTTGGGATACTTTTACTACCGCGAAACCCCAAACTGAGTCGCACAAAACTTTCGGCTGGGCCGCATGCGGCCCACGAGCCGTGGGTTGGACATAGCTGTCTTAGGATCTTTGAAATTAAATGTCTATAAAAATTATGAAAATCTAGCCTATAAGCTTACGTTAGCGCTTTCAAACCCCTTCAAAGATCGAACTGGCCATCAAGTAACGTATTGCCGCTAACAACGGTGAAAATTTTCAAAAAGGTGTTGAAAAAGCTCTATACCGTATACGACCATAATAGACTTGCAAGAACACCAACAACAGAACTGTTCCTACAAGTGAACATTGTTTCAGACTAAGTTATACTGCTTTTCAAAGACAGCTTCACACATGATCTGGCAGCTGTCCAACCATTGATCGAGTCAGTGTAGAGCAGGGTTTCTCAACCGTGGGTAAATTTGTCCTTGGGGGTAAATTTTACCTATCCTGGGGGTAAATTTAATGATGCTGAAGTTACAATACTTTGTTTGTTTCTACAGCGCTAGTGTGTAAACAAAAACCTGGGGATAAATTTTATGTTAGGAACCTGGCAAGGGGTAAACGGGAGAAAAAAGGTGAGGAACCCTGGTCTACTTCTACACTGTAGACTCAAAAGCATTTGTCTTTGAACAAACTTGCATTGTCTATTATTTTGTAAATATGTTTCTGGTCGTTCATCTCACAACACGTAATACCTGGTGTGCAATCAACTTTTTTATAAACGAGGATTGAGATTAGGCGTGTTAGATTTGTGCTTGCTCAAAGGTTTGCGCTTACCTTTTGTTGGTGGGAATCCCACCTTGGAGAACCAGGGCATACACATGACTGCCTGACGTCACAACAAAATGAAATATTTTAATTTTGATTGTTCCAGCTACACGTTACCCCAGTCGATTTTGGTTACGAGTTTCTTTCGTGCTTGTCCTTGTTTGCGAACAATAGGCTTAGTTGAAAGAAAGCATGTTTTTACTGAAGCAAGCTTCTTCGCACAATCGAACGCTGTAGTTTTTGCTTCCGTTGAGTCTTTATGAGGGCACCTAACGGTGCATTGCTTTCACCTACCTTTGCAGCATTGACAATATTTCAATTGTAACTAAAAGATTTTTGTATAAACACTTTTTTCTTCAATGCGTGCATTGGAGCACTGACACCCCTGTGGCGATACCTGCTTTTGACTGTTCGTCCTCATCACCGAATATGGTCAAACGGTTCCAAAACAGAAGTTTGAATAGGCCAATAGATTATGCCTCCCAACTTCAAATATTTCACGAAAAACATGCACGTTTTTCTGTAGTTAGAAACCGTACGTTTATTGCAGCCTAAGCTGGTTGCTTCGCTTCACCTGCCCTGAGATCGAAATTATACGATTTGCCAAGAAACTCTATTGCAATTCCTATGAAGTGGCAGGGCCGCGGTGGCTGTTATTCACGCTCTATTCTAATCAGCCAATATCTGCTAAAGTGAGATTGAACCAGAAAATATTGTGTGACCGGTTTATTACCAGCGTACTGCTGGAGCGTGCGGGAAGACAAATGTTTGTGGACACTATTCGCCGCTATAGCGATGCTGAGTGGCTGGACAAATGAACGCGGCTGCTATTTTACATTTGGTACTTGACCGGCGAGAGTG
>Ga0210059_1011660_pt1 | contig 13407 bp, 11 predicted proteins | sample Ectturendosymbi2_FD_188042 | JGI IMG/M metagenome (GOLD analysis project Ga0210059, IMG submission 188042) | Ecteinascidia turbinata endosymbiont from Florida, USA - Sample 2 (SPAdes) (version 2) | ecosystem: Host-associated > Tunicates > Ascidians > Unclassified | place: Key West, Florida...
CCCAGAAGACCAGCACCCTTGCTACCTCCCCAGACGTTCACACAATTATGGCAGCTTTCAAAGAAACGGCTCGATGTTAAAATCTTCTGAAAAAAACGCAAGATTCCGCTTCTCCCCATGCGTTAAGTTCGCAAAGCGCGCCAGCCTTGTCAGCACGAAACAATTCTCGAATAAGAAAAAGGGGCTTCTGAAAGGTCGATCGCACAATGGCGATATTCAGCGTTTAACCTTTTGCGCGAGATGGCGTTTTCCGATTGCGAGCTAAAAAAACAAGAAAAAAACACATGTCCCACACGATCTTTTGCAAGTGTTTTCGTTCGCTTTGAGGTCAAGTCGAAAAATTAAACCGACCCTAATGGAGCTGCCTTGCGTGTGCGCGAAACAAAGAAGAGCGGTTACGGTCGCGACCGTTACTTCCGCTCGAGGTCGGGCGCCATCAGCTGGTAACGGTCGTTGAAAAACAAAAGGACGCGTTCGACTTTTCGCTGCTCCGCAATTTCTTTCTTGCTTTTTTTTGAAGGAAAAAAACACGCTGCGAGCCTTTTTTTCGGCCGGAAATCGGGTTCCGCGCGACAAAGACGTTTAGCAAACTCGGGCCGATCGCGTTCTGGCGAATTAACATGACATTTGCGGCCATCCTCTGTGACCTTTTTGCGCTGTTGTGTCACAAAACGCTGTAACGACCACCTCGCGCCCGGGTGACAATCGACCGCGATCGCCGTTGTTCGCAAATAAACAAAAGTGACATTCGCCGTTTCAATCGTTGTCAAAATGTCGCACGATCTTTTCCAACGCACCGCATCCGCGTTGGAGGACGACGAAATCACCAGAGCAATAACAAACCACCAGCGCACTGGTTTTCAGCCATATTTGTACCGCGGCCCATTATAGCAACCCACTATGACCCGACGACCCCCAATCTAAAACTCGAATAAAGCAAATAGATGTTGCTGAAATTGGTCCACGACCTCTATGGCAGCGCTTCTCAACCTTTTTGATGTCGTGGCCCACTTTTCGCCGAGACTTCACGAAAAATTTGTTTCAGAACTCATGACTAGGCGTAATTATTGCGTTATCTCGGAACATTTCGCGCACCACCTGAAGGAGCTTCGCGGCCCACCAGTGGCCCACGGCCCGCCGGTTGAGAAGCGATGCTCTATGGGGATCGCGATCCCAGGTTGAAAACCACTGCCCTAGAGCATGCGATTGCTTTGGCGATTTCGTCGAGCTCGAATGCGATGGTTCTTTCTCATTCGACCGCTGACGCTTTCGGTGGCAAAGTATGATCTTAAGCCGCTTGTATCAGTTCAAAACCCAGGATTAGAGCACGTGACCGCGCAGTCATCGTCGGGCGGCCGTGGATCCGATCGCGTTGATCCGAACCGACGCTGATCGCCGAAACGCTTTCCAGAAAAGCAGCTGAGACAAGGCAATCGTTTGGGGGGCGATTTTCGTTCGCCCCACCAAAGATTCCTTTGAAGCGGAGCGTCTTTAGAAAAACTGTCCACAAGGTTGATAAACAATCCGCTGTTTCAGTCGGAGAGGAACAAATAACATGACACTGGACAAAGCGTTGTTTATCAACGCTTTCTTCCTGTTCGGCGTCCCTCATTGTTCTAATATTTACCCGAACTCTAATCGCGAGTCGCGGTTTCGTTGGCCCCGGCCCTTCGAGGCCATAACTCTTAGTTTTTGTTAATCCCGACTTGCCTACTTTCTGGTGCATCCTACCTGTATTTAATTTGCCTTATGCCGCTTCGCGGTTGGCTTCTTTGTTTGTTCGTTTGCTGCCGTTTGTAATCGGCTTTCATTTGCGTCTGTTGATTAGACATCAATCATGCCGCGGCCTGGACGTTGTTGTTTTTTTGTTTAAAAACAAAAGAAACTGTTCTTTGCTTTGCTGCCGGCGTCGAGGCGAAGAAATGACGCATGCGTTCATTGCGCTTCGCAGGCCGAACGAGAACACCTCCTACCAGATCACCTGCGGCAACAACAAGGCCGAGATGGTGTGGAAGAAGTTTATTTGTCCCGGAATCAACGCAAAATGCGTGAAGGTGAGCGAGATTCTTTTATTTGATCATTAAAATGATACGTTTCAGCTTCCCACCGACTCTCTCGGTTCTTTGGGGAGGGAGCTTTGGTGTTTCACTCAGTCTCGCAGTGCTTTTAACGTGCTTTGAAAGACCGTTTTTGATCTCTTAAAATGCAGTAGACCTCGCTACATAACCACCACCGAAATGCACTGAAACCTCGCTTTGAGACTATCTCGGTATTCAGGTGAAATAGTTGCGCTCTCTTGAAATGTCTTAACTGAGAGTAAGGTCAAACCTTTGAAAAATCCTGCAATCTCGACCGTTTAGTGCCTACTGCTCCAATTCAAGCTGTTCACCAGGATTTAAGATGGCTTCCCACCTTGGGTACTTTCCCCGGGAATTCATATTGCTCGGCCAAAAATACGACAAACTCCGAAATTGGAACTGTTCTGGTCCACCATGTTGCTTAAAAGCGATCGCCAATGTGTTTTTCCTGCGTTTGCACGAAATTCGAATTCGGCGAATCGCCGCTGTTTGTTTGCAGTGCGGCGGCAATTGGTACACGCCAAAGGAATTCGTACAGGTCGCCGGAAAGTCGACCTTGAAAGACTGGAAGCGAGCGATTCGCATCAACGGCCAAATGCTCAGGTACGCAATACTCCGTCGTCACTTCCGCCCCCCCGCTGCAGAGCATGCGGCGGTGCAGTCGCGCTGCTGACGTCATCGGCGTCATTGTCTCACGTGCGCGTTTTCATCGCAACCTGTCGCACCTGCGTCTCCTGGTCTCGTGTGCGTCAACAGTCTTTGCAGACCGCGCCCTCTCCACTGCAATGCAAAAAGTCGATTCTCGTCTCCGGACGTTCGATTTCGCGTCTTCAATCATAAAACAGAAGCTTTGAGATTGCTCGTCGCCCCAGTCGTTTTCTCAAATAATCTAGTCATCGTTCGCTTTTTCTGCGTTCGATTCTGTCGAAACGAAAGTCCCATCTGCCGGACATCGTCAAAAGCATTAATGTGATTGTTAATAAGAACTTTTTTCACCTTTCACTCCCCCCTCTCTCCGACTGATCCCACTTCGCAATTATCGCGTTGAGTCGTGTTTGCCGAGAAGCTTGCTACAAACGCTTCTGTGATTGCCGAAGCAGAGTTACAGTTGAAATTCCAAACTGTTTTTTCATTTTTCGGCCACAGACCAAAATGATTTTGAAATGACCGAAACAAGTTAAGTCATTTTCGGTCAGAATGTTTGACAATATAGGCTAACAAGCACTGCCACGGCGAGTTTTAATGCAACCGTGAGACAGATGACCGAAATGTTTCAGTGGCCGAAATGTCTCAGCAAAAAATGACCGGAATGTCTCAGGCAAAAAACAGGATTCCAAATGTTTCGCATACAATTCTGGAGAATTAAAGGTGTTGTTTCATCTTTTGTGGGTTATTTGTTTGGCCATCGCGTGAATTCTGCGGCAACTGAGGCCTACGCTTTAAGCTTAAACAAGGGTTGGCTGCATAAGACGAGCTGCTACAGTGTAACTTGGTGGTGGTGGACCGGTCGAACAGCTGTTCAACGGATACACAATCACTGAGTTTCTGCGTTTCGTTTTCAAAGCGCCGAAGGCTTGTTTCAAGCCGGATATCTTTCTGGGGGGTGACGGGTCACTTCTGTTTATCTAAAAAAAAAAAAATTTTTTGTTTCAGGAAACTAATCGAAAACGGCGAACTGAACTATTACGATCACGAAAACAACTGCTCCAACCAGTGCCGGAGTAACAAGAGTTCCTCTTTCGACAGCACAGAGAAAACCTACGGCTCGTTTGACGGCGATCCGGTGAGTCGAGCGCTTGGGCGATTTGCTGGGGTTCGAACCCGCGACCGTTATCGTGCGGGAAGGATGTCTGGAAGTTTGAGTCTGCGTTGCGTGAGATTGGCGAAAGTGTTGAAAGTGTGGCAAACCGTCAATGCGGACAGCGCAGAACTTAAGTATCGTTGCCGCGTTCGCAAACCACCGCACGCTCAGGCGAACAGCTTGAGAGCATCAGCCCCGCAACCAGGGGAGGGGCAACCGGGCAATTTCTCCTGCCCCGAAATTTAAAAAAACATGCTTAGTAGTTGTAGGCACAACGCAAGAAGTTAGAAAACCGTTTTGTCCTCCCAACCCCCCGAAAATAGTATAACAACAAGTTACGATAAATTTGCCCCCGTCCCCCCCGAAAATATCAGCTGGTTGCGGCCGCCTTGCTGAGCATCTTGTTGCCAACACGAAAAGTTTTCGCGCACTATTTACGTTTTGGTTCGTAACATCGCGTGCCATTCATTCACTGGCGCCCCATCTGCTCAAGATGCGCACCTGCGTCCTCCCGCCACAGAAACAAAAGTAATTTTGCCGAAATTCCCTTCAGATCACGCGACTCACGAAGCGGCGTAACCGCATTTCGCCGTGTCAACAAAGGGCGATTGTGACGCGACCCACCGGATCGATGGGTCGATACTCGTTTGCGATTGTGTGCCGGTGCGCATGCGCACTGATCGATCGCGATGGCGTGCGAGCGACGAAGCGATTTTCCGGTCGCGCGACATCGGATATTGTGAACGCGCTCGGCGATGATTTTTTGATCGGGACGCCGGCGAAACCCAACCCCCCTCTTGCGCAGGTTTTGCCCCCACTGTTGCTATTTCTGTCGTTTGGCCGCTTCTCGTTCCCCGAAACATTCGTCGAAGCCACAGGCGTAACCAGGGAGGGGCCAAAGGGACAATGCATCCCACCCATTTAGTCTAGCCTATCTTGTTGTTGAGTGCTTCGTGAGGCGGTGGCCCCAGCCAAATACTGTTGCTCGCGTAAAGTCAAAATATTTGCCCCCCCCAAATTTTGGGTCTGGTTATGCCGCTGGTTGAAGCGATGCAAGCACCCCTGTCCCTGTAACGCTGGAAAAAAATTGAACACTTTAGAAAAATGAAAAAGCTAAAATCACCCCTGCATTTGCACAGGCATCAAAGGCTGCACGTGCTGTCTTCATTTTCACAGGCCCTTTCCCAGATTTTTGCTGCACAAAAGACCTTATATGGGATTTGTGCATGAACTAATATTCAGTTTTTATTCCCCCACATCCTCCCCTGCCGAAATTGCGAGGCCACGTGTAGTTTGGAAATCAGCGCCGGGCCCGGAAGTCTACATTGTCAGGGACTTGTGCACACCCCCCGCTGGCACGCCGCTGTGTGCGCCTTTGTCTCCCCCCGAAGACATGGGTCGTGGCTAAGTTTGCGTGGGAGGGATCCGTTTTCGCGGAAATACCTGAGAAAGATCCGTTTTCTCGCTCCACACGAACCGGGCCCTGGTTTTGGTTCCCACCCGGTCTTGGCAACCCCCCGTTTCATCCTTGACAACCAGGCCTCTTCCGGAGGGCATCGCGCGACCAGGATCCCACGCCTCGCTCCGTCAAATGCACTGCCCGAGTTGTCGACCCGTGCCAAGCTCTCGCGGAAGCGAAGTGCGGAAACGTTTCGCGATTTTCCTGAGTTTTGCGCGCGCGTGTCACGGAACGCTGTGAGAGGTTTACAGTCGCGGCTAATTTTACATCATCGCGTTCCCGTTTCGGGCAGAATATCGCTGGAGTGGCGACCACGGTATATTTTCAGAATGTAGCAAGTCCAGAATGTAACAAGCCTCGCTCAAGAATGTAACGAGCCGTGTTCGGAACTGTCGGGGTGGAAATAACTCGGGCCGCTGATGAGAAAGGCACTGAATCACTGAAATAAACTGGCCAGCTCGTAAAAACCGGTATTCGCGACGCCGTTAACTCTTGTCCTTTCTCATTTAATTTGCGCCATTACGAGAAGACGTTCATTGTCCGCCCGGACACTTCTCGCCGTCGTCATTTGTCGTTGCGCACCGATCTCTGTCGCGCTGCTTGCGTGCCGCGGTCTGTTTTGGGGGGAGGGGATTACAGACGAGAAGCGACGTTTGTCAATTCCTCCTCTTCGGCGCAATCGCTCTTCCTGTTTCCCCATTTTGTCAACGTCACACTCAGGATTGTTTACGTCGCGCGTCGATTCCTTGTCATGGCAACGCAGCAATGAATTTTCGCCGCAAGTTCTTCTCGCACGATCGAGCGGCTCGAAAGCTCGGGGCTTTGGATCGCGACGCGGCGTCTTGCGCTCTGCGAAGCTTTTCCAAGAACCGCTCGACTCTCCGACGACGATGCATCAGAGGAAAAAGGAAGCAGCAGATCGTTGAAATTTCGCGCAATTATCGGCATTTCCACTCTCGCGCCGTGCGGTTCCCGATGATTTGTCTCACGTCAGTGTTTGCGGCGGCGGCGCTCGCGCGATTTCGACTTTTCGTCGCAGGAAAAAAATGCGCGGTCCGCGACAAAGACGCGGCGGCGCTGCGGAGACGAACAGCTCGAAAATAATCGATTTAGAATCTCGTCTCAAACCCGACGACGGACAAGAAGTGAGAAAAGACGCCAGAGCAATTGCCTCGGCGAGCTTCGGCCAGGGGGGGACAAAGGGGCCGTGTCACAATATTTGTCCCACCCAAAATAAATTTTGGGCTGGCAACGCTGCTGCTTCGACAGCAGTAGCTCTTTTTTCAAACCACGACCGCAGCTGCTATTATTATAATATTTTTCTTGTTATTAATATTATTATTCGCAAAAGCAGCTCTTTCCCCCCTAAACGTCGCGTCTCGTGCATTTTCTGCGCAATCCACACCGCGCTGCGCCGTGGTGCCGGCTGCTTCTGATTGGAGAAGTGGCCTTTTGTTTGGTGGGAGGAATAATTGCCCTTGAACGGGGCGATCAGCGCTGTTGTTCCGTGGTGAAAACGTTTGTTCGAATTTGGTGAAACGGGAAATGGAATAAGCGTTCTGCTCTGAAAGCGGCGTTTTTTGTCAGCCACCGTACAAGGTGTAATCGCAGAGACGTGCTGAAAATTCTCGGCGTATTTTTCTTCAAACACTATTGTTTTGTTCTGAACGTTTGTGACGGCATAAACGAGCGCCAAAGACAAACTTCTGCGCCAATGCAAACCATCGAAGAACACGCCCAGACCTTGCGATTGATTTATTGCCGCGCAACATTTGAAGTCTACCGACCGACTGGTAACCCCCCTGCGAGCGACTGGTAACCCCCGTGTTTGTTCTGATGCTTTTTTCAGCACCTGATGCGCGGAACGACGTCACAATCGGCACAGGACGCTCCTCCGACGCGCTCCAGTTCCGAGGAGCTCCCGTACCACGCGAAGCGGAACTTTCTCGCCAACCTGCACAAGTCGCACGACAGCGGTGAGACTTTTTCAAGTTTGCGCAGCGCCTTCGTTGCGCGACGCCCAGGGCGTCGCGAAGCGAGACTCCCGGAGGGCCCTCGGGGGGTGTTGAGCTCCCCGTTGGCAGTGTCGTCATTTTGCAGTTTCGCCAACAGGGGTCTGTTGTTCGAACAGTGTCTGAGATGGTTCACGCAGGATGCGATACGGACCAGTGCACACGCAGGATACGGATCAGTGATTCGCCCCCTCCCCTTAACTTCGTGATATTCCGTGAAAACAACGCACTGAACGCTTCGCTGTCGAATTCTGATCGTTTTGCTTCAGGAAATTGTCACAAATATTTGAAAAGAAACTGGAATTGTCTATTTTGTCGGAATAACTTCGTTTCTACGTGAAAGCGCCTCCAATCCCCCCCTACTCTCCGCTGCTGCGTCTTCCGTTTTTACCAGTTCGTGATAATGACGTCAGTTCCGGCGAACACTCGCTCACACGATCGCTTCTGTTTTTCTGCACGTGACCAGGAAGCCACAGCATCTCGATGACCGGCTCGCTCGAGCGCTCCAGTTCTGAAGATTCGGGCCTGGCGGCCTCCCCCCACGTGGACGGCATGGTCATGAGGGAGACAGTGGCCTCGGCCGAAAAAATGCAAGGTTTGTTATTAGTTTTTCGTTGCGTCATTTCAAAAATTGTGTGTTTGTGTTTTCTCAAGCGAAAGACGAAATAACAGCAATGTCGTAGAGAAGAAACACCGTTAAATATTGGATTTCTTTTTCGTGCGCTGACGCATTTCTGGAAAGTCGCGCATCGTTATTTTTCCAGTCGTCGTCTTTTTCTTTGTGAAGTTTACCGAACCGAGCGATGTTTCCCTTTTGAAATTGTTGCCGAACTGGTTCTTCACAGAAGTCGTGTGCAAGTGGTTTGCAGTCGGAACGTAACAAAGGACTTGGTGCATTTGCTAATCTGCTGATGCCGGTTCTTTGCCGCTTGGGAAATCCAGACGGTTTATTGCCACTTTAGGAAATATGCGGGAACACTGCTCAATTTGCAAAGCCTATTGCAAAATTTCACAGATAAGAGGCAAACGCTGCGTTTCACCCAACCCTGTCCTCTTGAGGGGCAATGTTCCCTCCAATTTTTAATAACGCTGAGCGGAAAAACAAGCGGGTGCGCTGGATCACAATTTTACTGAGCAGAAGTTATTAAATCTATTACAGCGGGCGGTTAGCAAGTAGTGGGGACTGCAACTGCGCAGAGAGATCTTAGCAGCTGCGCGGTCGCGCATGCGCGCAGCTTAAAGGGAACATTGCTTGGGGGTGGTTGGGGGAGTATTCTCTTATTCTGCATCAGAGTTCTTCGCCTAATCTGCTTTTATCGTCTTCGCGTGCTCAAAACGTTTCGAACACGTTCACGTTCGTAACCAACCAGCGCTTGTTGCCAAGGTTACGTCGCGTTGATTTCCACTTCGCCCGTCGCCGGCTCTCATTCCCGAGTGCCTTAAAATGATCGGAATTTCCTGGGCAGGTGCTCGTAGCCAGTCTTATCGCCAACGTTCTAATCCGAAGCATAATCTATTCCTTCCCCGCGATCGCGCGACGACGCAACAACTACAAGAATCTGTCAAAGCCGTTGTTGCGTCACACAAGAAGCGATTTGCGGCTCTCGGCGCGCACGCTGCGAGCGTCGATAAGCGGCAAACAGTCACCGTTCTTGTTGTTTTTTGAAAACCCTTTTCGGTCCGGAGCGTCACGCTCATTTCCTCGGCGCCGAGCGGTCGATTGTTTGCGTGATAAACGGCGCACCATGCCAGCGCGCGACCGCGAAAACGGGCCCCGGACGCGCGACGCTAGATCGCTGAACGACGAGACGTGGGAGGACGATTTCTTCGCGCGGAGTTTTTCGACGTGAATCACGCTTTGTTTCTTGGACAAGGCGAAAAAGGGTGGTGGTGGTGCTTATCGCGTTGCAACCAGGTCAGAGCAATTGAAGCGATTCCAAACAACGCTGCTCTTTTGTTCGCAGCGCGCGCGGAAAGCACCCACCGTTCGTGGGGCACTGTGACGTAACAAGCGCCACTTCTCGTTGCGGAGCGGCGCGTTTGACCGGATTTTACGGATCGCCGCGTTTTGTTTGCTCGACGTTTCGAGAACGGTCGTCTGTTGCGAGATAACGTGCCAGATGCCAGATCGCTTCTGCCCACGTTTGTCATCAGTGTGTTGTTTGCTGCGCCTGCTCGCCGAACGAGCGATGGCTGCACTTGGCTCGCTTTTGTCAAGTCTGACGTCACAGAGCCAGTCGCGGTTGCAAGCGAATTGTTGCGATTAGCGTTTTATTTTTGTTGCTGGCGTTGCTTGCGCGGAGGCGATTGCTCCTCGGTCTTTTCACTTCCCCTCTTCACACGGTGGCCCCCCTTGCAACAAGCTTTTTTTAAGGAAAATGCTAGATACCCGGTATGGACCTGTAGGGACCCGATTTTCTCTGATTCAAGGGACCTGATTTTCAATTCTAGGGACCCGAATCGGGTCCCTAAAACACCTTTTAAAAAAACCCGGCTTTTAATCAACTTTTTTGACTCGGCTTGAAGTGATCCGGTGTTTTTGGGCATGAAGGCGTGTTCACGAAGGCGACGGGTGGCACACGAACCATCTAGACATAAACTTACTGGCCGATTTGCCCCGACCCCAGTCCAACGCACTTACAAATGATCCGCTCTTTCAAAAAAAACGCCGGTCCATGTCTCCCCCAACACGTTAACTCATCAAGCTACGCACCTGCGGTCAATCTATGTCCCCCCACATGTTAATTCATCAAGCTGCGCACCTGCGGTTGATTTCAACGGGCGCGCCGTCGCAGTTCAACGACCGCCAAGCTTCTCCGCTTTCACCCGCAGCGGAATGGTGGGGCCAGATTTTCGTCAATCAAGGGCATGTTTTTGTCGAACGCAGATCTTACCAGCTTCTGGAACGGCGTCGTCAAGTCGGACCTCTTCGATGGGATCATTCACGACGTGCTGAATCACATCACGAGCCTCCACTCCAAGACGAAGCAGCATAATCTTGTGTCGGCCGAAGGTGAGCGCTAATTTTCGACTTCGCGGCGGCAGATGTCTACTAATAACTCGCGCGTGCTGTTGTCTGCTAAAATCTCGCGCGTGCTGTTGTCTCCTAATATCTCCCGCGTGCTGTTTTCAGCTATTACAGTGGTTCTCAAAAGTGGTTGATAACTAGCCAAGGGGTTGATAATAACTAACCATCCAAGGGGTTGATAACTAGCCACGGGGTCGAGCGGGGGTCACTGAATGGCCAGAGGATCAATGAAAAACTGAGCGAGGTGGCCTAGGCCGAAGCTCACTAACCTTCAATATCCGTGTGCTTGTTGAGTCTCATCAGGAACATCCATCGCATTAAATGAAGTTGAAAGTGGTGAGAATGGTGTGCTGCACTGACAGCTGTTTGCTGGGTCTACAGAACATTGTATGCTTTAATTTGGGGTTAACGTGCAGAAAAGTTTGAGAACCACTGAGCTAATACCACGTGCGTGCTGTTGTCTGCTAATATCTCGCGCGTGCTGTTGTATGTTAATATCTTGTGCGTGCTGTCACTCGCTAAAAGGCGTGACTGCTTTCGGTTGTTTCCGTACGGATTCGCGTTTGCGTCGTGCGATCATCAGCTTGACGTCAGCGTTTACGTTGCAGACGCGGCAACGCTGACCAATCTGGTCAATTCCCTCGAGATGATCCCGGCCATCCTGCAGAAGCTGTCCATGCACAAGCAGAACATGGAAAAGCAAGCGGAGGAGTCCACTCAGACCATACAAGGTGCGTTGACCCCTCCCGGCCCACCCTCGGAGCTGTGTCCCGAAATTGGTCCAGTCAAACCCGTTTACGTAGGAATTTTTTGTGACGTATGTACTGGTCGATGCTATTTGCAAAAGATGTGAATTCCGTGAGCGAGGTATTGTTTTGTGCGCAAAAGAAAAAGTAAATGGCTTTACTGTGAAATTTGTAGCGGGCGCTTATTTATTTAGCGAACCGTTTAAAGACGCCGTTGTCAAACTGCGTTAAAGGAAGGCCGATATTTTCTCACTGCCGTGCGGCGTAACCAACGTGCAAATATCAAAACATATCAAATCCAAGTTTCTTGCTCGTGTACTCCAGGATATCTTTTGTGCAGTAAACCATTATTATGGTTAAAAAAACAAAACCTTGCACCACTTTTTTAAACATTCCTGTTGCCCCGTACACTGTGTAGGTGGGGAATTGATCGTAAGTCATTCGCGTGGTTCGGGTCGTTCTTCTGTCGACAAACACCAAGATGCCGCTAATATTTTTGAAAGAAAACAATGCCACGCGAAAATGAAAGCAGTGTTCCCGGCTAAAAAAATTGGCGAGAGGTTGAAAACATCGAAAACTTCGCTGTTGTTGGAAAGAAATTTTTCGCGCTTTTTCGATTGAGCGTTTTGCGACATAAAAGAAACAACCCAAACATCTCGTTCTGCAGTTAATCGCTGCAGCGCAAGGCAACATGTGGTCTACGACGTCAGAACACGGTCGGGACGCGTCAGTTTCGTGCGATTGTCCCGAACGCGCGAAATCGATTGTGTTGCATCACGTTCGCAAACAATCACTTACGCAACGCGCGGAGCGAAATTTTGAAAATGATGACGGCCTGCCCGGAAAGTCCCGCACGCGGAGGTCGTGAGCGTTTCAGCCCTTCTGTGCGCGTTTTGGGGGCGTAGATTTCGCGAAATATCGCCAGATCGTTCCACTTTGACGCGCGCTGACAGCAATCAATCGCTTACCGTGTCCATCAAACCAGGCCGCCCGCTGATGCTTCGCCCGAGTTTCGTTTTGATCCTTTTGTAACGCGCCCGAACTCTCTCACACAGGTTTTACTTGACGCTGGCCTGCCTTTGTCAAGCTTCGAAACCCTGGGTTCTTAAACTGGGGGGACCGTCAAAGGCTTGCAAGGGGGGCAGCGAGGACAGCAGCAACATATTGTCGAAAAGCAGGATAATGGCAACTAAATTGTCATTTAGTTAACAATTTAGTTAATATATACGCAGGATAATGTATACGCATAATAACAGGATAATGTATAACATAACAGGATAATCATAACGTAAAAAATAATAAAAAATCTAATAAAAATCATATAAATCTAATAAAAATCAATCTAATAAAAATCAGATGATAAAAAAATCATATAACAGGATTATCATAACAGGATAATGTATAGGATAATGTATAAAGGATAATGTATAGAATATATACGCAGGACAGGATAAAGGACAGAATAATTTAGTTAATATATACACAGGAAAAGAAGGATAATGGCAACTAAATTGTTATTTAGTTAACAATTTAGTTAATATATACGCGATACGCTAAATTGTTATAGTGTTTTTTTTTTATTTGATTTCGAGGCTATAGGTTAGGCGTGAGTAACAGTGACTATAGCCGAAAGGGCGCTCAGAAACTGAAAAGATTAAGAGTCTCTGTTCTAAACTGAAAAGTTTTTAAGAACCTCTGTTCGAAATGATCTTTTCTTTGCCGGTCAAGGCCGCTGACAGAAACTCGTTGTAAAAAGCTGTCGCGCATGCTTTTGTGCCGGTTCGAACCTTGCACCTCCGCATCCAAAAAGCTTGAAGCAGCAGAATATATCAATATAGTGGACATCATCCGACGCCGAAACGAGTCGAACCAATAACCGACCGTCACTGTTCGCAGACTGCGCACGTCGCGGGCTTTTTGCCGCCTCACTTAAAAAATGCGGCGCGCTTCGCGTTGCTAGCGGCATGCAAAGGCGCGCGCGCGCCAATTTTGTCGGACATAAATAATTAAGAGTTATCGAACCCCGTCTTTAATTATTGAGAAGCAATAAACCGTTTCTCCCCCCCCAGCCACGAGTAGCGTTACCCGTGCGCGCGAGCCAACCTTAATTATCGAATGGATGAGCGCCTTTTTTCACCTGGTGGCTCTTTCTTGGCGTTCGCCGCCATCATTGTTGATTGTTTTGTGCTGACATTGCGGGTCTCTTTGCGATCTTGAAAGCAGGAACTTTTTCGCTGTGCAACGTGCTGCGCGTTAGATTTCGCCCCCCCCCCCCAAAAAAAA
>Ga0210059_1011661_pt1 | contig 13406 bp, 14 predicted proteins | sample Ectturendosymbi2_FD_188042 | JGI IMG/M metagenome (GOLD analysis project Ga0210059, IMG submission 188042) | Ecteinascidia turbinata endosymbiont from Florida, USA - Sample 2 (SPAdes) (version 2) | ecosystem: Host-associated > Tunicates > Ascidians > Unclassified | place: Key West, Florida...
GTGGGTTTAAGTTTCAGCGAAGGATGTCCAAATAATAGAAGTTGCAACAGGCTTGAATGATCATGTAATACACTTGACAATAAATCTTGCAGACCTTCTTTCAGTAAAATTGATTTCACAGATTGCACCAGGTCAACTCGAAGCGCAGAGTGAAAGAGAGCAGTTAAGGAGTAGATGTTCTTCCGTTTCGTTATTACCACATAAACACATACGATAAGCGCGCTTGTTCAGGTTTAGGACACTGTTACCCAAGCGATCTATTTTTGTTAGGGGAACTACGTCCACTAACACCGATAACGACAAAAGTGTAACATCGAACACTACCGAAATCCAACCAACTTCAGTGTCAAGTTCTGATGAAACCATCACAGTTAAAATAATGAAAGACACTCTCTCTGACTTGGAGTGAAGCGCAATGACCAAGCGAGAGAAATTGTTGCAACTGTGTGTACGAATATTATAGCAAAAAGTAACATTTGTAAGCAAAAACGATGCAAGCTTTGAATGCGATCGGTGAAAATATTATTGTGAAGCGATGTAATGTTGTTCAAAAGAACCTCAATGTACCTGTGAAATTGTCATTTGTGTGAATACATTTGCAGAAATCATGTATGAAGTAACATCATTAGCAGACCTGTATCATGCATTTTTCGGACATTGTAATCTGTTCCAAGCAATAGAAAATTATGTAACGCCAGAACAAACGTCGAACACATTTGCAAAAGTAATAGATTGGTTAAAAGAACTAATCCAAGTAAATGAATACGAACCAGAGTTAAAGAGCGAAATATTTATCTGTTATGAAGGGCAAAAGGTTCAAGTAGTCGCTAAAACAAAAAGGCAAAAACTGTACATAAGCAAGTGGAGATTGCAAAAAGAATGCAACTGTTGCAACTGAACCGTGCAAAAAGATGCAACCGTGCAAAAAAATGCAAATGCAACTGAACCGCGCAAAAAGAATGCAACTGTTTGATTGCATGTTTGTGTGTTACAGATGGCTAACATAAGAGTGTTAAAAGAATATGCAGAAACTGAAGCAAGCATATATGCGGCATTTAAAGCAACAAGAATAGAAGACAGAAGTCAACTGCAAAAGCCTTTCGTCCAACTAAGCCCCAATGAGGTTACACCAATGCTCTTCAAATGGTTATGTGAAAGAGAAGGAAGACGAGTGACGGTACAACTACGCATACATGACCTCAGTTGTGCCATTATGCACTACATAGGTATAAAGCCCACCGTCAACACATTTACATATTGTATGCACACGATTTATCTTCAAGTCGTCAACAAGTAACACATGTGTGGAAACCGACAACCACGTTCACAAATCTAACCCTTGAAGAATTAAAGAACAGCGTGACCCGAGCGCAAGAGGTAAACCAGCTGGTCACACTACGCCAAGCATATGACAACCTGCCTCAACTTGGCGACTTAGCTGAACCATGGTTGCCTGAGGTGAATGGAATATTGCTACCTGAAGCGACCAACAGTAACCCCAACAATGAAGTACTTCAAGAAATACTAGAGGAAAGACTTGAAATGTAAAATTCAATCGTGCACCAAAGAGAAACAATATTACAAGTCAGATAAACTGGCGCAGAGAGAACGAAGCGAGCACGCGGTACAATGCCAAAAGCAATCACGTAATGCTTCACACGTGCGCAATCAATTTAAAACAAACCAAAGAAAGCAGCATTTGCGAAAGATTCCAAAGCACCGCTCGCCTGCGGAACATTAAAGTTAGTTACTGACCGAGATCGCTCAAATAAAAACAACCACCAAATGAGACATAAGTTAAATATCTAAGAAATGTAAAATGATAGAGCGATCGACGAAAAATGAATTAATAATGAAGCCACGAATAAAAGAAGTTAAAAACAGGCGCAGAGTGACATTTTACAAGACGAGTAAAAAGCAATGAAACAAACGAATTGAGTGAAAAGCGCACGAAATTTCACAGGCAAAAACTTAAGCTAACTTCAACACCACATGATGTGAAAGTTTGAACGAAGTTGAACTGCTGGAACAGATTTTAGAACATGTAAAAAAATACTGAAAGAAATATTTGGCACAAACGTTACAGTGTATCGCTAAATCTTAAAGTGCGCACACGATATCGCAGAAGTTTGTACATGTGAAGTGTTTTGCAATAGAAAGTAATCGGGCGTTTGGTTATTGTAAAACGAGTTATGCTTGAAAATTTATTTCATCGTTTCGCCTATATATTGAGCTTTATCGGCGACAAGATCTCAGACGACCTACGGGCCAGGTACATTCGTACCGAGGGATGCCCCTTGATCTCGTGATAGGGGAGCGCTTGGTTGGATGTGCACTGGTCCCCACTCGTGATGGCACGACCAGCAGACAAATTCTGGGTCCATCAGGCCCACAGCGGATAGATTTCGTGCTGTGAAAATAGGGAATGCTCCGGCAGCCGGTGTCAAGGGGGACACGCTGGTTCACACACAAAATTCAATGCGCCAGTCAATTAATGACTGCCTGATTTCCGACGGCACCTAATTTGGGAACAGGCTTGAAGGAAGTGCTCTGCACAACAGCAGCAGTACCAGAAAAAAGTCTTTCCGTGACGCAAGCAGGCGATACCCTCAAGAAAGTCGCAATGCTTACAAAAAAGGAATGCAACAATTACGGCTAGCCATTTTATAATTATGTTCAGAGTAGCAGTGAGTAGAAAACTAGGGAAAGATGAGATCTTGCACTGAGAAAAACTGTAAGTTGTGTTGTGAATATTTGAACGTTGGTTATCATGTGTCCAATAAAACTTATGTGTGTTAATTTCACTGAATTATACCAGCATCTGGTCATGCACTAAGATGTTGTTTGTGATTCAGAATTGTGCTAAAAGCCTCCTGAGAAAAGATAAGAAAGATCGAACCTACAAAAGGATAGTCGTAAAAATTAAAGCCATTGCTTTGATGAATAGACTTTTTGATAATGCATGAATGTGTTAAGCCGAGGCAAGAGCATATGCTCGTGCTTTTACCTCAGATTTTGCGTCGTCAAGTTGGAGCATCAAGAGGCCCTTCTTCCTCTGTAAAAGGAAGAAAACCAACATGCGTCGTTCATCCTCCTGCAAAACGACCCAGAAACCTTGCAGCAAATATTGCAGTAAACCAGGCAAATGCCAAATCCCATTAGTTACATCTTCAGCGTCTTCGGTCTGTCGGCTCCCGTATCAATTTCGTGTTGCTTTGGTTATCTTGATGTGTGCATGACGCTTCTATGCGATTTTACGATTGCGAAATTTGCCCAAGCGACCGAAACATTCATCAGTGGTGTGCAGGTTCATGCTATGTTTTACTTTGCGCCGATTTTTTGTGTAAAGATTTGCGGGTATTTTTGCAATGTGCTGCAACCTGATGCCGTGCGCCGATTTTTGTGTGTGAAGATTTGCGGGTATTTTTGTGATGTGCTGCAACCTGTTGCCGTGTGCCGTTTTTTTTGTGAAGAGTTGTGTGGATTTTTGCAATGTGCTGCAACTTAATGCCATGTGCCGTTTTTTGTGCCATGCGGGTGTTTTTGCACTGCGAAATATAAGTATGCAGGTGTTTTTATAAAGAAAATCACGGCCAAAGAAAACGATACAGACGACGTATTGCAAACGTTTCGATAACTCCTGTTATCATCATCAGTGCATTGCGAACGATGATGATAACAGCAGTTATCGAATCGTTTGCAATATGTAGTTTGTATCGTTTTCTGTGGCCGTGATTTTCATTATAAAGCTATTTAACACTTCCGCTTTTCGTGTACCGGGTGTTTTTACACTGCGAAATATAAGTTTTCTTTATGCTACAAGTTTGATTTGGTTTTGTTTTTCTTAAGCAATTCCTAATAGGCAATTTTGGCAATGAAACACAAATTTTTTAATGCAAACAATGTTCAAAAACACCTCACAACAGATATAGCAGTAAATACAATGGCTTGCTGGTTCTTTCCGAAACATCGGTACACCCAGCTTTAGATTATCGGCGGACCTTTAGTCCACTTTGTCGAGTTTTCTTTGCACACTGCACACAATACAGTATGAGCTCTGCGCATCCTGGTCACCAAGTTTGATTTTAAAAAATCCAACTTCCTCACAAAATCAGCAAAAGATTTCATTTAGTCTTTATTCACATCACCTGGTTTACTGTCTGGCAGTGCAGCCTACAGTTTGTGTAGAGCTGAGCGTAAACAGCACAAGAAACTTAGCTGTAAGTAAATAACAAGTGGTGTGGAAAAGGGATTGTTTAAAGTAAATGTGATAACCTCACGCCTGATACGTGATTCGTTTTCGACTACACTAACTTTTAACCACTTTCTCGTAAGTACGATGCCAACCTTCACAGATTTCTTGCACTAGGGCAACCTTATTGACGCCTCTAGTAAACAACCTTAGTCACGTGATTTAACGGGCCAATCGGATGATGATAAACAGAGATAGCTCTGAGCTTGTCCACATTTTGGAAATTCGCGACCCGGTTTCAAGCGAAATTTCTGACTTGCGAAATTTCTGACTTCACACCATGTACACATGCTCAGAGTAATTTAATTTATTTGTTTGTAGCAGACACGAAGTCCATAGTGTGAACACACACACTGCAGAACGCAGGTCGATAAAAACAGACAAAACAGCACGTAGTACAAGGCATTGAAGCCGGGGAATCACAGGGTTGCAGACACTTGTCGCAACTTCACTGAAGACAGAACCATAGGGTTACAGACACACTCTTAAGACTAAAGTTAGCTAACACGTAGCACTTGTTGCAAAACTACTGCGGAGTAGGGCGCCAATTCGTAGATTGGTCGAGTCGAGGTAAAATTCGGAAGCATTGTGTCATGTGGCAGGACACGCCATAAATCAAAAGGATACAGCAAAATTCGATCACTCATTCATAGAGTAAAATGCGATTATAGTGTTCAAAGAATAGGGACGAATACAAACAATCTGACTGAACCAAAGCATGTAACCATACGTTGTCAGATTTTCTGCATCTTTCGAGAAACAGGTACGTGTATTTACGTAGCAGAGCCTCAAAGGTAGGAATATTACATATAACCTGGTGGGTATTAACACTTGCTCTCCAGGGCAGGTTGTATAGAGCTATGCACCCAAAATTATATGCCACCCGCAATCTCTGCATGCATGACTTCCTGAAAATACACCATAATTGAGATGCATACATGGGCGTACAAAAGGAACGAAAAAGTACGTTTTTAACTGCATTTGAACAACGGGAAAAGGAGGCTCGCAGCTTGTTTGCTGCACAATATTGATATCGCAGTTGTCTCTGAATGTCTTTGTCATCTGAGAGCTCAGTATCCAATACAATGCCCAGATATTTGTATTGGTCAACAGATTTTACGTATTGACCACCCAATGTCAACAATGGAGTGACTGTGCTTTTTGCACTTTTAGCCTTAAATGTCATACAAACAGTTTTGTTGCAGTTGAAAATAATCCGATGTGATTCTTCATAAGCCTCGCACAAATCTAGTATTCTCTGCAACCAACGTACACTTGGACAAAACACACAAATATCATCAGCAAATATCAAGTGATTTAATAAGTATTCACCAATATAACACCCTGCTTTAATGTTGTTTAGTTCATTGGACAAATCATTTAAATAAACAGCAAACAAGTATGGAATCAGTACTCCCCCTTGTCTAACCCCATTGGACACATGAAACGGTTCAGAAAAATGCTTGCCCCATTTTATTTGCATCGTTTGTTCCTTGTACCAATGTTTCAGCAGGCGCACAAAACACATTGGGACCTTTCTTTGAATTAGTTTCTCAAATAATTTCATGTGTAGTCAGGGCCGGATTTAAGACAAGCGGGGCCCCGGGCTAGTTTAACCATTGGGACCCCTGTGACGTCAAAATGTTCAGTCAACCGTAGTACGCCCTTTTTGTGAAAACCTCTCTAGCATTTATGATGACCCAGCAGGTCAAGCCTCCGTATATACGGATGTGAATCGAATTTCATTTACAGAACTGTCAGCGTTCGCCTTTCGAAGTTTTTTGGTTAAATTCAAGTCTTGGAATGTATGTACGACATGACATTACGATAAACTTGAAAGCTTTTAGGGCTGTTGCAACCTCTCCGGTGGTGTTGCGTTGAATGTGTGATTCACCACGAACGGGATGTGCGTGAAGAACAACACCATTCATATATGTGGTACGAACAAGCAATAATAGAGTGATCATGGCATGTGAATTCTATTGTTGCTTGCTGCCACAGTGCGAAGCTTTGCGCATATGCCGCTCGGGATTTCCGATCACAACAAAATGGTGCTGTGACCAGGATGTGAAGGTCGTGCGGAGTTCAGCCTTCACACAAAGAACGTGCGATCGGTGCGTTTCTGTAGCAGAACAATTACATTGTTCTCTACATGTAAAAGAACTTAAAGTTACAACAACAGAACTTGAAAGGCAAATTGGAAACTAACTGAGGGACTGCTGAATGGCGGCTGGACTGGACAGCTACTGGAAGGCTGGAAGTGCAGCAGTCTCAACCAAAGAAATCCGAAAACAATGAAACATGAGGAACGTCAGCAATAAGCCAGAACTTCGATAGCAATCGGATTGGAAGCTTATAAACAAGCATGGTAGTCCTTCCCAGCAACACAAGAAATGCAAATACTTTTAGGTAAACTATAGGGATTTTTCCAGTAACAACAAACATCTACCAGGTGATTGCATAAACATCTTGTGACCTTTAATCACTTATCAAGTGATTACATAATGGTCATGGGATCTGATAATGTTCATCAATACCAAACCGGAAAAAACAAGTTGTTATCTCAAAACCAAACCGGAAAAAACAACCATGCCCCTTTAATCTGATTGGTTAAAGAAAGGTATAAATAGGGGTGATTTCACGGAGCCAAGGGCAGTGGTTCTACAGAACCTGAAAGGCTTGACCTTTCTTGAAGGGACTACTTTCCTTCGACTGTATCAACCCGCTTTGGTTTGTGCAGTAGAAGTAAAATGAAGGCTCTGCTTTACAATGCATCCAGGCTCGGGTGGTGTATTGTAAGTGCTGCGGGTCCCCCCAGTTCACCTGGGGCCACTTAGCAGCGTGAGTCTTCAGACTAGAAACAGTTGTCAATGACCTTTTTTCTGGTCAACACTAGTGGCTTTGTCCGGGGGAGATGCTGTCCACGATAGTGCAAATTTGGCTTGTCCAAATTGGCTGCCCACTACAAGGACTGGTATGGTCAAAAGGCCGATGCCTTGTTCAGTCCTTGTAGTACTCCTCTGGAAGTCTCGGGGTCGCGAGGCAACTTGTTGCCTGGATTGATCCCTTGACGTGCGTTCCAAGCCGCATCAGACAAGTCATCGACTTCACTTATTACAAAGTGAATTTCTGACAGTCTGACCCGTGGAATCAGAGTAAGGCGAAACTCTATCACTCTGTTCCACGAAATCAGAATAAGGCGAATCTCTGTCACTCTACCCCGTAAAATAAACGTAAGATAAACCTCTGTCACTCTATCTCACGAAAACGGTATGCATCTCGATGAATTGTTTTATGAATTGAATCGTATCATGTAACCCTCTGCAAATTGTTTCATAAAAACAGTTTGGTTCACATAATCGTTGACAGACTGTTTATTAACATGTCTGGTCCAGGGTAATTGCCGTTACTTTATGAAAAGAATACTATGCTTGAAATGACATTATAGATATCAAAATGGTAAGAATTCAAGTATGTGATGAACGTTTCGATAGGAAAACGGTTGGCGCAAAGGCCTACTGAATCAGTACATCCTGTTTCAAACTGAAACCTAAAGAAAGGAAATTAGGGCGTCAGGAGCCCATCTCCATAAAAGCCTTGTTTCGCACAGGGAGACATTCAGTTGTCAAGATGAGTTAGGTAAAGGTAACTCCTATTAGATGGAAGCTACCTGTTGTGTTGCTGAGTTGCTGGCCGTCCTCTTGCTGTTCTGTTGGAATGAATCGAGAGACCAAGAGAGAATGAAATTACGTTACGAATTACAAGGAAAAGTAATTGGTGAGTACTCTCGTACTTTTTATACAACGTACAAGAATAAACTTATATTTAACGGATTTACATGTGTGCTGAATATGTCTATATAAAGAAATGGTCAGAAGGTTTAGGGAGGTTACGTGAGCTCAGACTCATAAGCACCCCCCTTGGTTTAGCTGCTAAAAGACGGAACCATGTACTAGCGTAAAGTTAAACCTAAAGCACCACGAAATGGCTAAGTCTCATTAGAGACCACCCCAAATCGTCGTGTACAGCTCGTTGTAAAAAGGAGGGGATGTTGTTGCAACGTCCCCGGTGGTGTTGCGTTGAATGTGTGATTCACCACGAACGGGATGTGCGTGAAGAAAAACACCATTCATATATGTGGCGTGAACAAGCAATAAGAGAGTGATCATGGCATGTGAATTCTATTGTTGCTTGCTGCCACAGTGCGAAGCTTTGCGCATATGCTGCTCGGGATTTCCGATCGCAACAGGGCCTATACACAGCGTAAACTCGCCAGACAGTGTCTTACGCTGATCACATGATGAAAGAACAGACAAGACTGTTATTAAAAGTACAGTATAATCAACATCACGCCACTTAATCTAGTAATCTAGCATGAATATTACGTGGCATTTTAATGTTTGAAAATTGTCAAAATGTTTAATCTTAACATTTGTTGAAAATATTCTTAAACCATAGCTTGCAGATCATTGATCAAGAAGCTTATTGTTCACGCAAAACAATCCGATTATCAAATTGTCATGCTTTCATGTTAACCTGTTAAGGCTTTTTACATATTTATGGTAAGTGAGTATGTAGTTACGGTAGGTTGGTAATTTATTGTCAAAACATCTTCCCTCGAGCTTTACTGGCTGCGAATTCGTCAATGGTGTCATCAAAATCAGTAAGTCGCAGTTTATCATTCTCTACGCAAAGAATACTCAGTATAGCCAGCCGTTCTTGTGACATTGCTAAACGAAGCACACTTTTGATTCTTTTTAACTTTGAAAATGATCTCTCGCCAGAACAGTTTGTGACCATCAAACATAAGAACAATCTTAAAATTGCTTCCACGTTTGGAAAACCATCCTGGATTTTTTCATGCTTGATTATTTGGAACAACACAAACACGTTTGACAGCCCTGATACAGAAGGTGGAGTCGGAAAAGGGCTGAAAGTCAGTAAGCTGAAATTTGCCGACTCCGGAGTCAGAATCGGGGTTGTCAAATTTTTCTGCAGACTCCCAAGCCATGAGTTAGACTGCCGTATCAGTAAATCAATGGATTCACAATTCGCAGTGTTGTGGAAAGAAATATCACTTTGAGGCATTATGTTTGGCGGTGCACCATGCCTCTGAAAGGGTGCAGCATGAGAACGATTATAACGTAATTCCGCACTCTTTAAAGAGCTTGTCATTTCTTGAATCTTTTCATAAAACTGTGTTGCGTCATATCATAGCGCAAGATTATTGCTGATAAGATCATCTACCCAGGGTGTCTCTATCAATAAATATAGAGATTCTGATCTACCCACACGGCATAGCTAAATCAACCAGTGGCGTAGCCAGCCCAAAAATTTGGGGAGGCAAAAAACTTTGGGGGTCAAAATGTTTGATTTTAAGCAAATAACACTATTTTGCTTAGAAAAACGCCTCTCAAAGCACAAAATGGCTATATTTTCTTAAAATTTGAAGAGGGAGCATGGCCCCTTTGGCCCCCCTGGCTACGCCTATGAAATCAAACGTGAGGGCGATTGCGCTTTCCGCACAGCAACGATTTCGTTCGCCAATTTGAAAATTCACAATCCGCAAAATAGAACCAAGAACTGGAAACCAATGATTAAAACTCAGAAAATATTGATTGAAACTCTGGCTTTTTCATCAAAAATTAACGTCTGGTAAATACCTTTTGCTACATTAGACCTACATTGTGCCAGAACACGTTAAAGCTCATCTAATATAAGCCTAAAAATTCATCTTTAGTACTTCTTTTATTTCACATCAATTAAACAGGTGACGACAATATGGTATGGTGACCGTACAGTTTAATAAACAAGCTGTTAAAAATATTTACAGGCGGTTCTGCTCTGGTGATGCTAATTCCGAAAAGCAAGAAATGGTTCACGAAAAATAAGCGGACACTTTATTTTTTATTACGATTCAATTTTACTCACTGGATTTTACACCTATTACAGCCTTTGCAATCGTGAGCTGTAAAATCCCAGCGACGGTTTTTCAGATGTTTAAAAGCGAGGCAGTGGCGCAGCAAGTCCAGAAATTTGGGGGGCAAAAAAATTGGGGAAGGGCCAAAATGTTTGATTCTTGGCGAATAACGCTATTTTGTTTGGAAAAACGCCTCTCAAAGCACAAAATGACTATATTTTCTAAAAATTTGGGGGGGGGCATGGCCCCTTTGCCCCCCTGGCTACGCCTATGAGGCAAGGGGAGACTTTCTGCAGGTGTCACAGTGTAACAGGGGCGCAACCAGTTCTTCATTTCGGGGGAGAAATTTTCATGAAGTTTCATTCGATGACGTCATCGTGCTTACTCAACCGTGGTGCAACTTTTTCGCAAACGGTCACTTATAATAACACTGTATTTTTGCCGGCAGACACGAAGTCCATAGTACATACACACACATTTTGCGCAACGCTGGTTAATAAAAACAGACAAAACATAACGTTTTGCAACGCGTTGGAAGCTGAATCACCGATGTCAAGCGAAATTTCTGACTTAACGTCATATGCGCACGCACAGAGCAACATTCAACATATCAAATACGCTGAGAAAACTGATCATTAGGGCTTAGAATTTGGTGTTTAGGTAAGTGTGTCGGGTTATAACATAGGGTTTATGCTACAGTTAGAAAAAGAAAATAATTGAAGTCTAAGATTAAGTCCAATATTTTTCACTGGTTTTACTTATTCCCGTACTGTAGCATGTTGTGGATATCTGACATCGAACCAAAAAGTTTTAATTTACACAACACACATCAAAAAAGTAATCGCCAAACTTAATTCCTTTACTCTGAGAAGCAAAATAACTGACAAAAAATAATAGGTCAGAAATTTCGCTAAAACACTGGGCTACAGAAACTTACTTAACAGAACGTTTTGTAACGGCGTTGGAGGCCAAGCCTCAGGTTTATTACAGACGCATTCTTAACACTATTTGTTTACTTGGTACAACACTACTGCGGAGTGGGACGCTAATTCCTAAACTGGTCAAGCCCAGGTAAAGTACGAATGCATTGTGACATGTACCCCTCAAACGAACAAACACTGCAATATCCGAGCACTCAGTCACAAAGTAGAATGCGGTTGCAGTGTTCAAAGCATAAGGAAGAAACAAACAATCTGACTGCGTCAAAGTAGGCAACCATTACGTTATTAGTCCTTGTGCATCTTTCGAGAAACAAGTGCATATTTTTTCTTAATACAGCCTCAAATGTAGGAATGTTACATTGAACCTGATGAGCCATGACTACTAACACTCGCTCTACAGGGCAGGTTGTATAGAGCTTGCATTATAGGCCACACACAATCTTTGCATGCATGACTTTCTGAAATTCCATCATAACTGTGATGCATACATGGGTGTACAAAAGGAACGAAAAAGTACATTTTTAACTGCATTTGAACATCGGGAAAAAGAGGCCGCAGCTTGTTTGCTGCACAATATTTTTATCATAGTTGTCTCTGAATGTCTTTGTCATCTGACAGCTCAGTATCCAGTTCCCAGATATTTGTATTGTTTAACATATTTTAGGTTTTTACCACCCATGTGTCAGTAATGGGGTGACTGTGGTTTTTGCACTCTTAGCCTTAAACGTCATACAAACAGTTTTACTGTCGTTGAAAATATTTCCATGTGATTCTGCATAAGCCTGACACACGTATAAAAGTTCTCTTCGCAACATTTCCCAAAATGAGAACTTTTCAGTTTTAATCAAGGTGCAGACCAAACGATCAGGACAGAGTAAAAATTTGTATTCTCATACAAACACTTGGTTCCGTACTCAACTAAAGTGTAGTCATGGCTTTAGTGTGACAGATGTATAGGCTACTACAGTAGTAACCTGCCTAATTTTCGCCTTATTTTAGCAAATTCTTTCTAGCCCTATTCTTCTAGCATGTGCTTGAATTTCTATCACAAATGAAGATCCCAAACTTGAAAGATAGCCTATGTCAAGAGTGAGGAGATCATACCATTTCGGGCAAAATGGATCAGGTGTCTTGTGCCTTTGGCGCATAACGGATCAGGTGTGTTTGGAGCAAAACGTTTTTTTCTGGCATCCATGAGTTGTGTGAAATTTTTTAGAAGCACTTTTAGGTCTATGAGCTTTCAGGACTTCCACTGGTTGCAAAAGTTAGGGTCTTGTAAAGCGTCATTTGGAGCCAAAGTGATCTAGTAAGTAGGTGTATTTAACACTTCACTAGCACTCATATGACACTTCACTAGACCTTTTCCCAAGCCGTGGTACTGGGATCAACCCAGAAAGACACTAAAACGTGAGAATCCTTAACCTAAATTTAGTTAAAAACTATCAGATTTCGAAGCGAAAATACAGCTAAACAACGCTTTTATAAGAAATGTACTACGATAATGGTGATCCGCTTTGCCCCTAACAAAAATAATAATCAAAAGGTTGTAGAAGAACAAGCGGTTTGACGAGGCACTATCTGTTATGTCAAGATGTACCCTATCAATTTGAAAGTTTTAGTAATTTGCACGGTTCAACAGTACCCTAATGTTATAAAATTTCATGAGGGCAAATTGAGGCCTGTCTAAGACAAAATAGCACACGAACAAATGGATAAAAAATACTTTAAAAATAAGAACATTTTAAACTATCTCCCAAGTTGGCACTTCCAGCATATTTGTGGTTGAATACCAATCATTTATGAAATTTTCGATCAGATAACCTGTCTCAAGATAAATCTTGTAAGAAGATAATTAACGAGCAAGACAAAGAAAAATTCCAATAAGATTTCTTAAAAATGATTAGAATATAAAATTTCATCTTTATTCTTTGAAAGTTTCTGCAAATGTCAAAATTGCTATGCAATGTTTTGAAAATTTCGGGGGCATCCCAAATGTCCCCCCCTGGTTGCGGGCCTGCAGTCTAATATATGCAATTGGTTGGCCAACACTGAAAATAATGTAGGATTAGGATCCCCTTTGTCTACAGGCCTGCGTACTTTACTCAAAACAAGATGCATATCTGAACGATAAACATGACTGTTAATGTTTATCGCTCAGTTAAGCATCAAACTTAACTCCTACACTGTTTGCTGATGACACATTGTTGACAATATCCTGTGCCAATTCCGCCAACCTACAATATGGAGTGAATAGTGAACTGCAAAAAGTTGATGAATGGATGAGATATAATAA
>Ga0210059_1011662_pt1 | contig 13406 bp, 7 predicted proteins | sample Ectturendosymbi2_FD_188042 | JGI IMG/M metagenome (GOLD analysis project Ga0210059, IMG submission 188042) | Ecteinascidia turbinata endosymbiont from Florida, USA - Sample 2 (SPAdes) (version 2) | ecosystem: Host-associated > Tunicates > Ascidians > Unclassified | place: Key West, Florida...
CATCAGTTGTCACGTCCGGGTGTAGTGTTCTTGGCGTCTTGGACAGCGGAGATAAGTTCTTTGAGGGTAAAGGCTTCATTTATTCGTGGGTAATTGGCGTCGCAAGAAAAAGTTCTTGACGCAAAAGTCGTGTTTTAATTGGCAAGAACACGTTAACAAAACGAGGTGGATAATTTGCCGAACTACTGGATAGAGCGAATTGGTTTGCGAGTACGTTGGATTTATGTTGTTTATTTTTAGCCGAAATGCCTTGTGCAACCAATGTTGGAATAAAACAAGGGGGGCGGTTTCCGGAAAAGCTTTTTATTACCTTCCAAACTTTGGACAGATTAGTGGTAGACGTTAGGGATGTGCAAAATTGTCGCCAGGAGGACGATTTTGCCTCGAGTATTACGCTTAGAGCCTTCGCTCTACACCGTTTGAAAATGATTATGTCACGCAAAAGCAAAGTCCGTTTCATTCTGTTAAAAGCATGCTTTTTGTTTTTGACGGCAATGTCACACTGCTTATTCCACCATGGAACTGCGATTTTGATAGACCCCTTGGACTGAGGAATAGCTTCCAGAGCAGCTTCCCGAGCACTCGTTTCAAAGAGGCAGTAAGCATAGTCCAGTGCGATGGAGAAAGAACATAAAGTGTGATCGCAGGCTTCGCTAAATTTCTGCCAGTCTGCCTTGCCGATGTTACATTTCGGGACACCAAGGTCCTCCTGCGTGCTGCTCGCCTTGACTGCCGTTGAAACAACCGAGTGGTCGCTTCCCAGAAATTCTCTTGTAACCGTGGAAGTGCAGAGGGAAGCGCATGAGCTAGAGCAGGGGTGCCCAACCTTCACTGACATAGGATCTATCTTTACATTTTTCAGTCTCTGGAGATCTACTGATCTGGCAAAGCTTTGAAACAAAACAAACCGAGCCCATCACTATATCTCAGTTACACATACAAATTTACACTTACATGATGCAGTAAACCAAAAACATATTTTAATAACATTTATTTCATGAAAGTACATTCATTTTTAACGTTAGTGAGACACCTGGCACTGGGAGGATGTAGGAAGTTCCTCGTAGTAAAGGCAGTAGCTGGTGGTTGCAAGTCTCAAGCAAGCCAGAAGATTTTGATCTGTCATAACTGATCTGTATCTGGATTTTATTATCTTCATGTGAGAAAATACAGACTCACACAGGTAGGTTGATCCAAAACAGGATAATATATAAAAAGCACATCTTTTATATTGGGATACTTATCTTCTAACAGCAGTTTCCAAATCTTCTCTCTTTCGGTCGATGCCCTGGATTTCATCTCTGTCATTTTGAAGGGAGAGCATTTCATTTTCCACTGCAGTTATATCCAGCTGAAAGAGTGATCCAATTTTAGAGGCAATGTCCTCCACATCTATATCTGTCGCAAATGGGAAACACATGTAGGTGGCAATATGCTCAAGTGATGCAAAGTCAATGAAACGTTTGTCAAACTCTGATGACAGACTTTGCACTTGCTTAATGTAACGTGCAGTATTGAACTGTGCAGTTGATTTTCTCTGAAGCACAAGTTCTGAACTCTTGTGCTTAAAGTAATGCAGATCATGGTGATGCAGCTTGGTTGAGAACAGTTGTAGCTTGCGTTTAAATGCGTTTACGGAGCTGATCATGTTAACTATATTTTTCTCTTTACCCTGTAGCTCTAAATTAAGTTCATTTAACAGTGCAGTAAGGTCAGTGAGAAAAGCCAAATCTAGGAGTCATTGTTCATCATCAAGCTGTGCATATTCTGTATCTTTAAACTTCTTGAGAAACTCTTTTATTTCAGGCAACAACTCCCTAAATCTTTCTAAAAATCTTCCTCTGTTCAACCACCTCACATCTATATGGAGCAGCAGGTCTGTGTGCTCTGCCTCAGCCTCTTCCAAGTGAGTGCGGAAAAGTCTTCTCTGCAGGCTCCTTGCACGAATTGAGCAAACTATTTTCACAGCAATGTCCATTATCTCTTTAATAATTAATACTTTCCCATATAAAGCCTCTTGATGGATGATGCAATGATAATGAATAAAATTTGGAAAAGAGTTATTCTGTTTACAGAGAGTAATAAACCCATTACTACTGCCTACCATAGCGGGTGCCCCATCAGTTGTAATGGAAATAAGCTTGACGAATGGCAGCTTGGTCTTGTTAGCATAATTCATGAATTCTTGGAATATGTCTTCACCCCGTGTATGTCCTTTAAGACACAAAATGCAAAGTAGTTCCTCTTTTACAGTCATGTTTTTAAACACCATCCTTATGAAAACGCACAATTGAGCGATATCCACAGAGTCTGATGACTCATCAAATTGAATTGAAAAACACTCACACCTACCAATATCTCTCTCCAACTCAGCTGCAAGGTTATCCTCCATTCCTTCAAAACGCCTTGTCACCGTGCTTCTCGACAACTGAAGGTCTTTAATTGCTGACATGACTTCATTCTTGTTTTTGAAATTTTCAGACAGTGAATCAGCAGCTTCTATAAACGCTTCCTTGACCATTTCTCCATTTTGAAATGATTTCTTATACTTGACAAGAATGTGGCAAACTCGGTATGATGCTATCTTAGCTGCCTTACCTCTCGTATTTGGCTTGGTAAAAATAGACTGTTGTGTAGCTAGTTGTGATTTCAATTCCTCTAACTTTTTGTTTCTTAATTCAATTTGGGTAGGAAAATCCTTTGTGTACTTATTGTGCATGGTTATGAAATGCCTTTCAAGGTTTCCCTTCTCAGGAAGCGAGATGCTGGCGTAGCAGATGAGGCACACACATCCGGAATTGAACATGACAAAACAATAATCTTCTTTCCATTCCTTGTGAAAGTGATAGGTTTTCTGTCGCTTCAGATATGTTTTAGCACTCATCATTAGTAAATTTAGGGCTATATTTTAATCTAAAAGTAGAAAAAACGTTTTAAAGAAACTTTGAAGTTAAAATTTTATAGATTTGAGTTAAGTAATTAGAATCGTCAGTCATTGCATCAAGTATTAAGTTTAACAAAGAAATTAATGTAAAAAACATCCACTGCACAAGTAGCTAGCTGTTACCAATAACGTTGCTAACAATAACAAAGTTAACTAAATGCTGTTCTTCTGATGAAAAGTAAAATAAATCACAGCAGACGTAAACTGCCTAGCCTAAAAACATGGCTGGAAGCAACGAACAAATTTTAAGAAACTAGCAGATCAGCTGAAGACAACTTATTCGAAAAAAATTTTCTAAATATTTCGTCATATACGAAAACAATGATAACAATTATATTGTTGATGTAGGCCTGTAGGGTAAATACGGTACAGTCGGAAATAAAATTAATTTTGAAAAAGGGGAAAAACTCCAGATTAAAAATACAGAAAATGTACACATGCATAATTATTCATTTCTAGTTCGGCAAACCCTTATACATGCATAAAATCACCCGCGATCGACTGCCAGGCGTTTGATGATCGACCGGTAGATCGCGATCGGCTGGGCACCCCTGAGCTAGACACTAGTACCAAGTCGTCTAACAGGCTCCATGCGTTACGTCCAGTGAATGAAAGATGGCTAGGCGTAGTAGGATTAAGTACAACTAAATCGTGTACGTCGAGAGCTTCAACCAAAGATCTGCCACTGCAGTTAGTGTACACGCTGCCCCACATCCCGTGGTGGGCGTTAAAATCACCACAGAATATCACTTTGGCTACGTTGGATAAAAAATCAAAGAAGGCGGGGTTCAAGGGGTTGGAAGGGAGTTGTAAATGTTAAATATGGAAAAAAACGTGTACTGCAATTCCTAGAACTTCAAGATTGCTGCTGCCTGGAAGAGCGACATCAATTTTTGAAAAATCTGAAAGATGTCTTGACGCAAACCATCAGGCCACCACCTTTTCCTTTGGAAGGAGGGCGGTCTTTGCGAATTACATGATAGTGGGGAGTGAAGGCTGGTATTTCGGTGTCAGATAAGACTCCTGGACATCAGGTAGGTTGTCAAATGTAGACAGGCAGTTTTTTAATTCATGCCATTTTTTAAATATAGAACGGGAATTCCTTTGGAGAATTGTGAAACCCATCGTTAACTATTAAAGAGTTTTAACTGCTCGGCATCTACAGGTAGGCCCAATCGGCCACCAGCTGCCTCAGTGATAATCTGACATACGTCAATATTCTCATTTTTGTCTCTTGCCAGAATAGATTGCTTTATCACCTCTGCCAAGAAGGCGAGAAAGGTGACTGGGTTGACAAACAAAAGCCTGGAAAAGTCAATTTGTTCCGTTACGATGGGCTCATCCTGATCCAGTGGGGTACCGGTACCATGCGGACACACAGTGGTACTTAAAAAAGGTTTTGCAAGAGTACGATCCACAGTCGACTTTGGAAGAGGGGGGAAAGTGGACTGCGAAGCTAAATGCGGGGCAGGAGGATTTCTGGAATTCTGAGCTCTTTATAAGATAGATTAGCCACAGAGTTTAATTTGAGTATTTCATTTTCTCTTTGGTATCTTGGGCAGATTCTCATTCGCCGAGTGACTGCCACCGCAGTTGGGACAATTTGGGGCAGCAGCGCTGTACTCGCTATACTTATGTTCGCCGCTGCAGATTGAGCAGCGCAGTTTACCTCGGCAATGGTTTGCCACGTGACCATAGCGATTACATTTGAAATACCTCAACGGCCGCGGAATATATTGTTTTACACGGAACAACATGTAACCAAGTTTGACCTCACAAGGGAGGTGAGCAGTAGTGAACTGCAGAAACACTGATTTGGTCTCTGTCATCTCAGAGGAGTCTTTACTTTTGTATCGGAAACGTCTCACGGATTGAACCCCTTGCCCTGCAAGGCATGCCAAAACATCCGTAGGGATATCCAGAGGCACGTTGTAAATAACGCCTCGTGCACCTATAGGTTTACGTGGACTAGCTGTGACCTCGACAGCAACTACACCATCTGTCAGCTTCGTACAATTGAGAAGAGTTGTCATCTGCTGCACACTGCAACAATTTACAATCAGATTTCCGTTACTCAATGGAGAACAAGCCTTGTACGAACCCATACACTTTTCATGACATTAATGGATATACACAGGGTTATGAGTTTTCAATACTCTGCCTGACTTGCTGGTAGTAATTCAACGGCTTTATTTTTGCTGCAACTTTCGCCACAGCCAGCAGCTGAATCATGTTTCAATTTTCTTTTTCTCAGTGCTCGGAACGATTGAGCATCCTTATAGTATTCCGACGTGTCTAGGGCATCGTCGTCCATGTCTGGGCGCGAAGCGCCCCTACGTTCTATATCTGAAGCAAATTCGTGGAAAATAATGGAATAATTTCACCCAAAAAGGAAAACAGCTCACGCCAAAGAACAAGCGGAAAAGGGAAACTAAAATAAAGGACGCCGAAACTAATCACACGGCATTAAGCCCCCAACGCTGACAAATTCTTTTCACCAACGTTTCTACAACATTTCGACAAAAACCTCACTTCGCCACAAAAAAACTTACGTCTCCGTAAGTCAGACAAAACACCAAGAGATGCGCTCTACGAGTTCTTAATACAGTACCGGCGAACTCCTACGACAAATGGATATTCACCGAGCGAACTCCTGACCGGTCGCCAAATTCGTACGAAGTTAGATCTTCTACTCCCCACTCCTGCTCACCGCGCCCAAGGGAAGCAGGCACGGGTTGCCACCAAGGCGCAGTCAAACGAAGTGCTGCGCTCAGTAACCTCCTCCTATGAAGTCGGAGATCCGTGCTACGTGTTGTGCCATGGGCCACACCATAGTCACCAGCCTCGATGGGTTCCGGCCATCGTAACGAAAAGGCATGGAACACAAAGCGTCAACGTTCGGGTATTGCCACGAGGACTTATCTGGAGACGTCACGTCGGCCAATTTCGACCACGTTGTGCAACTGAGGATGAGACGTTTTCAGGCGATGATCCCAAAGACGATAAAGCATCGGCTTTACCGCATCATGAACCAAAACCTCCTGTGAAGTAGGTGGTTACAGACAACTCCGTGTTAAGTTCGGGTCACCGCATCAGTGACACGACCGTTGGTCCAGCTCACTCTCAGTATGGGCCTGAAAATCCGTGACGTTCGAAAAGAGTACGTCAACCAAGAAAGCTATATTGTTGTTGAATGTATGGTCGCTAAGTGTTAACTGTTTCAAATTTTGTTGGAGGTGTTGTGGTCGTGTAATCCAGTTACTGTAATCATGTAATTCATTCAAGGTAAGCAACTAATCGGCGAACTTCGTTGTGGAATGAGCGTGCCTTACCTAATCTACGTTCTTTCGAGTCCGCTGATTGGCAATCGTACACAGTACATTAGTTAGTGCCCTGCCTCCCTGGCGCCATTCTATGATTGAGACTTCTACTGTTTGCTTGCTACTTGCTCCAAGGCATCGTTCGTGTTTGTGCTGTATTTAACGAAAAATACAACAACTTAATACTCAAAATGAATATCATTTCGTTTTTGCTTATTCCATCCAACAAACTAATTGTTTGTCAAAATTAATTCAAATCGGTTTTTGTCTGTCTAAATCGTGTTAAATCTTTGTCATACTTGATTGTATGCACGTATAAGTGTGCAACGTCACCTTCGCATGCGTAGCACGTTTCGATATTAATGAATCAGGGCCTTACGTATGAGAAACACACAACCAAAGTTTCAGCAACACGGATTTTTCTGCGGAAAAGGTTTTTATACAGAAAAATCTAATTTTATTACGGAAACTAGCGAACATCTCTTTTGTTTTGTCTGCGCTCAACAGTAGCACTTAAAATATACATTTTTCTGAAACCATAGCACACTGCACATATATGTGGCGGCATAAAGACCTTAAGCGACCACGCAAGCTGGTTTTATCGAAAGGATTTTTCTTTAATTTGGTGTATGGATTTGTTGACGAAACGAAATTATTAACAGAATTTATTTATTTTATTATGGCCCGTGATAGTGAATGTGTTTCCATCCCTGTTCCAAAGACACCTTCTAGAGAAAATGCGGACCTGATTCTGTCTCAGTGAACTTGTGGTTTGTCGTCAGAATCCACGGGTACTTGCATGAAAACTAAGTCGACACTGATTTTGCCGTTTACGTTTGGTTTGGCGGAGAGTTAGCTCAAACACCTTGTGTTTGAGTAATAGCTTACCGTGAATTTGCTTAGGGCGGTTGAACCAACAGCAGCGAAAATTGTTATGACTTGGGTGAAAATGCGAGAACGGACGCAAGAAATTCATTGAAGTCGCAACAAATTACTGTGCGTGCTGAAAACTAAGCACACGTTTTGTTTTAATGAACCCTGCATATTTTCTAAGCAATGGGTTACGCAAAATGGTACAAAGACGCTTGTCGAAAAAGGTTTTCACAGGTTTTGGCAAAAATTTTCACCGAAGTGGGTTCAAGTGCTGTTTTGTGCAAAAACAAGTGAAACTCACAATTGCGCGATACAAGCAATGTTTTCATAAAAGCTTTAAATGGCAGTGTGGAAACCACCGACGTGTCTCGCATCGACTGAATATGAAATTGCGGAGTAAATCACTGGAAGTCGTAGCCTATCGATGAGAATAAAGTGCAAACGCGTGTCAAAATATAGCGATTACTCGGGACTTTTGCAGCAACGCTGATAAAGATAGTGGCAGGGAATGATTATAGGTTTGAAGATGTTGAAGGAAAAACAGAGGATTATTGCCAGTGGCCATTTTCACAGTGTTTGGCACTTGTAGGTTTTGAGTTGAAGAACACAAATAAAATAAAGCGCATGCAGGAAAATCCTTCGTTCTGCCTCGGGCATTCATTTAAACATGCAATATGTGATGAAGTGACAACTTTTGATTAGACGCGAAAGTGAGATATTCGAAGCAGGAGCAAAACTGCATGCACTCGAAATAAACACGTTGAAAAGTAACAGCCACCAACGAGAGTTAAGGTGGTTTCAAGCATAACGATGGAGAAACGAGATCGTGGTTTTTCTCAGTTAGAACCGAATCATCAAATATTTTCGATAGCAGGGAGATATAAAAGAAAATCAGAGGTATCAAGCGATGTGGAACATAACACAACGCTGTAATCTCATCATAGGCTGAGCGACTGACAAGATAGTTGACCAACGCGCAAAGTAACAACAGATTGAACAGTAAAACTTACAGAAGGAACGAGGATTCGGAAGGCAATAGCTATGCTTTGAAATAAAGGCAAGTGAGGGTCAGTAATATTGGTCAGCACTCTGGGGACAACTAAAATCAAATCAAACCTGCGCACAGGTTAAAATGCTCGCGGTAATTATGAAGCAGTCTTTGTAGAAATTACGAACAAGTAGGCTTTTATCTTCAAGTGCACTGTGAACTCTTGGTGCCGACTTTTTTGCTAATCAAGCAGTTAGAGTCGAAGATGATTCTGCTTATAGAATGCATGTGCAGGTCACACAGGCAACATCATCCGTTCACCAGCTGTACAGGTTATCGGGACAAAAGAGGTTGTCGCCATTCGAAATAAGATTCACTAACACTTTCTCAAGACACACGTAGTATGATCACAATGTACGCGCATTGTTTTCGGAACATTCCTTCAACATGATGTTATTAAAACTATTGTCAAGTAACTATTCTCCACAAAGGCGATGAATTTGAATCAATCAGCAAATTTTTAAAAATTGGTAATCGATTTCACGACTTATCATCAGTTTTGAATTCTACAAGCAATGCTTGCGGGCGAAAAATCGACATGCTTAAGCAAGAGCAGAAAGAGCGAGCAGATTCAAAACTAAAAATAATAAATTAAACCACCGGCTACGGTAAAGCAAAACTGTAAAGAACGTTGTTCCGAAATAATTGCTTTAACTTAAATCTGGGAAGACTCTGACACCAAATATCGTGAAACGCGACAGACCAACATTGACGGAACACTTCCGCTACGGCTCAGAACAGAGCGTTTGCAGGACTGCGTTCGTAAGGTTGGAAGATGTACTCTGTAGAGCGCTTTAAAAAATAAATGCTAAATGCTGTGACGATTGGTGCCAACATTGGTAGCTATATGGTTGGTGCAAGTAAAAAAAGCAGAATGGAAAATTCAGTGAAAAACGCAAAGGCACAAGTTATTTCACAAGAGGGGAGGTCATGGTTTGAATGTTAGGCTGTGCGTTAAGTTTTTTGAACCATTTGTCTTCACAGGTATCCATAGATTGAAAGCTGTGTTGTTCCACAAACGTTACAGCAGTGATTTTCAACCGGTGTTCCGGGGAAAACTAGTGTTCTGTGAAAGATCGTCAGGTGTTCCGCAGGAAATTTGATAAGTTTGACTGGTGTTCCATCGAACACCGGTCGAAAATCACTAGTTTAACGCAATGAGCGTAAATATATTTTCTTTCGTGAAAGTAATTAGTTTTAGGAGCAAACGAATAGGACTTTCTTGTTAATTTTAATAAATTAAATGAGCCAAAACAGAACTAAACATCATAATTGTGATTATAAAATTTTGTTTGGAGTTCCCCCAAATTTTTTTATTGCATAAAGTGGTCCGTGATGCAAAAAAGGTTGAAAAACACTGCTTTACTGTGTATGAACTTCATAGATATGAGGTTGATTCATGATGTCATCGAAAACTGAATAGTTTCGCCACATCCTCATTATCTGGTTTGTTCCAAGTAATTAGGGTAGATGACCATCTGGTGGGAATTTTGTCAGTATATTTGGTCAAATACTAACATACTGTTGATGGCATATCACACTTTTGGCTACATAAATACCATGGTTTGGCCATGTCATGTTTTGATTCAACAGGAAAGTTTCATTTTTTGTCATTATTTCTGAAACAGCAAGAACCATAGATTTTTTGTTTTCCGTATATCACGAAGTGAAAAGTGTTTGCAAGGCTGTGAAGTTTAATCGCATTGCTTGTTCTTTTGAATCGGTACTGGTGAGGTAATTTTATTTTCTTTGAAATGCCGGAACTTTATTGCTACTCCAAAGTGATTGATATAAATGCCGCTAATAGCTGGTGTGATTTATCGTTAATGAACTTCTATGCCTCCGCTGTGGGTTTTCACGAAGTCTTCAATGACAAACCCAACATCATTCTCAGTAGTTATCCATTGGATAGTGACTTGGAATTCCATTTTTTCTGTTTATTCAGCTGCAGTATTTAGGCAAAATCTTGGTTTTGAGTATGTGGTCTTTGTTTTTTGCTTGTTGAAGGGTTTTCATAAAAGATTATGACGTGCAATATGTTTTTTTAAATAGAAAGCCAGGTGTTAACATAATGTACAAAGGAAAAATAATTCATTTCTGAAATTTTTTCAGGTTGCTTTTTATCGTGTCTCTTTGCCAATCAATCCGCTTCAGAATGACTGCAAACGCAGAACACCCCAGTGCATTATCAAATGTGCAACATTTATTCGTACTAAACTTTTCATGAAAGATGGCTTGATTGGAAAGAAATGCTTTACACATTTCTTTCGAACTTCATTTGTTAGAAGTCACAACTGTTTTTTGGCACAGTGAGTAGTTACAATTTAAGTTACTGAATGGCGAATAATAACAAATTAAATATTCATTCACAGTAAAAACTTTCCAGGCGTCAACGACTTTCCACGTTTAAGGCATATAGCGCAGCATACAATTGTATGAACCAATATTTTCATGTTGCAACTGGCGGTAAGATGCTTTAAGTTCTCAGTGCCAATGTAAAAACTTAGTTTACCGGCTACATGTGCCTCACGAAAGTCGACAGGTAAACAGGTGTCACCAGAAGCAAAATGCTGACAAAATTAAAAAACGGAATTCATTTGTAAGGGCATTTGAGGTGGAACTTTTTCGTAATTGTTCAATGTTTTGGATCAGACGGCTGTGTTTTTTTAATCAATATGTTTGCAATTTATAACACCAACAAAAGTTTCGTGCTCTTAATTGGATACTTTTGTGAGCAAACGTTTTACATGGAGACTTTTCCAACAGACATTGTGCAATTAGATTGGATAGGTCGGAGGAAATTATTTTGAAGTAATTAGAACTTACAGGAATGTCAGAAAATTGTAATTAGTTCTCTTTGAAGAATTTATTTGTGAAAACTGAATCAGTTTTATGGTATTTTATATTTTTCTGTTATTTGAGAAATATCACACATATTTGGTGGATTTGAAAATTGCTAGTTTGTCATGGATAAGGAAGCAGCGAGAATTTTGTTCACGATTCTCTTTATCATAGCAGCATCGTTTGCAAGAGGACAAGGTAAGTCAGCTTGATTTAAATGAATTGCCTGATCAGTTCACAAATCCCTATTAATATTTACATATTCTTAGGTACAGTATGCAAGGACGTAGCTAGCCCTATTTTCTGCAACCTTCATACAATGGGAGGGGCACGTTTCGACTGTAATCATGTAATCGAATCCAGGTTTCTTTGTCGGAAAACGTGCGGATTTTGCCCAAGTAATTGTCGTGAGTAAATTTATTGCACTCAAACGAAGATACCAAGAAGAACCTTCATATTGCAAGCAACACACTTTTTGTTTTAATGTTTTTTTTATACTAATAAAAATTTTAAACCTTTTAGATTTGGTTTGAAATGGCAACGCGGGGCAGATGGTGTTTCCTTCATCAAAATATGTGAACAAAAGCAGCCCAGTGTTTTCAGCGCCTTATGATGCATTTGAGTCTTTTTGAAGAACGAGCCTCCATTTGCTGCTTACAAAGCTGACTTTAGCACGTGGTGGAAATTTTAGTGAGAAGGTCCGCATACCAGACCATGCGACTGAGGCACTGTCCCCTTAGGGTTCTTTCCTCTACTAAAGATGAGGTCAGAACAAACAATTTGTATACAAACAATCCAGCTTAACAAAATCAACAAAAAAGGATCAATGTCAGTTGACACTTCTTTAAAGTAGGATCTGTTTGTAGTTGATAATTAAGACCTCTGTTGCCGTAAGCACAAAAACTTTTAATTCATCTGTACCGCAAACCAAATTTTATTCTTAGTGCTTATGTATTGGCTGAAACGTGCCGTTCGATGTCAATGAGAATAAATGAATGCTTTTTGAGAAAATTTTCACCATGAGACATTTTAGTTGTTGTTTTTATTTTTTATATATTGTTGCAAAACGACATATTTGAATGTAAATTTGGCTTTGTACGTATATGCTCAAATGCCTGTTGTGGCTCTTCATAACCCCTTCAAGACTTGTCCCGGGATCCTTCAAGTTATCACCGACAGCCTCGCAACACACTACGAAAGTTAAACATTGCGTTATCATGGGCATCGGTTTACATTTCCGATGAATGCACCATTTCAAATTAAATGTTAGGGGGTGGCGATAGCTCAGTGACTGTGACATCTCCTCTTTAATCTAAAGTTTGTGTGTTCAATCCACCATCCCGCTAGAATTGGAAAATGAGCATTAGCCTTGATTGACCCGACAGGAAGTAACTTTCAAGTTTCGTCCTGCCGTCAATCGCTGATCCCCACACCACATAAAAAATCCCATGTCTCAGTAATGACTGCTTGTTAAAGCATGAATCCCAAATTTCGAGCAAGCTCCAAAAAGTTTTTCTTCTCTGAAGAATTAAAGATTCTGTAGTGTAATGTCCCTCGTGACTACGCATTGGCAGTGATGAAAAGACTCTATTTGTTTGAACATCGACGTGTTTGACAACATCTGCTATGAAAGATGGTATTAGCGACCTGGAAATTGTTTCGCATATGAGATCCTTGTCTGTTTATCTAATTTTAAGCTGTAAACTAATCAGCAGATTCTGGACCAAAACGTGGACACAAATGCAACAGTTGCTCCTTGTGTGGAGCAGAACCCTTAAAACATGCAGTTCATGGCTTTGCTATGCGTCTTTTTGTTGTCGCTCTTGTCTCTGAACTGTGCTTGAATCATTATTTTGCAGAAGCTCAAACCGCTTCCACGACAACACAAACTGTTCCCACGACAACGCAAACTGGTCACAAACTGTTCCCACGACAACGCAAACTGTTTTCGAGAAACATGTAGGATTTTCGGGATTTTGTCCAACGTTTGATAAACGTTAAGTTTGTTTCCTATTAGAAGTTGAATCTGTTTCAGTAAGGTATGATGATGCCTACCTTGTACCATCCAAAGGAATTTTTTAAAAATCTAAGAATGAGACACTAAGTTCTTAACAGAGTGTATATTTCGCCTACAAGGTAGGCATCAAAAAGGTGCTATTCGACAGTTTATCGAACAGTAACTTATCGAACGACAATTTATCGAACCGACAGTTTATTGAACTAACTGTTAATAGAACGACAATTTATCGAAACCCGAGCTGATTTTACTACCGCAAGATTTTTTTACGGCGTGGTCTTCACTTCGCATTCTGCAGCTGCAGCCAAGTTCCATTTAAATGCTTCCAAGTGCAAAGGATGGTTACCAACTCTTCCTACAACG
>Ga0210059_1011663_pt1 | contig 13404 bp, 12 predicted proteins | sample Ectturendosymbi2_FD_188042 | JGI IMG/M metagenome (GOLD analysis project Ga0210059, IMG submission 188042) | Ecteinascidia turbinata endosymbiont from Florida, USA - Sample 2 (SPAdes) (version 2) | ecosystem: Host-associated > Tunicates > Ascidians > Unclassified | place: Key West, Florida...
GATTTGGGAAAATTGATAGGGTCGTCCACAAATCGTTCCAGTACATTTTGTTTCTCAGATGAGACAGATCAAAAAGCTTGATATACAATATCTGCCACCTTGTTTCACGCCATAATTTATTGTTGATATTTGGCTAAGACACAGTAGAGTGAGATGTCTAATCATATGTGTAGGAGCAGGCAAATTTGTGGGGCTGGGAAGGATTTTTTCCCGAATTCTACTAATGTTGCCAGAAAAAAAACTGAATAAATACAAAGTGATTTCTAAAAAAAAGCTTTAATGTGTTATTTTGGGCGCCGTTGGGCACAATTATTGCTCATATTTTCATGTGTTTGCTCAGACCTCCAGGGATTTTGTAAAGATTTTCAGAGATTTTGCCCAGATTTCCACTGATTTTAAGGGATTTGGCCGGATTTTCATCAAAAAAAAAAATTTTGGGGTGCGCTTGCACCACCTGCACCCCCTCCTACACCAGTGTGTCCAAATATTTTTGAGAATTAACCACTTGCCACAAAGATGGATTGCTTTTTCCTGCCTGCATTTTCCTAGGCACGTGCAACACAACAGCCTTTTTTGTGGTGTACATGACACTATACTGGATATTTGCGAACGAGCAAATCAATGTTTTTGAAGGAAAGCAACCTATATGACTTCCTTGAAATAACTGGATTTTGTGTTGTGGTGTCTTCAACGATTTTGCTGGACTTACAATTTTCACTCTGTTACAAGATTACGCTGATTGTGGTTAAAATGTACAGTGGCCAACATTTTCCTATTCTACCATGCTATAACTGCACATTAAGTTGCTTTCCTCTTTTCCAGCTGTGAAGTATAAAACGGAGATCAAACTCCAGTTATGTTTTCATTACTTGTTTGAAACACGTAATGAAATAATTCGTTCACTTCTAGTCATGGAGAGTAAAGATGGAATATTCTGCAGAAAGAATAAGGGCCCATTCATCATTGCATTCTTTTTATTCTTCTGTGCGTTGTACATTTTTATTGAAAAATTAAATCTGAATTTGTAAGTGCAAAAATACTTCGGTTTGTTGTTATATTTGAAGTCTTTTTGCGTTTGGCGATTGGTGGTGAAATGTAAAATTACAATAACCAACAACATTTTATCATAATCAGCTTTCGGACAATATCGTAGAAGTACTGGACTGAAAATTCTTACTTTCTTACCGTTTGCGTGATTGTTTTTGACTTAGTAAGAGCAGCCATATTTTATAATCCATTTTTGGGATTACAGTATCTTTTGTTTCTTGTTGCCGTTAAAGGTTTGTACTAGACAATTTACCGAATATCTTTACTGTTTTCCGAGGTTTCTTGGCGCAACGCATGCATGTTTTAAATTTGTCAACGCATTTTTTCTTGACACAATTTTAATGAATCATCCAAATTGTAGTTTTGTTTTTTAGGAACACGGATTGGTCATGGAAGGCAATAAAAGGTAATTTCGTTTTAGGTGGAAGCATTTTGCCTATAGAGTAACATCTCGAGGCATTGTAGGATGTTCGCAATGTTCAATCTCTCATCTTTCATTCTTTTTGTTGATTGATTGCATTCAAATCGAACTTTGGATATAAAAATTCGTGAACATTGACTACCTAAATGTGTTTTTTTCTATGCTAATTAGGCGTCGAAAACTTAAGAAACATGAACCAAAGTTTGGTTTCATGAAGATCTGAGTTGGTTTGTGGTGATCAGGTTAAGCTATACACATGAAATGTTTTGTTTGTTTTTGCGAATAAAGCAAAGCTATCATCAAAGCTTTCCTGAACGTAAAGAAAGTCAATGAACAACCAAACACCGTTGTTTCATTATTTTTTGAAAAAACAAGACCTTATCTTCATTGCAAATATTTTTATAAAAAAGCCAGCTTCATTTCTGGGAGATAAAGCGACGGATTCCATGCTGTGTTTCTTACGTAAATATTTTCATTTAAAAGGAAGCACGCAATATCTACAAAATGCCCTAAAATGGCGTTTGTCATATACTAGCAATTACGTATACATGGACCCAAAACACCAAACACAAATCTTAAATTTTTTTATTCTGTACTACAAGACGTCACGAGTCTTCAGAGGGTTTGGACAGCTCTCTAGCTCAATCTGCTGCCCATTTATGGCCGGCCCAATTTTGCCCTGAGGGCAAATTATACCTATTGTGAATCGGTTTTGATTTTGTCAGAAACTGGGTTTTTGAACCATACTTTGGGTTACAGATACGCTAGCAAGTCAATCCAGGGCTCGAAAGACGTGGATTTTGGACTAGTTTTCAAAATACATTGAACCAAAAAAATTGCTAGATTGGATGGCGTCCCGGAGCCAGGTAAACACGACCGAAAACGTGAAACCATCACCACATCATGACCTCACTGCAGAAAACCCTAAATCCGAAGCGAAAAAATTTTTTTCGATCTCAACTAGAAGACTTGCTGAATCTGCAGAGGGTTTGAACAGCTCTGTAGCTCAATCGGCTGACGAGTTACAGCATTGCAAAGGTTTGCAAAACAAATGGCGCAAGCAGGATCTAAAGGGATAAGGAAACGCCAATTCGTAATGCGAAATAGTTCATCCACTATATATTCACAATTTCCCGGTGATTTTCATCGCCAAAGCTTTTCATCTGAGAAAAACCATATCCTTTGTGAAAATATCATCTGTTGGTTAGAATTATTCAATAAGAGTTTTATGAAGTAACTGGAGTTAATCATCTTATTTTCTTCAACGGCAATAAGCTCTCTATTTCATGTTTCAGAGATTTCTTCCAAATGGGAAAACAGCAATTTTTTGCCGACGTTTTGCGATGCAACTGTAAATAATTTTGATCAAGGCAGGGCATTACAATTTCCAATTGAAATAAAGAACTTGTGCGATTTGAAAAACTTGGTTCAGCTAAAAATTTTCCAACTGCAGGTACCGTACATGTGCGCATGAATTTTTACTTCATATGCTAAGTAAATGTATATAGAGGATTTATATTTGGAGTTGTAGGTATGATCATCTTTACAAAGTGAGGTTGCAGATTGTAGGCATTACGAAGGAAACATTTATTGAGGTGGCGCTAAACATTTTGTTTTTTTGTAATTAACCCAGGTAGAGATCGAATTGTTGCAGAGAAATCACTTGAAATGCTGTTGTGACATTACCAACTATGAAAAATCGTTTGATGTTACATAATACGCCAATGATAAAATATAATCAGCGCAGGATTATTATGAAATCAGATACCTTATCTTGATTTGCGGACAATCCATTTCATAAAAAGTGTCTTACTGCTATTTAATGTGTTGTCAGTGAAACAAAGTATAAATTCCGACATTAAAATGACGTTCCTTTTGTGATGAATGTTCGAATTTCCTGATTCTTACCAGTTGCATTCAATTTATTTTCATATGCTCAACAGAACCCTGTCAACTGTACTGTTTCACGAAAGTTTTTCTGTCGACAAAATGCACGCTGTGGGTTTGGTTGTCAACTTCATCACATGGGTATCTGCTTATTCCTGGCTATTGGTACCAACAGAACATTTATCCACCAACCAGACGTCCATGGATTTCAGACAATGATGTTCGGCCCTTTGCTTCGATTTTCGGCAATGTGCAACAAAACATCAGAAAGCTTTTTTGAAAAACTAGTTGACATAAAAGGTACGTTTCAAACATTCATACTTCATATTTATATATGATGACTTTGACTGCATACGTCACAACTATGTAGTTGTTTTGTAGGGAACATACTCGTAACATTTGCTGAAGTCGGAACAGTTCTGTTCGTACCGAATGAAAAGCACGAACGTCACCACATTAGTCTTTAGCTTTGAGTAATTTAAATCAAGAATTCAGACTTGTTGACAGTCTTCCAGAATGAATGGCATCAGCAATCCTTTTTCTTCATGGCTCATGTAGGCAGATCTTCCACTGCAAACCTTTGTTTATCTTGTGCCTGATTTTCAGTCATGCACTAAATTAAAAGGTGTACAACCTTGCAAAATCGTGTCTCTGATCTCTCCAAAATTACAGTAAGCCGACATCCTCCACCGCGGTTCAATTGCCAACAATTTTCGTGATTTCTGAGCCTATCAAACATTACCCTTCTGACATAACGTGTTTTTAATTACAATAAACTGTCATATATTATAGATATTTTATAACAATACTTGAATTTGTGCAGTGGTATTAAGAAACACAGTGTCTAAGAATTATAAATAATTTGCAAAAAAGCGTGTGGCAAGTTGAGCAGCAAAATAAAGAACATCTACTGCATGCAGGCTATCACCTCTGAGGAGCTGCACTATTAGAGCTCGGACATGGAATGCAGCTGTGTGGCGTGACTTGTGTAATTGGCCTTATAGCGAAGTGTGTCGAAGGACTGCGTCTAAAAATTGTGAATAGTTTTTATCAATGAATGACGTAAAATAAGTTTTGAAGTAGGGATTGGGAGACGGATGGTCCCATATCGTTTATCCTATCTTTTTGAGTGGTAGTGCAAAACGTAGATTTTCCTTTTCAGATGAAGTGATTGCTAAATACTTGCATGTACAGTTGATTCAGTGCAAAGCCCCTCCTACCCAAACGTTCCGGACACAACGTGAAATCCCGATGATGCAAAATTGGAGGCATACGTTTCGCGACCGGTTTGCAAAACGGTATTGGGCAGTTGCTGTTATGAAATGCCCAAACACGAACAAAGTCATCGCGCATGGATTGCCGCGGTTTACCTTCCGCCGGGAGTTCAGAAGAACGTATTGCGACCGTGACCACGTGTGTAAAGAAATGTGGCTTGCGACGTTTGATTTTGCTGGCATGAGGCGTTTTTGAGTTTACACAAAAGTTAGCCTGGAAAGGAATTACTACTTGAGCATTCGTGTGGTTATCATTCTGATTGCTTTTCACAGCTAATCTAAGCGTGAATTGAAAAAACTTACTTAATTTTAAAAACAAGCACAACTTCGCCTAAAACTTCATTAGTAATGATGAATAATCATGTCATTACACAACACCGTTACATTTAATGATTGTACCAGCGGGTTTTGTATTGTGCACCTTGCTGATACATCACCAAGCGCAGGAGATATAGACTATTTTCAAAATAGAGGCTTATGAAAGGTTAATGAGATAGGATTTATCCAATCTGATTTATTGACAAACTTAATCCAATTACGATAATGCAAATTTATTTACTACTTTGGAAATCGCAACCATAAGTGACGCCATCCATTAATCGATGATGCAAATCACGAGATCGGAAACACGCAACAACCATCTCCGTTTGGAATAATCGCTGGAATGGTCAAATCGCTAGAATATTTGAAAATGTTCTTGTCAAAGATTTTCATTAACTTGTTTATCACCGAAACGTCCATCGCCAAAATGTCTCATTCCTCTCGGCTTTTAGACAGAGTGTACTGTATTTTCAAAAAATTCGCCGTGGTTTGCCCGCCAACTATCCAGCAGTGAAATCCACCCGCTACGCATCTGGAAAGATATTTTTACTCTGGGAGGCTTGAAAAGCCACGCATAAAGGGCAATTTTGCCATAAGCTAGTGATTGGAAACTTTAACATCACATCGCTAACAGGGAAGAAACACTGACTTGTTAAGAAGGCTAGACGATTTACCCTTGAAGTTGATGGCATCTTATCAACTAAGCGTTGTGGCTCTTTCCCTGCAGAGCTGGACCATGGTTAGATACACTGTTACTCAGACTTCGAGCCAAAACGTTCTGCCCAGTTGTGGGTGAGAATACTTGTTATAACTCAGCGAGCAGGTTGTTTCATTGAATGGATTTCATTGGGGCGAAGAGTGCATGTTGAAGTAGCAGAGATAGGATTTTTGCGAAACATTTACAGCTTGGCATTTGGGCAAAATGTATGCAGCTGTAAATTTCGTAAAACGTTGAATGTTGAGTCTCTTCCCCTTAGAATAGGGAGAATCCCAGCCACGGTGGTTTGGCACGTGACCAGAATGCCGCATAATTTTTAGGGATGTCAAGACCTGCTGACAACACTCACGATAATGCTACCTAGATGTCGACCAAGGACTTGTGGTGTGATTGCATCTCCAACCTGACTTGGTGCCGTCTTAGAGTGGTGTCAGAAAAACTATAAGAAGTTGCTGAAATTCGTGAGGCACCATCAGATTTTCTCGGGATGCTGCCCTCATTACTATCCCGAGAGGAAATCCGCGTGTCAAATTGAATTAATGTATTAATTGATCAATTAATTCCCAGCGCTGTTGTATTGCACACAGGCGACGAAAGACAAGAACAAGAGTTGACAAAGAGTGAAGCAGTCGTAAAGCTTGAATCTAAAGAGTGGGTCAGGCCTTTCACGGCGTTTGCCCCACTTTCATCACCAAACATTCTGCAGAGTGTTTTGCTAAAACATGCGGAAAATCCGCATGTATGGTGGATTGGACAAATAATGACCTACATCTTCAGACTCAATCCGGATACAGCAAAAAGCATTGTCAAGCTAAAGTCTAAGCTTCACTTTACACATCCGATTGTTGGGTAAGCAAACATAAGAAGCTGTTACACACAGGACAGCTTTTGGTTCATCGCTGAAGACGTTGATGAGTTTATCAAAGTACTGTATCAACTCTCAGTATATGACGATTGGCAAAAGCACTGAACTGGAATTAAGACAGTGGTAAATAAAATATTCCTGCAAGTAAATATTTGTGTAAAGCAAAAAATGCGATGACTTAAATTTGAACGTTTGAAATTATTGGCATTTTTTAAAGGATCATTTCATTCAAAAATGCAGGTGAGCTTCAATTTCAAGAGTTTCAACTCAGGCACAGTGGCGGATCCAGGCCAGGCGTTTGGGGGGGAGGGCAGTCAAATAAAGGGGCGGCAAAACGTCTTCACTTGTTAAATACCCCTGTTTCTTTATGACAGTCGCTGGGTATCACATAAACGTGGTTATCGTTTGTAAGCCAAGAAGGTGGCAATTCTCTTGCTCGAGCTATGCAATCTTTCATGGAATCACAATAGTATAAAATCACTTTATATCAAATTCACAAGAAGTTTGAAGTGGGTCGAAGATGGGCCCTGTTTTTAATAGGTTGTTACACTTAACTGAGAACATTGTTGGTGTCCCAAAAATGTTTTATCTAAAAAGAAATGTTTGAAAGATATACCCTAAGGCAGATGACCCCAACCTTTTTGTCACGGCAAACCGGTCAATGCATGACAATTTTGCTGCCTCCCAGGAAAACTTTATGATGGTTGCTCTTTTTCAGCAGCCGAAATGAAGTTACCAGTATGAACCATTAGATAAGGCTGCCACAGTACAGTCTGCAGCTTTGCTTCTCTTCAAAACTCTCACTTTATGCTCCAGTGCTCTCACTCTGTGCACCCAACAGTGCTTCCACTGGAAAAATGGACAAATCACATGCCCACATACCTGCCTTTGGAAAGGGGACCAATGGGGCGGATGTGCCTTTTCATAATAGTATCATAGGTATTTTTCATGTCTATCGAAATCGAATTGAAACAGATTTATTGAAGTTATGCGCCCACCCAGAAAACTCGGAATGGTTTTCTGTAATTTCTGTTATTATTTTTGAGGTCCAAATTGTTGCTGAACAGAAACAAGCATAACTGGCAATGATTTTTTTGTTTTTTATAAGTTTTCACCGTACTCAACTTTTTATTGCCCCCCTGCCCTACGGCTGCTTCAGCGCCCCTGGTTTCATATACTTGAACATTGGACAGCTGATGTCAAGAAAAAACATAAATCTTATTAGTTCAGATTATAAAAGGATATGACACTGTTGAAAAAATAGGGGCAGACGGGATGAGACCCTAAATTCAAAGGAAATATTTGCAAACTCAAGCTCTAGTCTCCACGAAAACGTTATTTTCCAATTTATTGTATACTACTATGCACCCTCCCCAAACAAGCTTAAAGGCACCCCTAATGCCATTGTTCAGGCGATGGATGTGCTTCTATCCAGGCCAAAAAACACAGGTGAGAATCACATTATAACCAATGTAAAACCGCGAATATCAGCCAACACCACATTTACCATTAAAAAAACTACAGTTTGCACCAGAAGATTGTTTTCTGCTCAAATTCGTCTGATTTACACCGATTTAACCAATAAGCTGCGCATTTTGCTGTCGGTTAAAGATTTTGCTAATTATGCCAAATTTGTTTTTTCGTGGCCAACGTGAGGTGTCTTCGGGTTTGCAATTTCAACAAATGGATCAAAACCATATGGCAGGGAATCTATTTACTATCACGGGCCACACATATTGCGAAATTTTGCTGGAGTCGCAAGAATAATTAGGTTTATCTTGAACTTCTTCCCTTGTCTTCCTAAGGAATATATGGAGAGAAAACTAGGGGAATGAGTGTGAGATACGTCTCTTGACTTGCTAAGTATGTGTTTATCACGCAGTTTCGTTTTGATGCGATTTGAGTTCTATCATGGTTGACAAAAATTCTGATAGACGGGCCGTGTTTACACGGTCTGTATTTGTTCCCGACCCGCAGGTTTCCCACCCCTGCCATATGACGATCAGTCACTGTTGCTAGGCACGTAACCCGGAGAGGAGAAAGGCGCCGTACTCCCTCTTAAATGTGACTGAAAATATTGAACCAATGAGCTGAAATTGTCCTGACCGCGTAAAGCCTATTCATTCCACCATGCAGATAGCTGGTATTTTGCCAATATTGTAGCGTTAGAGCTGACTGCTGAGTACTATGTTTTGTTGAGGAGCGTCGTGCTAATACGTAGTAATTCAATGCTACGCTGCATTTTCCGCGTTGGTCTGAGGTGTTGCTCAATTGCATTGTTAGGTCACAATGCTCAGTCATGAAACACGCTCAAAACGTTTTTGTCAGATAGCGGTAAGGTGCGTGCTAACATACATATATTGCCATAGCTTTTTACATGCTGCTTCATAGTAAAACCAGTGGGATTATTTCCAACAATAAACTCATCCACTTTTCTTTATGTTACAAATACTACTGGGGCGTAACGAGCCGGTGCAAGGGGTGAGAAATTCCCCGGGCAACGAAATCACTAAAGGGCACCGAATGACTGCGGGGGCGCCAGAAATTTCCAACAATGTCACAAATACTTCATTCAATACAGTAAATTTGCTTCCATAAGACCTCAGATTCAAATATGTGGGCGCTAAATGTGGTTCTTGCCCCGGACGCCATCTAACCTCGTGACGACCTTGGTATCATACAGATCTACTCTGGAATCACGGACTGCACTGCACGGACGGAACGAGAGGTGAAAGGGACACAATTCCCCTGGCGCCGAATCACTATGTGGGCGCCGAATCACTGCGTGGAGCGCCTAAAATCTCAACAGTATCACAAGTGCTTTCTTCAGTGCAGTACATGTGCTTCCGAAAGACCTCGGGTTCCAACATGGGGGCGCCAAAGTTGCTTCTTGCCCCGGGCGCCATCTAACCAGGCTTGTAGATGGGTAATGTCATTCCTGTGGGAATCCATGGGAAACGTCCTACGGGATGGGATGGGACAGGCATAAATTGCTATGGGATGGGATTGGGCCAAATAAATATGTCCCATGGACAAACCTAGGCTTGTCCATGGGAATGTCATTCCCATGGGATTCCCATGGGAAACGTCCCATGGGATGGGACAGGCATAAATTGCCAATGCATGGGATGGGAATTGGACAGATAAATATGTCCCATGGACAACCCTGCATCTAATCTCGTTACGCCTCTGCTGCACTGGCAGCATACCTGAAACTGGTTTTTGGCTTTGCAAGCTTCCTGAATCATGCGTCAGCCTTACGTTTTCCATTGCATTCTTATTTCCATTGCTGCTTTTCCTTTCAAAGCTACCATCAAGCATTATAAATGAGCTTGCAACAAAAATATATTTGCACAGCTCAGCGACAAGTCCAGACCTGTGCTAACGAAAGCGACCGGATTTGTAATTGCTGAGCAATTCTCACGTGGTGAAGAAATAAGAGAACAGTAGCATTATTACGAAAGAATAGCATTGTTGATTCCAATAGACAAGAATCAGGATCAAAGCCCGGCACATGAATCTTGAAGTTCAATGAAGTGTAAAGCAACATTTTTTTAGAATATTTTGCCAAGTTCTTTTTATGCTTGATTAAGCACCAAAAAGGGGCGCATTTGTATCAAAGGGGCGTTTAACGGGGCGCCACAGACGTTTGGGGAGGGGCAGTTGCCCCAAACTGCCCTCCTCCGCTGGATCCGACAGTGCTCAGGCACCAACAGGTTTCCACCAAAGCTTAAATTTGTATGAACTCAACACGAACATATTTGTTGAATTTTGATAAAAAAGGGCAAAATGTTGGGCTGTTGATGACAAACTATTTCAAATTCATAGATTTGCTTAAAGACATGCTACAATTTCTTTCTAACGACAGTGTTCACGTTCGAAGAACAGATAAGATAAGAACCGAAGCTCAAAGCCACGACATCGAAGAGTACATGTATCACGTGATTGCCTGGTACAATAACTACACAGCAGTAACTGGAAAAGATGTTGTTCGAAAAGTATTTCTCGCAACCGACGATATCGAAGTTTATGAAAAGGCTGTGGAGAGGTAAAGTTTCCAATTGTTTTCTTTTAACAGTAATCTGTTGACACTTACTAACTTTTGACTTTTGGTCTCTTCATCTTTCAATTTTCATGTAGTACCTCTCATACCATTATCAATTGATAACATTTTTGTTGTAAACCGAAAGTTAATGTAAATCTTATACCTATGCAGAAACTTACAAATTTCCCGAAAAGCGTGTGATAATAAAAATAACTAAAATTTTTGTTTCCTCATTTTAAGTTTATGGCATAAACCACACTGGTTAATTTTTCATCATTCAACGTCAGCAGAACTTTGTGAAGTTACACATAGTTTTTGACAATGCGTTAATGTTCTTTCAACAAACTGAAGTACTTGTGCATTTTTGGATACGAATTAAAAGCTTCATGAAATGTCTAGTGATCGCTTTGAGTTCTTCTCCAGAATTCAATCATCGCAATTTTAGATGGATAATTTTTTCAGAACAGGCTTCTCAAAGGGTGGGCTGATTGCTTATTATTTGTCTCTGTGCTAAGCGTAACACAAACGTTGTTGTTGGGTTTTTGCCTTAAAGTTTTGAATTTATGCACACAGGTCTATTGCACCAGTGACATCGACACAAATCTAATATATTTAGTACCAAGCTATGCTAGCAATCATTCGATCATAACAGTGATGGCTCCAAACCCTTCTCTGTGTCGCGCGGGGCGGTTCATGGGACACTAGCCAAAATTATTTGAGATTAATTAGCAACATGAAAGACGCGTTTCTGTAGATGAAAAATAGAGTTGTTTGCTGTTAGTCGGTTGCTAGGTAACATATTTGCATAGCACTAGCAAGAATGCATGGACGGAGCGTGAGTTCATGATAATCTTTTATAAACCAAGTTTGCAGCTTTCGCTGAAGCTAAACCAGGTGAATCATTCACTGATCAGAGAAGAGGAGGTATTCTTGCATTCATATGGACGTTAGTGATGACATGGTATCAAATAATAAATATAATATTGGAACATGCCTTGTGGAAATAACTATTAATTTGCATGGTAGTTTCAAACTGGGACGTATTGCAATGTAACTGAATTGCTTTGTAACGATTTTTTGAAAATGAGTAACATTTTGTTAATCAGAAACTGGTCGTGGTCACTTTCAGTTTAGGCACATACATATAAAAGAGAAAGGGAATCTTTATGAAATAACCATTATGACAAATAACGAATTATATTGTTTATGTCAGTGACATTAACATCACTCAGTTAAAAATCCGTTTGAATTGATGCATTTCATAAATGTATGTGCCATGTCTTTCCCCTCAGTTATCTTTCTGCCAATAGATTCCCTGATTACAAATTCCTTTCTTCGCTCAAACACATCGTTGACGCTGGCAAAAAGGTTCGTTACACTGACGAAGGAGTGACAGCGATTGCAGAGGATGTCGGGCTATTGGCAGAATGCGACTTCACTGTTGCTACGCTGAGCTCAAATGTAAGAAATATTTTATTTTTCATTCCTTCCAATTTTCACATTTTGTCACAAATTCCAAGGTATTCATGAAAATTGTTTCGTTGATAGTTTTGCAAATGCCAATTGAGGTAATTACTTTGGACTCATTGATGAAAGCAAAACCACAAATCAACAGTTAGTTTTTTTGATTTTTTAATTTCAATTTTTATTTTGATTATTTCATTTCAACCGCAAGGCCAACAAGATGCAAAGAAACACTCGAGAGGCTTCACGCAAAGAAAAAAAAATAAAACACATGCGCAACCTCGAACATACCTGAGGCAATTACTACGCCCCAACACATACAAGACATAGATATTGGCGACGTAGATAGAAACAACTTGTCAAAAACCATTGTAATGAATGAAACTTTTCTTTATATTAGAAAACAAAAAAAAAATAAAAGTGAAACCTTGCAGCCACATGGTAAACCATGAGCTCAGTAATCCACCTCTTCGTCGATTAAGCGATTTGTCACTATCCACTTCTTGAGCGGTTGGATCTTTGGGCAAAGGTAGAGCAACCATTCAATTGTCTCATCCTACACAATCGTCAGGCCGCGCGTCCATGGGGAGTTAGGTGGATTCGACATTGGAGTTCAACATGGTCGATAGTTTGTTCTTCTGCGCCCGACTCAGAAGCCGCAGAAGAGGCCATGCCCCATTTGTGCAAGCAGGAGAGGAAGCATCCGACACCGGTGCAGAGGTGGTTGAGCTTGATTTACGCTGTTTTTTGAGGGGTCATTTCAGGGGGGTGGGTCCCAGTGTCGGGGATGAAAGTACGCAATCTCGTAGTGTTGTCCAACCACTCCGAATTCCACCGGTGATCCTTCCAGACCGGCGCATGTATGTTTTTGCTGTCAGATGAACTGATGAGTTGGTGTTCGGTGGGTGCAAATGGGTGTTTTCATTTGGGACCCCGTGCATTCCCCTTCAGTAGAGAGACAGGGGTGTAATGGCGAAGGAACGCGTGGGAATCGTTTTGCCACACATTTTGCACTAGATTGCATTTAAACAAGGCTGCGATCTCACAGATGTGCTAATGACACGCAGTTTCGCACTGCTAGTCAAAAGCCTACAAATAAACAGGATGATCCTATGTGGAAATGCTTGTACGTGAATGCTCATTTTATTCGAACTATTTGATGCAGTCTTCGTTTTTATTTGGTCTGGGAACGGCGTTCCCATACCTCTTTTTTCAGCACTACACCCCTGTGGGAGGGCGCGGCTGAGTGGAGCGGTTGTCCAGGCTCTATGGCGCAGCGTGCTAGAGACAGTGTGGTGGCTCCTTTGCGACGAAGCTCAGCAGGTTGGATGCCCGGTAGGAAGATTGTCCGCTGGTGTATAG
>Ga0210059_1011665_pt1 | contig 13404 bp, 7 predicted proteins | sample Ectturendosymbi2_FD_188042 | JGI IMG/M metagenome (GOLD analysis project Ga0210059, IMG submission 188042) | Ecteinascidia turbinata endosymbiont from Florida, USA - Sample 2 (SPAdes) (version 2) | ecosystem: Host-associated > Tunicates > Ascidians > Unclassified | place: Key West, Florida...
TAGCATACACGAATATTTTTGAATGTGTGAAAACAGTAAATGTTTAATTTGATAACTCTAAACCATTTTCTTCTCGTGGCTTGGCTTTGCCTGCAATACATTTTACTTCAATTTGCTGTATAACCGCATTAGTCATATTACATTTTATACCCAGAGCAAAAGACTTTTACTAACTATTATGCACTGTTCCCTTTACAAAATAAAGCACTTTCGCCCTTGGGAGGTCTGCAGCCTAGATGACCCTTGGTCCTTCGCAGCCTCCCACTCCCTCATGCATTTTATAAATCGATGTACTTGGAAGTCATCGCAGTACTACATCATAATAAGCATGATGACGTCGTTCATGCATATGTCTCAAAAACTTGTGTTTCATCAAAGTAAATGTATTTGCGCCATCATGCGTATACTCTCCACTACCGCCATGTATGTATCCTCGTCTTCCTTCATGTATTTGCGTTTTCCATGTTACTGCGATGCATGCTTAAATTCAAGCGACTTGCGTGTGGGATTGAAGACGTCACTCAATACAATTACTCAATACAATTTCCAGTGACCATGACCACCATACGCCACTGCTCAATACTAGAATTTGGTAGGGGGGCATCCAATCAAGCAGTCGCCCCGGGCATCACCAGACCACTCCACGCCACTGTTTATAGTATTTCATATTGGCAGGGCTTGGAGCTTTGTTTTGGGGGGCTAAGCCCACGCGGCGACGGGACTACATGGTTGCCAACAAACGCCTATTTCGAAAATTGTATTACAAACCGTGCCAGGTGGGACATACGCCTTTTGGATGCTCAGCAGTTATTACAACGTCTTATTTCGCTGGCAATTGCGTTGAACAACTTCATTCAGTATAGCCATTGCCAAGTTGTACAACCATTTCGATGAACACACTTTTTAATAAAGGCCTTAAATACAGTCATTCTGAACACATCGTTTACCCTGGCGTTAGGTTATCAGACTAAGGTTCTTAGCCTCAAATTCATCAAAATGAGAGCAACACCTTTTCTGAGCTTTTCTTGTTGAAATGAATTTTTCTGTGACTGGAAATGATATCGTTGAACAAAGGAGACTTTTACGAAACTCACGCTGCTTATTGTCTGGTTCTGATTTACTCCACTTGCAGTTCAAACCGACAATCTGAGCTCAACGTTACCCACGCAAACACACCAACTGCACTACCCCGTTTCAAGAACGTCATTTTCCATACCATTGCGTCATGCAGAAAAACAGCAGTTGTATTGAAACTGTGCAACGTTACCTTTGCAGAGTTCTTCACTTCAACCGCCAAAAATTAACGTTGATAAGCCATCTAATGACTAGACTACAGCGTATGGCACTTATTGAAAATGTCTCACTGAACATTAAAAAATAGCTTGAGATGTGCCAAGATATTTTTTATAACGGTGGCGACGGCAATTAGCGGCATGACAACACATGAAATATGCTTCTTACTGGCAGAGCCGGATTAAAGGGTAGGGGGCCCGGGGCAATTTTTACTGGAGGGCCCCTAGGACGTAATTCATGACATTATCGTTTGTAAAAGTTATGTTTATGCTGATTCGCAAGGTATCCGTTTGTTTTTTCCGGTAGTCGAATATGTGCTTATTCAAATTACATACAGTTAGCTGCGAGAAGAGAATTTATGGTATAAATACTATGAATGTATTTTTACTTAGAAAAAATATTTCACAGGAGAAAGAATGACTCGGCAAGTAACAACATTCACCCGAACAATAAGCAGAAACCAAAGATTACAAACAAAAACACCGGAAAAAGATCATGTCAATATAGTCAGCCAGGCTGAGTGTGAAAGTTGTTTCCAAGCTAATGTCTTGATTTTCAGTTTCAGGTGCTCTGGTTAACGCCACTGCTATAACGTTGCTGCCAGTAGGTTTTGTTGGAAAAAGCGATTCAGCCGCGGCGTTTTAGCTAACACTGGCAGACTTTTGCGTTTTTTCTTCTTGGAAGCTTTGCGCTTTTCATAGCTCCTGCCGGAATTACAGATTTCGGCATCGATCAAGCTAAACACTGCAAACGCGTTTTCTGCTCTTTCGTTCTATACCAGTGTTTCCCAGTCTTTTTTGACTAGCGCCCCCTTTTCTGACAAACAAATTTCTATCGCCCCCTACTATGCCTAGCACACATATTAACACAATTTTTTCGTGCATTTCACTAAATAACTTAATTTAGTAAAACGTTAGTTTTTGTTTACAAATTACATGCATACATATTTGTTGATCATACTGTTTTTTTATGACATTTATTCACTCAAAGTTAGTAAGACAACAGAAATGTGATTATTAACTTGGTCTCTTATCGCCCTCCAACAGCCCATTTCTGCTTCACCGCCCCCCTAGAGTTTCTCACCGCCCCCAAGAGGGCGGTATCGCCCACTTTGGGAACCACTGTTCTGTACGAATCGACTGATTGAAACTTTTCTGACTAAGATTGCCAGATATTTTCCATAACTTATGGCCAAAGCTCTAATAAAAAAAGGGCAAAATAACTGTTTTTTGAAAACGTTATGGCCAAAACTACAACATGTTTTAACCAGGCCCGTAACCAGGGAGGGCTAAGCCCCCTAAAATATTTTCACCCCCCTGATAAAATGTGTTGGATGTTAATTTAAAACTATTGGATATAGTTTAAAAAATTTGGACCCTTCTCAGAAAACTCTTCGCCCCACCTGGTGTCCCAAGCTTGTTACAGCGCTGGTTTTAACTATGATAATATATATAACCATAGGGGACTCAAAATGTTTCGAAGGCAGTATATTTTGGCTGAAAAACTCTGGTTTAGTCAAAAACGCAAGGTTTGCCTCTAGTATAGCAATTTCTGCCATGAACTTAAAATTACGCATTACAACTTGTTTTTCTTTATTTTATTAAAACTTACAACCATATATTAAACACTATTGCTCTTAAATGAGCAAGAGATGGAATCCATTAATTTAAGTTAATGATCATAATCACATACTGAAAACCATCTCTAGGTACAACAGAAAGGTTGGTTCCACTTAAGAGCAATCACCGAGTCATATTACAGGTTCAACTGAAATTGAAGCACTTGTACGAAATCTACTGATTGTGATTGCAAGGACTATAAAATAGGTGCTATACAACGCACTTTAAAGCAATACCAGGTTGAGACACTGCAACACAGTGTTACTGTAAGTGTGATGACAGACTTCTAACAGTAAATTTGACCAACAATGCAAAACGCTTCTACTAGAACATTACTGTATCAGTCACACAGCTGAGTACAGCAGCCTTCACATACAAGTGTAGCAGCTACCAACGGTAACCATAAGACTGTCACTGACTGAAACATTTGTACAAAATCAACTGGCTGCAACGGTTAAATCATTACTACACACTTCAAAACAACACAAGGTTGTTGTACCGTGGTGTTACTGTAACACTGACCACTGACATGATGTCCGTCCAAAAAATGCAAAAAAGACAAAATATTTATTGAAAAATTCAGTGTAGTGTGAAAAACTGAAAAAACGGCCAAAAAATCGCCAAATTCAATAAAATGGCCAAGTGTGATTTGTCATGGCCAGAGCATTTAAAAACTGGCCAAATAATTTCAAAATTGGCCATGAAATGGCCAATCTGGCAACCCTGTTTCTGACGGACCACGCAATAACGTGTGGTGTAAATGGCTTGAATAGATTCATATGTTTATGATGTCACACAACGATAGAAACTATCGGAAGAAAATTGCGTTTCCACCACACGTTACCCTTTGTGATGAAACAATGACGAGGCTACCTCCAGACTGTACCAGAAGTTGGGGAACATTGATACCAGTGTTGCAACTTCTGATATTTAACATGACATCAGATGTTATGTTCCCAGATAAATCTCTGATGTCTAATGTTTTGTTGACAAATCTGATGTTGACTGAGTTATTGTTTTCGTTTTCCACATTCTCTTCTAATTTTAGGACGAAACTAACTCAGATTCATGATTTTAAAGTTTCTTTCATCAATCTCTCACTCTAATGTGTGTTTGGTTATCATTTAAAACTAAAGAAGCTCTCTTCATTGCGTTGAGAATAACATTTTACGTAAATTATAAACGACTTCTCCATTTAATGGCGATATTTCGCTCTGTTTCGGATTCAACGAGGGTACTCGCGCTTTGTTAGGTTTGTTCATAGAAGCATTTAGCTTATATGAAACTGAAGTAAAAATTTAAAGTTATCTGATGTTGAAAAAAGCAGCAATGTGATGTTAACGAGACTGACCCCAGTGGCAACACTGATTGATACTAAACAGCAGTTAGCAACCACTAACTTTAGCACGCAAATAGTAACGTTTTCGTGACATTTGTGGATAGGCGTGAGGCACGAGCAGAGAGTCATACCCATGCCAAAAGAACGATTATTAGGAAAAAGTTACCAGAGAAATCAAATACATTTGCGTTGAACAAAACCGGAAACACTTATAGGCTATTCAGTAGCGATTACCAAAATTGGCAGAAAGTCAAACGTACAGAGAAATCAGTTGCTGTTGGGGGTTCCTGATACTTTAATGCAACATAGGAATAAAATATAGAGTTGTATTCTTGTATGGCTTCAGAATCACGAAAATTTTTCAAACGAGTAATTTATTTAAAACAAACAAATTTCATCACAGGGGGACCTTGCAGCGGGGGGCCCTAATGCGGCCCTGCTTACTGGGGCAGTTGAGGCGAACGATCTTGCCCAAGGAACGCTACGGTGATACACTCAGTGTTGGTGAATCGGCCACGGTCACACAACCTCCCAATGAGAGGTGGACGCTCTACCACTGAGCAATTGCCGCCCCAGCGAAATCTTCGCCAATGCCTAGGTGTCAGGTGATGTTACGATGTGCAGTTGGGGCGTTACTGAGGAACCAGCGATACGAGAAAACGGATTTAGCTACGCTTGACTATTTACCGTGATTTCATGCAAAGCATTTTTATAAGCTTTTGAGAGGAGGGGCAATATAAACCGCAAACAACCGGAGCTCTAACGTTTGCTAGTCTGCTGTTGAGTGTCATCTATTTCTTTTGTTCAGAGGGCTTTTGAGTGGGATGGCGGAAATGGCTTTGTCTGGTGAGGAAGGTGTAGGGAATGGGGAAAAGTTGCCGCCAAGTAAGCGTGAGAAAAAAACCCTGATGTCAAGACAAACACTGGGGCACTTCAGCACATTGGATTTGAACCAGACTTTTGAATAAGTATTTCATCAATTTGCGCACCCCACAGCCACATGTCGTGCTTTTTAGGCTAGCCTACCAGTCTAGGGCTTCTAAACACAAAAATGTAAAAGATTTAAAACTTTAAAAAATTTATTTATAAATAATACCGAAAAGCTAGAACTTTCAAACTCCTTTCAAAATGAATTTTTAACCAGCAAAGTGCCACCCCCAAAAGGTGCCGCCCGGGACCCGCGGCCCCCAGGGCCCCCCCTTGCTACGCCACTGGTGGTAATTGTCCTAGGTAAGAATTGCCTTGTGTGACAATTGCAAAGCAAATTCTCACACAAGCCTGGCGACCACGCAATTTTATATCCTTGATAATGTACCTCTGCTGAATTTTACTTTTATCAGATATGTTTTTTTGCGTTCAGAAACGATATTTTTACTCAGGAACGCCGGAACAGGAGTGCATTACTAGGGCACTGCCCCCCTGCCCTTCGAAAGGGGGGGCAACGGGGGCACAGGTGCCCTTACATACAGTATCATAAGTACGTAATTTCATGATTTATCAAGATCAATTTCAAGCAAATTTATTGCAGCTATTCGCGTACACCCAAAATTCAGAATAGTTTTCCACAATTTCTGTTATAGTTTTGAGTTTAACATTGTTGCTAAACATGTAAATGCGAAAAGAAAGACTATTATGGCTATGGGTGTGTTTTTACACTGAACTCAAGCAAACAGTTTTGAACTCGTGGTACGTCAAAACCATGGGGGTCCTCAGGGGCGTCAAAACAGAGGCGAAACCAGGAGGGGCGATTGAGGGGATCGCTATCCCTAAAATCTACGAATTAACCGTATTTACCATGATTGTGTACAATTCGGAAAACAGCATTCGCAATACAAGGCTATTTTTTCATCCATCGTTTTGTCACAGAAGTGCTGTGAAGTTGGCCTGTACTTCATCTCTCTTAAAGTAGTGAACCTGTAATGAGACCTGACTAACAAATATTACTGAAATCGCCCCCCTACCTCATTGGCGGGACTGCCCCGGTGTCAAAAGGCATTTGCCCCTCTCTGGAAATTGGGACTAAGAACTAAAACTTTTTAGAAAATTCGACGTCAGAAGCTCAATTCCGATTAATTGATTTATTTCTTGCAGTAACAGTTTATTTGCCGGTACGACACTCACACAGCACAAGAGCCAGGATCACTGTTCTGGTGTCATGCAGTGTTGAACTTGCAGTTCATTCATATCCGCTCCTTTGCCTGCAGGCATAGGCGTAGCCAGGGGGGCCATGTTCTCCACAAATTTTTAGAACATATAGTCATTGGTGATTTGAGAGGCTATATCATAAACAAAATAGTGTTATTTGCCTAAAATCAAACATTTTGTCCCTCACCAAATTTTTTGTCCCCCCCTAACTTTTGGGCTGGCTACACTACTGCTTGCAGGGGCAAGTTGCCAAACTTGCGAGCGGATTGTTTTACTGTTGGTCTTTATCGTGTAATAATAACATGGCAACAAATCTTAAAATGTTCACTTCAAGTTACGAAATGAGGCGTTTTGTCACATGTGTCTTTTGAACGTAGACATCTTGGCAAGTAACGTAGCGAGACAGTGAATGCTGATAGCGGCAAGTAGGGACGTCGGAGAGCGGTGACATTGCATCCCTGACCTTTCAAACGAGGGACAACGGGGACAAAGGTGTCTTTTCATAGGTACTTTTATGATTTATCAAGATCGAATGGAAACAAGTTGTCTATAGTTTGTTTTATCATTTTTGAAGTCAACATTATTGTTAAATTGTAGCAAGCATAATTAGCAGATCCTAACCAGATTGGGACACCAGGGGAGGCGAAGAGTTTAATGAGAGGGGCCCAAATTTTTTAAACTATGTCCAGCTCATTTGTGAAGGGAGGGGAAAAAATTTTTTCAGGGGAGACTAAGCTCCCTGCGCCCCTCTAGTTACGGGTTTGATAATTGATAACGATTTTTTTTTTGTAAGTTTGCATTGCCCTCAACTTTTTTTCTGCCCCCCCTGCCCTACTGACGTTCCGGCGTCCCTGTTTCTACTGCTTTAATTCTGATCAATAAAATATTTTCGTAGCAATTCTCACTGATCTGAACATGTCGAGGAAATTCATTCTGCTATGAAGTAACGCGAGCAGCACAAAAAGCAGCATGTTTGGACAACCTTTGTAAGTACAGTTACACAATCAACTTTTCTATTTTCGTTCTCTATCAACTTTTTAATAGGCCCACTCAAGTGCGACGAGCAGCCGAATGCCAGAAGGAATTTAACACTATAAACACCGCGCAAGTCAGCGTAAGCGGTCGGAGCGGATTGTGAGTCACAAAGGTGTGTCATGCTTCTACACACAACAATTGTAGAACATTGCTGATGGTGTTTTTACAGTCGTGAAGTGCTAGAAAAAATTGCCAGTGCGATTGTTACGCTTTTTCAACACATTTAACAAAAATGTGTTGCTGGTATCATGAGGTTTCTGTTTCTTGCGCCAGGGCTTACGCTCTAACAAGTTATCCAACAATCTACGTTGAAACTCGTTATACAGTAATAACTGGGAACAAACTCTCAAGCAGTGTAAAATGCAGACAAGTCTAACACACACCGAACGAATGCAGATATGACATACAGATCCTAACGCTTTTGATTTGTCGCCTTAATCCCCAAACCTACTGCGGCAGATTAAAAATTAGAGACTCAGTGATACAACATACTGCTTTTATGCAATCATTTTAACGATAAGAAAGCAACGTATGGACTTCAGTGTGGTGCACAAAAGTTAAAAAAGCTGCCATTGAACGAAATAAGCTCCATTTCTTGAAATTGAACAAGTTGTTGAGGGAGGGGTCAGCCCCATGGCCCCCAGTGGTTGCCGCACTGTGTAAAATTGACAACTGGCTGAGAGCCAACAAACTTTCTCTTAATTACAATAACACTGATTTTATGTTACTAAATTCTCAAAAACACAATCCTACTTCATTTAAAGTTATTATAAATAACCACAGAATTTCCCCTGAAGATAAACTTAAATACCTAGATGTCCTTCTTGACAATAAGTTAAACTGGAAGCCTCATGTACAAAAGGTGAAAACTCAACTATCAAGAGCTTGTGGAGTTCTAACCAAACTTAAACATTATACAACACAGTCTGTACTGAAAGTTGTCTATAGTTCATTAATCCACCCCTACCTTAATTACTCAATCCTCAATTGGGGACGTGTTTCAAATGCAACTATTCGGCCTCTGATTAAGCTCCAAAATAAAGCAATAAAAACAATAAAACCAACCAACACGAAATCTCTAGAAGAACCTTTCCAGCACTTAAACATCTTAAGCCTTCCCAAAGTTTATACTTTATCAGTAGGCAAATTCATGCACTCTTATCACAACAAACTGATTCCAAACTACTTTGATGAATATTTCATTCCAATCAACTCAATTCATTCTCACTCCACAAGACTAGCAATCTCTAACAACCTATTTTTACCTAGAGTTAACTCTTCCTCAGGAAAATGTTCCTTCACCTTTATTGGCCCCAAGATCTTCAATACCAAATGATATTAAGTCTTCAACCACATTTACCTTCAAATGGAAACTGAAGAAACACCTCCTACATGATAATGATACACAATTATGAACTTTTGCAACATTTCACTTGTCCAGAACCAAATTCTGTAAATACTGCATTTTGTAATTCTGTGTATTTTGTGTATATTTACTTTTCGCATTTTTCTTCCCTGTGCACAACCCATTCTTTTCAGCATGAAAGCACACCCATAGTTTTTTTTGTTTGTTTTTTTCTTCTGTACCTCATTAATTTGTTTTTGTTCCTTTATTTTATATTTTGTTTAAACATATTATTATCCACACCAAATTCCTTCAATTAAATGTGATCCACTCATTTGTGTACATAGGCATGCTCTTTCATCTGTGCATTTTCTTCACCATGCTGTGTGTTTGTTTTCCTAATTGTGTTTATTTCACTTAAATGTTGTCTTACAACACTTCCCAATAACTGAAAAACAGGGTTGGTTGACTAGATGACCGCCGTGGTCTCTCAACAATCCTATACGACACAGCATCCCTCTTTGTTTACACTGATCAACCATTGCGTCAGTGCATTTTCATTTGCTCTAATGTTCACTATTGTGGTTGGGTTGCTCAGTGCAATGGCTTCTTGTAGTGCTCCTGTTTGTTGGCTGAGTCATATGAAACAATAAACCATTGTCAACTGTCCATTGCATATGTCTGTTGGCCTGGATCTAAATTAGTTTGCGTAGAACCAGATGAATGCAACAAGTTAATGGAAAAAGAAACTTACCATACAAAAAATCCTACTCCCATAATAAGTGATCCCATCAGCGGAAAGTATACGAATGACTTTAGGCATGTCGGCATTTACGCTAATCATGTATTGGCACAGTTTCCACGAAACACAAGATCGCAAGTTTAACTATCATCAACGCTTACACAGGCACACAACCTACAAGAAAAGATCAAATGCGTAAAGCTATAGCATTGCGGTTCTAAGGTAACTGGTCATAAAAATTTAGCAAATGGTTTTGCATAAACATTTTTTTCATGGAATAATACTTTACATATGTCTGGTAGAACCTAGATACAGAGACACGATGCATCGAAAATCTAAATGCTTGAAGCCTGGCCTAAAGTTAATGGTCGAAAGAAGTGATCACGACTTATAGTTACAGGCCGCAGCTAGGGGAGGTCGCAGTGTACTGGGCTCGCTTTGCGATCAGTGTCCACTATGCAAGAAATGTGCGATTACACTTTTGGGGGTCTTTCGCTCCCCATCCACCGAAAACTAAGGAAGCATCTGCTTAGTTGTGTCACCGAGAAAAATTTACCATGACTTTAAAGTAACTATGTCTGACCAATATGCCTTACTGAGCCAAAAATTATGTCATTATCTTCATGTGGGTCGCACTCGCACGTTTAATGACTTACTTTCATTTTAGCAAATCAACTTTAGTTTAAAGCAGGGGTTCCCAACCTGTGGTACATGTACCCCTAGGGGTAGATTTGCCTATCCGAAGGGGTACATTTAAGGACAGCAATAGAAGAGAAATATATATTTACATATTTTTTATTTCCAAATATATATACATATATGAGCATATATTATTTTAAAAAGCAGTTATATGCTTTTTTTAAATATGTTTGTGATTAATCATGACAAAATATTTTGTCATAAAAAATTTTAGGGGTGCATGTTCATCTGTCAAAACGTTGAAGGGGTACATGCTTATCGTTCGAAATGCTGAAGGGGATCATGCTCCTCTGTCGGAATGCTTAAGGGGTACATGGTCAGAAAAAGTTTGGGAACCCCTGGTTTAAAGCCACTGAAGTCCTTCGAATACTAGCTGCAATTACAACGACTGCATGGCACTTTTAATCACTTCCACACCGTGATGCCATAGGCAAGTTTAGCGCCAATGGAACATAGTTAGAAATCCGTTTACCGCAGAGGAACACATGAGCAGAAACCAGAAAACTAGAAATCAGTCTTCCACCGAGGTGCCAATGGACACGTGGAAGTTTACTGGTATGTAGTACATGCCAAACATGCACAAAATGTCATTGCTTCAAAAATGTCGAATTTAAGATTATTACAATAAAGAAAGGCTGTCATTGTCGGTGGACTAGGCCTATTATACATACACAATAATGAAAAGCTTCTTGGGCAGCACAAATACTTCAACTAGGCAGAGCATGCGGCCGTAGGCCGCTGGTTAGACACACAGTCACGAACACAATTGTGTCCGAAAGTGAGAGAAATCAATCAGGTTTGCTTGCAATTGTTGCCACCAAAACCGCACCAAAATCTCTCCTAATTCCCAACTGGCTGAGAGCTTATATCCCAGAAGTATTTTTAACAGTGTATTTTATTAAAAAGTTTGTAAGGTGTTCGGAATCTCTAGGTAAAATTATGAGCTTTTTGATTACTGTAAGTTTTTTCGCGAAACCATTCGAGATTGTGCACATTTCTTACTTATTCCGACATTTCCTTCAAAACGAGGGCCTCGTGGTTTTTGAAAGAGAGCTCGTCTCGCCGGAGCAGTTTTAATAAGCCCACGTACTTGAAGCTCTTCGCACCTAACCAATTAATATTTATTGCTAAATTCAACCATTTTGTTTTTGCATTTATCCTGCGTAAGTTAAGGCATGAAACTTGCAAGTATGCGCTACGCAGTCACACATATTGATTGCATAGCCATATACCAAGAAAAAGTAAAACATGCTGTTGGAAGTGAAAAGATGGTCACTAGTGGAAATACTTTCCTTTGGACGAATGTTTTTCATTCCATGCTCAAATCTTATTCAAAATCAAAACTTTCTTCACGATTGTTCATCAGTTCAAGTTTAAAACATAGTAGATAAGACAATGAATCAATTGCATGACTCCGAAATCTTTCACCCAATTACAGGGTTCTTTTCTAATATGATTCAATAAGTCACAATCCACTTGTTTACTTTTCGAAGAATATTTACTAACCCTGAAAGGAACCTTCTTTTAAAGTAATAAGCTCGCTTTTTATGTCATGCTTATGTAGCCAACATACTAGAGTCACGATAATTTTAACCTATTTGGCTTTATTTTCCGCAGTGAGATTTTTTGACGACCTTATTTGCACTGCAGTACTACACTACATTAAAACGAACAGCGCCACTCCATGTATACGCAAACTGATTCGCAGACCCAAAACAACGAATACAAGTTTCTACTTTTCTACGCGAATGTTCATGCATTTTCAAATTATTGCGCCTAGATTATTGAGCCAAGAAAAGGCTATTAATTATATCTTCAATAGTTGCCCTGATGCCGTATGTTTTGTTTTTGATTGACACATGGCTAAAACTTGAGGGTCACAAAAATATTTTAAAAGTGGTATTTTCTGGAATTTGAGTAACAGTAATGAAAACATATTGAACTACTTTTGTTTGCGAATTTTGTTTATTCTGTCCCTGTTTTAAATGATTTGCAGCTTAGTGTCTGTTGGACACTTGGTCTCACTGGAGACGAACCACGCACAGTTGGTTATATTGCAAAAATATTTAGTACAACAAGTTACAGACATTTCATTATACTAAAGTTTCATTTTCAATGTGGTTAGTGCGTCTTTTGTGAAGGAGTTTATGACCAAATGTTCGATAATCATCTGAAGGCATGCGAAATGGCATGTTGTATTTGCACAGCATTCTTCTGCCACATTAAATTACTTGATTCAGGGGCGTAACGATGGGGGACAAGCGAGCACAATTCCCCGGGCGCCGAATCACTATGGGGGGCACCAAATGACTGCGGAGAAAAGACCTAAGATTGTCACCAAAAAGACCTAAAATTGTCACAGGTACTTTCTTCAATACACTACATTTGCTTCCGAAAGACCTCAGGTTCGAACATGGGGGCGCCAAACTTGCTTCTTGTCCGGACGCCATCTACAACGCCGTTACGCCCCTGACTTGATTGTCATATGTGAAACAATAGTAGTATATTCAAAGACTGATCAACATAAGTGACAATCTAATACTATCTATCAAAAGAGATCCCTTCACAGCTGAGAATCAGACCCTGTTTCCTTAACAGAATATATATTTAACCTACTCAGTAATAATTGTCAGGCCATATTCGATGAATCATGTAATTCTCATATCTATCAAGAAAAGTATTATTTGTTGATGTTTTTTGTGGTTGAACAGTGTTTAATTCAGGCCCGTCGCCAGGGTTTCACAGTAGGGGGAGCCAAAAATCACAAGGGACACATTTTCAAAATGCAATATTGGATTTATGCAGCAACCGGAGGGCAAACATGAATGGGGGTCACGGAATGTAAATGGGGGGGCGGGCGCCACTGGTCCCCCCGCTGGCGACGGCCCTGGTTTAATTTGAAAATTTCTGCAATGAAGTTACATTTGGAATATAGGTTTGAAGAGTAAACAAAAAAGTGAGCATGTTTAAACCTTGTATGAAAGCATACAATTAAATTTACTGTAGAAAAAACAGAAGATTTAATCGGAATGGTATGCTGAAATTATCCTAGTGTTTTACTGGTTCCAAATTGGCATCCATAGAAGGTTTTTGTTTAGTGTGCACAGAATAATCACACAGTTTCTTCTTAAAGGAATGCTTTTGAAATTGGCCTTAATACCACACATTCAAGATTGAAGTAACCGCA
>Ga0210059_1011667_pt1 | contig 13400 bp, 7 predicted proteins | sample Ectturendosymbi2_FD_188042 | JGI IMG/M metagenome (GOLD analysis project Ga0210059, IMG submission 188042) | Ecteinascidia turbinata endosymbiont from Florida, USA - Sample 2 (SPAdes) (version 2) | ecosystem: Host-associated > Tunicates > Ascidians > Unclassified | place: Key West, Florida...
TAATTATAATTTTTAGGGGAGTGTTGCAAGAGTGCGGTGTTGGCAGCCCCCTGTTTGTTAGTCATATCACTGTATTCTTGCTCAGACATTTGTGCCAGGATCGGAGGAGTGAAATCACAATGGTTCGTCGTTCTTGCTGGACTCCGACTGATATCCTTTTTTAACCTTCTTCTTCACAGGCTTTGTCAGCGGTCCCCATATCTGGCCCGTGGGCCAGATCCGGCTCGCGTAGGGTTTTAATCCGGCCCGCGAGTTTTCTTGGAATTGTTTGGTATTTTAACAATTTCGTGTAAATAATTTTGAATGTAATGAAGCAAACAGCATTTGCTACAAGTAAGAATGCTCTACCGATAGGCTTTAGAATCCCAAACAAACTAAGCATTCCGCTTTGGACAAAAGCTCAGATACAACAGTTTTGAAGTGCGTGAAATAGAAGTGATTTACTTTAGGACGTACGCCATTAATTCATGATGTTGTACTTTGCGAACAGTGCAGTCAACTTAACGCAGGTAGAAACAATTATTACTTTATAGCTGCTTTTTCCGTTTGACCGCGGTAAGGGCGGACCGCCGACACTAACAAGCTCGCAGGTTTGGCCCAGGATTCAAAAACTTTGGGGACAGCTGGTCTATGTGAATTGGATAAACAACAACAGCCGAGTCCACGAAGTGTCACTGTTAATAGACTTCAGGATCCACTGTATGCGTTTTACGAAAATCTGGGCACTGCTAGCATCTACTCACCAGTGCCTTCAACACACATTTGACTCGTTTCAGCGGCGTGCGACCGCGCCGGTTTGAAAGCAACCTCTAATAGGACCGACATAATAAGTCTCTCCGAATGCCCTAAGCAGTGTATGCTGCAAGTGAGCGGCATTACACTGCAACAGGTAGAGAAGATCAAGTAGAGTGACGGAAGACGGAACAAAGAGATTGATACACGGATTTGTAAAGCAAACTCAGTTCTGCGTGAGAGTTAACGTTCTGTGTTCACACAATAAGAGCTTTCAAACACCACAAAGCTGTCATTTTTCAAATCGGTTTGTGTTCGGATCGTGATCTACTGTATGGTCATGGATTATTCTGAGATTGCTGTTGGCCCGCGACCGAATCGAAACATCTCACACAGTTTCTTCAGCATGCCTCTGATAAATCTTCTGGCTTTACGCAAGCAAGGTCACAAATGTAATCATATCACCTGGTTCTTGGTTGACATCTGGACAGATTGCACGTTGGGGAAGCAAACAGGACTCGCCTTGACAATCTTCCTGAGGCATTTTCGTCACGTAGCCAAACCGCCTTACAGCGGAGATCTCTCTATTTGGGGGACGCGTAGCTAAACATTCAGGGATTTGCGAATTCCGTAGCTGGGCAAATATCCAATTTCTGACGGTTGCACTTGAGATAACACTCTCTCCGTCATCACCCAAGATTCATGATCATACTGTAGGTGAGGATGGGAACGAAGACCAATTTAAAAATGGACAATTTGGGCGGTGTTTGACAACTCGATTTTGTGACCACAAAGCGACAAAGACCTCGCAGAACTGCGTTTGGTTAATTAATACACGTGTCAACTTCCTGTCCCGCTTATCGTTACTCGCAATTTCAACCCCAAAACATTTTGTAAACATTATGTTTTCGTGTAAATAAAATTGATTTTACTATTTACACAAAATTCAACGCGACGCAAATACTTTCGTTGTTCTCCACAGACTAAAACAAGGCTTAAGCCTCATGCATTTAATCACGGTCTTAGAATTTGAGGTTTGTGTTGAATGGTCGGGAAACAAAGCTTGATTGCAAAAACAAACTCAAACTATCTTCAAACGTTTTTGTTCCATTTCGAGTAAACAACTAAGACTGTTAATTACGTCTGACCTCAGAACGCACTTTGAAAATAGAATCATTTTAATATTTTGCAACGTTTTCTGTCATTTCCACACTCAGAAAAAAAGCACTTATAGATAAAAAAGAATATGTGATAAAATTTTACGCTAAAAATGCGCAACATCCATTTCGAAGAGAAAGCTTACGTGTTGCTAAAATCAAAGCGAGATTACCTTCCTTATCTGGACGTTTTAGAACTAACTGCACTCATCTTTATGGCTATTCTAGACACTTGCAGATAAAACCACTGGCACCAATCACTTTCCGTGGTTATACCTGTGTATGCCGTTATTCAAAAAATGGATTAAATTTTTTTGGAAGATATGCTCATCGTGCCTTGGGTAAGATAATTTTACTGGTGACAAAATACCCACGAGTTTCAATTTTAAATACCAAAAATGTGTAGGATAGCAAGGAAGCGTGTTGCCAAATCATAGTTTCAATCATCACAGAAAACTCTTAATCATAAGGAAGTTACAGTTGATGAGAACGGATGAGTATGCCAGCCCAAGCAACAGTTATGAACTGTAAACAAAGTTGGCTTGCACCAATGCGTAACTGTTTGCTAATGTTTCAAAAAATCGTGAGAAAAGACTGGGAAAGGACGAAACGGGGAAATGTGCAAAGTTATATAAATAAAACAGCGCAAGAAAAGCAAGATCAAATAAATAAAATGGGGCATTTCGTTTGGTTTTTGCAGATATAAAAGAGGAGTTCACCAAAACTCTGATATAAACGCTTTTAAATTTGTGATACTGGGTTGGCACGTTAGAAATGTAAATACAATCAAACTCTTGAGAGTTGCTGTTTTCTAAATGTTTTTAGAAAACAAGGATTGTCAAGACTTTTCACGACGATTTGATTTTTTCAAACTCTTTCACTCAAATGTTTACCGAAATCTTGATAGCAGATACCATACTTATTATCATGAAAGTGATCGATTTGCTGAAGTTAAATATTTTTCTGCTTCAAGCACTCAGCAAACCATTCTCGTCTTTGATACACACAATTCACATGATCACAAATTACCTTAATGCTTGAGTTAGCGTTTATTCCCCCAGTTTTTGGGCCATAACGTGCTCAACACAAACGTTAGGCCAACCAAAGGCTATAAATATGTGGATATTTGCGTAGCTTTTTTCAAAAAGAAGAAACAAAAAACTTTCTTCTGGGGTTGGAGCCCAAGGCCAGACGACGTGGGTCAAAAAAGCTTAAACCTAACCTGTTATGATGTTACCCACAAAAAAAACAAACGCAAACTTTCCAATTTTTTAATCACAAACTACACGACGTTACGAATCTTTAGAGGGTTTGAACAGCTCTCTAGCTCTACCTGTCGGCAACTTATGACTGGACAAAGTCATACTGATAGCTTGTGACTGGACAAAGTCATAGCAACTCTAGTGGCTTTGCAATGTTTAAAGGGTACACATCTTCAGCCATGTGCAAAAATAACACTGCACAATCAATACCTTCATTTCACACTTGGATAAAATCACCCCCAACACGCCTCCTAACCTACCAAAACCGATATCGATAATAAATGTTACGCAAAAGTCAACATCCTTGTCCATACTTCAAACGTGTTGTAAATTGGTAGTGTTGATGCTAGTTTAACTTACAGAAGAAGCATCTATTCGATCAAGATGCACTGATTCCTAGCTTGGAACGTACGGTCTGGCAAACCACATCTTATTCGGCTCCTATAATCATAAAGAGAAATGCTTGTTTTGGTCAAAAATGTTAAATTCGCGGAACCGTGCATGTGAAACTCTAACCCTCAGTGTAGCACCAAATAACGAATAGCCTTGCTTGTCAACCTCTATCTTGTAAAGATTGACAATGCACTCAAAAAATTGTGAAAATGGAAAACATGTTTGGCAGGGCAATGCCCGTCTCGACCCAGATTAAGGACGATTTTAACAACAACTGCAGTATTTTGCAATACAATAACCTTGCAAATCTTTGTCAGGTAACACGTCAATGTCTCTGTTTTATTTTCATGGCAACAGGCGACAGAATGTGCAATCTTAACAATGGCACATAGATGCGCAATACACAAGCACACACATATACGCACTAGAACCGCAGGGGCACGCCTATACTTTTCACAGTCAGTGTTCAAAAATTAAGTTAAAACTAAGTTTTGTAACTACTATAAAAACGCCTGCAATGCGTAAGTTCAGTTTGGTTTTGTTATGTTCGCCTGTTGCATTCTTCTCGGGAGTGTCACTTGTCGTCTGCGGCGCCAATGCCGCTTGCTCGCGCCTTGCACTCACCCATTAACGCCGAGCTGAACAGGTCGCATTAACCGCGTTCAAGTCTTCGTTGTCACCGACCAGGAATCTAATCCCGCGCACCAGCTTCGGTGGCGCATGGTCAACCAACTATACTGTACTTAGCCGGCAATGCTGAATTTATAGAGAAAATACCTCATCACAAACACTCAAGGCAATGATGAAAGACTTGCAAATGCAGCATTCACTTCAGTAGTATCCTTTGTCCGAAACCTGCCTTGGGAAAATTGATTTAGAAACAGAAGAAATACTCTCAACACAACCTATAACAGCGATTCGCCTAATTTTTAAGTCATCAAAATTGCCTGTTGCATCCTTATCTGTGTGGAGCGTATTTTTTATCAAAAAGTTAAATCAAATGTCAAACTTTAGAAACATCATTCATAAAATCAAAGGTACGAGGACCTGCACATGATGTCCTGAGAATCTGAATCGCACTCAGAAAATACCTCGTTTTATTATGCTGTTGGATGCCATCGAAAGGGTTTTGTACTGTCGATTAAACACGGATAGAGATAAAAATTTGGTGTTGGAAAGTAACAGAGCTCTTGTCATAGGCTTAGAAATCACTTGGTGCTACAGGGTTTAGCCTGAAAAAGTATGTTCATGTCCAGAAAATAGATTTTCAAAGCATTTTCAGTTGATCTTCTGTAAATAATGACACGCATATTTAATGCAATTTTCATCCCATGTACACCAGAACACAGTTGACAAGAAATGGTCATTACAAACTCATCACAATTTCGATAGAAATATTTTTTTCGTGTTTAGAATGACTTTTCCCCGAAACCACAATATTCGGAGTCAAACAGGTTACGTTGTTGGGAAACTAATGAACGCGTTGGCATCCATTTATACTTTCAGTGTTCTGCAGCCAAAATGCTTTGTTTTTTAATGTAGTTGTGGAAGATTTGTTGATGGTAATACAGTAGTTTATACTCTACTGTGGAAGTGATTGATTTCCTGTGTTATATCATGGAGTTGCGGTGGTGTCGAGAGCGAGAGCACCTCCCACAGTTTCCTGCCTTTTGAAAAAGCACTCATTGAGTGTAGGTTTGTTTTGCTTGCTGGCATTATTATGTTTATTCTGCTTTCAGCTGCAAATGTTTGCAAGTAAGCAAGCTGCACTGCAATTTGTTAATCCTGTTATCATCAGAAAATTTGCCGAAAATAATCTACTTTGTGTAAACTTTATTTCCCCAAGTTGAAATACTTTGACATTCCCGAAGGCCATTGTTTGTCAAAATCTGTCTTCGTTGTTTTTCATTAGAACTTCAATCTTACGCATGATCAAGTTTATCTGTGAGAAAGTTCACGAAAAACAATGCTGTGTTGCAATTGTTAGATATACTCTTTGTTCATTTCAGTAAAACCTCTAGAATACGTATTCCTCACAATCATGAAAATTCTGATTATCACAAACACATCCGTGAAGTTGTCCAACCACAAAAAGTCCAATTACAAAAAAATGCTATGAACTGGATTTTCGTCTTGTGGAACTCCATTTAACATAGATCAAATTCCACTGGAAAATGGCCACTGATTCTTTTGGTCTAGAAAAAATCCAATGGCCAATTATGTTAGAACCTAATAAGACTAAACTAGGTTCTTTTAGAACAAGTTTTGCTAGGGGTGCCAAAGCACAAAAATGTATTTTATTCACTTCAGTTTTGCACGAAATATCATTCCTTGTACATCTTCATATCTAGTGTTCAAAAAACGTCTTGTATTGTAAACTTGGTGAAACACCATGGTGTATTTTGTCAAATTACTAATCGTTTTTTTACAAGTTCAATGAAGCAAGTGAGGCTGGTGCAGTTTATTCTACACCAAAAGCTTCTAAAATTTTGATGAAGTATTACAAGAAAACGCAGACCACAAGAAACATCATTTTTCTAAAAACAAGCACAAAAGCAAATTTGTTCAAAATGTTCGACTTTATGCAGTTGTGTAAAAGTACAAGCTTTAAAAATGGTTTCACTGTAGGCCAACGTGACTAGAGCTTACAATATCAGCTTTGAGATCGTAGATGCTGAGCAAAAGGCAAACGAGTTGTCCAGAACGTGAATCATCGATTCACTGATAGTTATGTTTCGACTTGTTTTTGAAAATAAAATATCCATTCTTAAAAATTATCCGTTTCAAAACTTTGCTGCAACAATTCTAGAGAGTTTCTAAAATTTTAGTCAAGAAAGGTGTGCCGAATTCCTTTTCTGAAAATTGATTTTGAAGTTTTTCAGGATAGATTCTTTCTCACGTGCTGCTCGCTTATAAATTGGAGTCAGCAGCAAAAACGTTTTACCACAACTTGCACGATGTTAAAGTTAATGGTGGAAATCTTACAATTAATTTTTCTCACCTGCATTTTCTTTAATCCATATAAATCATCAAATCTGAACACAACCCCAGTAAGAGGCCTGCGTGAGTTCCGTTTCATTCCTTCTCCAGCTACAATAATACTTCAGAAAAAAAAGATAAGGTTATTTAATAGCAAGGTTACAAAATCAAATGATTCATCATTAACGTGCTTATAACTGGCTGATGTTTCTTGTACTTTACTCGTTGTCACAGTATTTTTGAATAATCTGTATTATGAAATTTAGTTCACTTCCATAAGCCTCAGCAATAAAATATACTGTATTGCCTGAAAAAAAACAACAGCATAAATCCTTTCGTTCTTTCAGAATTGTCAGTAAATATCTAGGAAATATGTCACGAAAAGAGGAACTACACGATTGTTTTAAAAAAAAGAAACAAAATTTACTTAGATATAGGACTTGCAATTAATTCTTGCTGATAGTGGATTCTTGTGTTTTCCAAAATGTGCATTTTTGGTTCAATATCGAAAACCTATGCATACTGCAACTAAGCTGCGAAAAAATAAACTACCGTAATCCTACTTAATAGGCATCCATTAAAAGAACATTCCCTTCACAAAGAAGATAAATTTTGAAGGTTTTCGTGATATTACTGCTTATATAATTTTTCGATTTCAATTCTGTTTGCATAGTTCAACTCGAATGTTAAAAAAATCATTTGTATGCCAGCAAAATGCAAAATTTAAATAAGCTTGATTTGTACAAGTTTTTACTTGGAAGCTAGAAACGCTCTTAAAGCTTTTTGGAGCTTTTGAAAACATTTATCGCGCCCCAGTTCCAAGAAATCATACTCAAAAGGCTTAGGTTCATAACAACCACCACATTGAAAAGCGTATGTCACACTTGCCCAAATTTAATTGAAGTATTTCTCGATTGCTTTTACCACACGTGTGTTATCATGCTCGTAACATCGACCTAAACCTGACAGATCGGAGTCATCTGCTGGCTGCAGTGCTGTATGTGTAAGGAACGCGAAATATGCACTGATCAATACGACAGATTATGATTTTGAGGTCGTAGACCAGGGGTGGGCAAACGTTTTGGACGGAGCGTCACTTTAAAAAAATGTTGCAGCCTAGGGTCACACACTCACATTACAAAGTAGGGAAATTTTTTCAGAGTGTAAATAACCACATATTCATATTAAACAATTTTTGCATTTCACATTCCTTACATTATGCAGTCATAGTTAGAACTGCAACATCAACTATTTTCGTAAAATTCTGAGTTTTTGTGAAAACAGTAAATGTTTCACAAAATTCTACAAGCGTTGTAGTTTCTGCAAGTGCCGATGGGCCGCATGAAATGGTCTCGTGGGCCGCATGCGGCCCGCGGGCCGTAGTTTGCCCACCCCTGTCGTAGATGGAAGGTTTAACACGACAGCTTTCAATGCAACTGAGTATAGTCGCTTGTCAAAAACCAAGCATTCAAAATTTTCACATAGTTAAAAAAGTTACAGCATTCAATGTTTACACGTTTTTTGATAATTCATCTGCACAGTATTTTGTTTATCTTCTCAACATCTAGTTCAATATCGTTCTTTCGAAGCACACAAAACGGAACAGACCAACAGAATACGCTGTCACCAATAACACAATCCCCTATAAGCCCTCGTTCCACATACCGGTCGTAGGCCTTGTTCAATCCCAAAACATTTGTGTAATCGTCGTCAGAGGTTATCCACAGGAACCTTGGATCAGTTTTCAAAAGTAAATTTTTTCTGCTGCATCTAGCGATGTAAGGTCGATCAGCATTCAGATCGCCTGCGATGATGCTGTCCTGTTGGATAAATACGGAAGTGTTTATTCCCCATTTGCAAACTTGTCTAAATGAGGACAAAAAGTAAACTCAAATAACAAACTTTCTTCAATAGCGCACTACACAGATGAGGCAAGTTTTTATTAAGCAAAATGTTAACAAAAAATCAATGTTATTGTGTTCTGCCGTTAAAAGGCATTGATCTAGAAAGCTTGCTCAGATTGTTCATTACATTCCTGAGACAAAGAACCGCTTAGACTAGCCAAGAGGATTTCAAACAAAATCTTATGTTTTATGGCATAAGAAAAGAACACAGCACTAGTTTGACCAATTTGTTTCGTTTTTGCAACTTTGCTAGCTGCTGATGGCGAAACGAGTGTCAGAAGCTAAGCTTAATTTGATTTGAATGCAGTTTTTCAAAAAATGGATAGCCTTTGTTTAAAAAGTCTGAAAATCTACTAAACATTCTTCTATGAAAAGAAATGTTATTGTCATCTTTACACCCACACATAGCGGATATATTCCTCTGAATATATCTTGAAACGCATATGGAGTTAACAAAGCAGGCACTGATAGCTTTAAAGAACATGAGCAAAGATTTGTGGCAGTGGCAAAGAGCACACGTACAGGTGGTGCTAATACGGTTATGTTTCTGTGATGATTTCCAGATAGACGGATTTACAAAATGTATGGGAAGCGTGAAATGGCGAAAGACAAGAGTCACTTGGACTGGGCTGCAGATATCCCGAGGAGAAAGCTACTCATAGCGTTTGCGTATAAGAGAACAGTTTAAGTAAAAGTCTGTTGATCTGAGTGTAGATTGCTGAGCTGTTGAAAATGCGCCTTTGCTTCTAAATAGTAACTTACTATTTTGGCTGATGTTACCCATACACTCAGGTTTTAAGAGTTACCCTAGCAGATTTTCGTACTTTACTGAACATAACTTTTAGATTTTTATAACTGTAAAGGTATACTCTGTTTTATGTCTCAAAGCTAGTTTGTTTCGGCTGTACAATAAATGTGTTTCTTCAGATAGGCAAATGTACCCTTCTGGGCACATTTGCCCCAAGTTGGAAACCCTTGGTCTACAAGCGTACAGGTCGAGGAGGTCCTACCGATTAAAGTGAGGAGCCCTGGTGAATACGAATCCAAGAAAGACCACTGCATATTTTGAATCGTCCTTGTTCCGAGAATTCCCGTAATGCACAGTGGACGCAGAGGTGGAGCGGAAACTGTTCACACCAGCTGCAACTTCATCTGCTGCTCTGGAGAATAACGGCAGAAAGTGACTTTATGGTGGAATCACGAGGTTAGATGACGTTATTCGAGCAATGAAAATAGCTTATAAGGCATGGTTTCAGAACAAACCTGCATCGTTTTTGAATTCACAGTACGCTGAGGCGCGGACGTCCGAAGCCTTCGCGGATAAAAACAGTCTACAATTCCATCGTGGGAGAATCTTGGGTGCAAACTAGATTCCAGCCACTGCCAAGCCAACAAAGTATTCTGGCAAAGTATCAGGCCGATTTGGTACAGCTACCACACTCTGAACAGTCTCCTACATATACTTGATTGTTTTTTACTCCACAAGACCAAGCTAAAAGGAAAATTAACAGAAAAGATTGATCCGAGATAATATGTCTCTCCAGAAAACCAAGCCATGCTACAAGTAAAAGGCAATACACTGTAGGGTGGAGAAGTTCAAAAACTTTGGGATGGTATTCACGAGAGACGGAAGACGTAATAGGAAGATTCGTGCACGGATTGATACTGCAAACGCAGTTCTGCGTAACGTTTATGACTATGTGGTCACAAACAGTAAGCTTTCAAACACCGCCAGTTGATTAATCGGTCTTTTTTCCCATCCTCATCTATGGTCATGAATCCTGGTTACTGAAAGATTGATATCAGAAATGAAATATTTACAATGAGTTCACAAGTGACACTTCGCATTAAAGGGTGGAGTTGTAAAATGTGTAAATTCCTGAATATCGAACCACTTCTCCTCTAAACAGAGAGATCTTAGCTAAGATGGTTCGGCTACGTGACCAGAATAAACAGGAAAGACCTGAGAGGCAGGTCCTGCTGGCTACACCCAATGGAAAGCGACCCAGATGTCGACCAAGGACCAGGTGGCGCCTTTACATCACCTATCTTGCTTGGACCGTCTTGGTGTGGAGCCGACAGAACTCTTAGAGATTTCCAAAAACCGTAATGTATTTCATGTCCTCCTAAGGCTGCTGCCCCCCGACCCTCCTGCTAGGAAACATGAGCATGCAAATGAATAAATAAACTTATCATGTTTTCGTCTTACTTGTAACAGAGTTTGAAAAGACAAGTGTAAGAAACTCCTAACCACAAATGGCAATCTTAGAAAACAACAATAGTATCAATCATAAAAGTTCTGTAAAATAGTTCCAAATTTTGATCAATGATAAATTTGGAAATATTACCTATTCGCTATTTTTTATAAATGTTTTGGGAATGCTGATTTTTTGAACCATTTCTGTTCCCAGTTTGAGGTATGGAGCTTGGCACGTTGTCTTCAGTAAGAGGTCAGAGTTTCACAACCGTTATTGTTATTAGAAAAAACTCATATTTTACCAACTCGAAAGCTAACCGGGTCAAAGTATTTTAATCAGAAGCATGCAACACAACGATATGCATTTGAATGAAGCACGTCTGTCAATATTACGACCTCAAGCCAAGACATCCTTGAAAACGTCTTTCTAGGAAGCTTCACTCAAGCCCACCTTCTTGCTTACTACGTTCTGCAAATGTTTTTTTGGGTTGCGTTGGACCTTGTATCTAGTTTTTCAAAATATGCTTTTCGAGAATTTCGCAAAGAAATGCGTTGAATTCACATGCATTTAATCAATTGTTAAAGCAACATTTCGTTTAATATGCACATTCTCGGTAGTTTGGCGCTTTAGCGCTTTAGCTCGTCATTTAACTCCAGCCACATAAGATGATTCTAGGCGTAACGCCATGTGCCACTCTTTGCACAAACCCTTGCTTCAACGATACTTATGATTATAAAGGTGCCTAAATGCAAATGAGCAAGGTGAATTATTAATTCTATGCAAATCCAAAAATTTCCACAAGACAATCGGTCAAATCCGAAGCATGTAACCAAGCAGAAATCGCCTAGTTATGATAGTGTTGCCGTGCCATTTTAATGCTTCACTGAACAATAGGCGTGGATCACATTCACCAACTAGTCCAACATTTCCGTACTCACGTATGTCTAAATCTTTTTGAAGACCAGTCATAAATTGAAACGAGGTTGTTTAATTCCTGCGCAGTTACACCTGTCCTTGGCGGGGCGTGTAAACTTCTTCTGCCAACCTACCCAAATCATGGTGACAGTTTTTTATTAAGAAAAAAGTTACAAAGAGCTAAACTTTGAATACACACTAGAAGGGTAGTTGGAGTTTATTTGGCTCGAAGGCCACTTTGAAAAGACCGCGTTCAGCAAGGGGCATAACTTCTAATCTGATGGCAAAATGAATAAATAAAACAAAAAAATAATGGTAAACAGAAAGGTTTTATTATACTTGTTCTTGTGAAAACACACTTTATACAGCGCCGCCAATTCAAACTGACCATTGTAACGTCACACAGTCCCCCAAAAATTTTCGATTTAAAGGTTTTTCCTGAATCCTGCCATTGAAAACGCTGTTGCGGGCCACATGTGGCCCACGGGTCGCTAATTGCACACCCCTACAATAGAAACTTGACAAGACACTATTTCCAAAATATTGTGATGATAACTTACCACAGTCATTCTTATCAACTTTCTCCCACTACATTACTACTTAAAAGTGTTGAATTGTTTTTGTCAAAATAAGCTTGTATGTGTTCATCAAGACATTGGAAGGTCCACATTTACAATGCTGTTAGTATTTGCGAAAAGTCTTACCCTTAACCGACCTGTGCACCACAGATCAAGAAAAGAGTTGAGACCAGTTGCATTTTTTCTGTTTCAAAATTGAAAATACTGATTGTTGACACAGCTAACAACGAAAAATTCTTATTTTGTTATTTTTAGTTTCCTTTCATGAAGCTTATATCTGGAACAAGTTACAGAATGTAAGCAAGCAACACACAAGGTTACAAAATGGTGCAAAGAAACATCACACTTTCACCAAAGTGTACGAAATAAGTAAAACGCCTTAATGCTTTCTGTAGGATTTCAAATAAGTAGGAAGAAGTGCGCTGCAATCTTTTATTTTTTTAATAAAACATTGATATTTAATTGATACCTATTCAATACACATAAGGTCGAGATGTTAATGCTGTTGTGCAGTTCAAAAAATCGACGCTCTTAAGGCTGAGGCTTGGTTTGCGATCTCACAGCTGCATCACTATCCACGTACAGTAACTGTTACACTGCAGTTGTAACGTACCTTCAGTCTAAGGTTTAAATGTCTCTAGTTCGCTGCTGATTGGTTTGAAAATCAAATAAGGCTTCCTAAGCTCAGATTAAAGAAATAAACTTTTGAAAAGTGTGTGTGTCTGCATGTGGATCTATGTATGTCTGTGAGTTGGCCTGCATCCGTTTGTGTGTTATGCAACCTTCTGTAACTGCTCTTTGTTCCATGAATGTCTTAATAACTTCAGGAACAACGACTAGGTTATAAAGGTGGGAAAGAAACGAGTTGAAAACAAGGTGACAGTATGAGGACATCAAGCTTATAGAATTGTAAAGTGCGTTACAAACATTGATATTACGTTTCCAACCGTAATGTCTGGTATATTATGACATGTGCAGTGCGGTTTTCAGTCAGGCCATGAGCATTGACGGTACCCTACGCAAAACACAGAAGCGAAAGATGGCGTGAAGTAGGAGATTCATCCCAAAGCTTTTCGTCTGACACTCTTCAGGGGATATCGTCAGAATGAAGTGGAGATACTACCGAACTGGTTTATATACAGAGAAGAAGAGATCTCATTGGTTAAAGCAGTGGCCAATAAGAAAGGGTTTAGGAGATAAGAAAGGCGAGTTGTCATTGGTTGAAGATGTAATTTGGACCTCGTCGAAACGTTGGACCGGTCAACCAATGGAGAGTTCAAGA
>Ga0210059_1011668_pt1 | contig 13400 bp, 6 predicted proteins | sample Ectturendosymbi2_FD_188042 | JGI IMG/M metagenome (GOLD analysis project Ga0210059, IMG submission 188042) | Ecteinascidia turbinata endosymbiont from Florida, USA - Sample 2 (SPAdes) (version 2) | ecosystem: Host-associated > Tunicates > Ascidians > Unclassified | place: Key West, Florida...
CTTTGACAACATGTATTTGGGTGGTGGCAGACGGGATGACCGAAGTGTCTTTTCGCCGCCTCCCGGCCTTACTGTGTCTGTATTGTTAAGTGTACTTGCGTTGAGGTAAAAAAAGAATAAAATCGTTGTTGTTGTTGTTCCCCAATTTTTGTACATTCCCACCAACTAATGCTTATGAAATCAGACAAATAATTTCATCATTGAAAATTCAAAATGCAAGACAACAAATTCCCATGACATCCCAACAAAGTTTTTACAATATCTGCCAATGGTTTATTCTTTCGGTTATCTGAAATATTTAATAAATGAATGGCACAAGGTAAATTTCCCAATATTTTAAAAATTGCTTTAAACTACACTCATTCCTAAAATAACTCATCGGAAATCTCCTAATGATTATAGGCCATACTACCAACTTTCTCTAAAGTTTTTGAAAAACTAGTTTACAGCAGATTGTACTCTTTTTGTTACAAGCAATTATGTACTGAGCCAACAGTAATATGGCTTTTGCACTAACAATTCCACTGAATTAGTCATTGCTGCCATCTATGATGACATGATTTGTAACAAAGATAACAAACTAATAACATGTACTATGTTTCTAGACTTGAGCAAAGCTTTTGTGTGTTGATCATCATATATGACTCGAAAAACTGTTTCACTATGGGGTAAAACGAACAGTCCTAAAACTTCTTGCTTAGACAACAGGGTCCAGTGCACTAAAATACCAGATGCAAAATTTTTTTTAATGCAACATGATGTGGCATACCCCAAGGATCTATCATTGGCCCTTTACTATTCGTTATACATATTAATGACATTGTCAAAGGCTCCACCTTTAATACTGTTTTGTATGCTGATGACATCAATCTTCATATCAGGGAAAAATCACAAGATTAAAAAAAGTTAACAACGAGCATAAAAAAACGATCACTGGTTTTGTACAAATAAAGTATGTATAAATTATTCCAAAAGCAATTTAATGCTCATGAATAACCAAAACAATATCAATTTTTCAGTTTCTATTAGTCATCACTCAATATCAAAACAAAGTAGATTAAAATATCTTGCCGTTGTTCTTGATGATAAGTTGGAGACACAACTCTCAAATCATGTGTAATGTTGTTCAAATTAAAACAATATACCAACATTTCAGTGCTCAAATCTGTTTACTTTGTTTTTTTCATACCTATTTAACTTCTTCAATACCAATCTCTGTGACTCAATTAAATGCTTGGCTTGCCGCTCATGGTGAATCGCACCTCCAACACAACGCCAACCGAGAGGTTGCAACAACATCCCCTCCTTTTTACAATGAACCGCACTGATTGCACGTTCTTTTTGTGAAGGCTGCACCCGGCACAACCTTCACGTCCTAGTCACAGCACCATTTTGTTGCGATCGGAAAGCTCAAGCAGCAAATGTGCAAAGCTTCACATTGTGACAGCAAGCAACAACAGAGATCACCTGAGAAGATCATTCTATTATTGCTTGTTCATGCAACATATATATGCGTGTTATTCGTCACACTTATCCCTTTCATGGTGAATCCCACAATCCCACGTTCAACGCAACGCCAACCGAGAGGTTTCAATACCTAACACTGTTTGTGAAGTGAATAGCTTAATGTAAGTGAATACTGTATGCCTTGCTAAAAAGAATAGTTAGCTGCAGTCAAAGCATCAATCAGTCTCCAAACACTAGCCCTAATGATTAGCATCTGTTTGCTAATGCAGTTAAAAGCACAAATGCTAAGTTCACACCTACCACATAAGTTCACACAAACAGCTCAGATTCAAGTTGCGAACAATTACTGTACTCTGTTCTAAGCAGGGTTGACAAAAATCATGCTTTTTAAAAAATATTGCACTTCTTTGCTTTAAATCTGATTTTTTTAAATTTAAATCAGATTGTTTTATTTTTATGGAATTTTTATTTAATGTGTAAAGGGTGGCAACCTCACATTTGTGATTTTTAATTTTATAGAGTTTGTTTTAATGGAACTTTATGCTTTGTTTCTTCTAGTACAGCACCTAGAATTCAGCTGAACTTTCATTCAAACTTTACATCACGCTTAAAGCAAGTAAGTTGGTTACACCAGTACCAGTGTACACAACAAAACATTTATTTAAATGACAATACTCAAATCATAAGCTCATCAAAATAATTGACACTGATGACATGTTACGAAGTTTGTACAAAAATTCAAGCTTGCCAGCTTTTTTGGTGTGAAGTGTATTTTTAAAATTAATTACAGTGCATCCTCGATTATCCGGCCATGTTGGGCAACCATTTTCCAAAATCTTGGCTGGATAAGAAAAGTATCTATCGTAGGGTGCCCACCGTCCACCATCTATCGTAGGGTGCCCACCGTACTATTACGTAATAATATAAATATACAAAATAAGAACTATTACGTAATAATATAAACTTACAAAATAAGAAATGAGCTTCTTGACAACATTGTTTGTTGGCTTTCTAGTTTTTTTCCACTGTAAAACGTGTAGATTTTAGACTAAATAATTGAATGTACCTCCCTGTTGAACCCAGCCGGTTAATCGGGGGCCAGAAAATCGAGGATGCACTGTGTTGTAATGTTGCTTTCACTAGTTCAGCTTTGGCAAAAGTAAAGCTTATACGCAGAAAATGGTAAAAACCTATAACGTGTGTTGTTATTAATTTGAATAAAAAATATATTTCAAAATAACTGTTTCTACAGTCAACAGCCTACATATTTACTGGAATTGAGATGAAACTTTTACTTTATGCCAGGCCCGTAAACATATGGGGCATTCAGGAGCAATGGCCCCAAATTTTGTTGTGCCCAGAAAAATTTGTTTTAACATATAATAAAAACAAATATCTTGCCCCCTAACAATTTATTTTCTCTCCCAAACCTTGAAACTTGGTTACAGACAGGCCTGCTTTATGCCAGCCTACACTTTCAAACTTGTGAAATTCTGACTTTTAAGTCTGCAAAGGTTAGTGATATCAGTCCACATATCATTTTTGCAGTTATTTGACATAGAATCTATGACCTCACAGTTGCCATGGATGATAAAACTTCAACTGCCTTTAACTTGTGTCGTCATAAAAACTCTTTGACTTTATCAATAAGTGAAAGCGATCAGAATGCCTATTAAATGTGTCATGCAAATCACAGAAACAGAAAGCAAAACTGCGTATGATTTTTTGCTTGATTTTTTTAAAATTTTATCACTGGTGTAAACGATTTTTTTATGTAAATGAAAGGTAGTGTCTATTTTACCGCCAATATTCTGGCGGCAACAGATCAGCTAGAGCTATTTTGCCGCCAGTCGAACATATGGTCTCGTAACATGATGCAATTTGAATAAAAAGGTGAGTTTGTCAAGCAATCGGCGTGTTGCTCGTAGCGTGGTGGATATGCTTCAAGTCTAGTATGCATTGCTTTTCGGTTCGACTCTCACCTTGGCGACCTCCCTTTTCTGTTTTTTTACATACTTTTTCATAACTTTCTGTTTTTTTACATACTTTTTCATAACTTTCTCTTAGGTGTTAGTTTTAAGCTTTTGGTTAGCATTTGCGTTCAGTTAGTGTTCGGTAGGGGTTATTGTTAAGGTTAGCATTAAGCTTAGGGATTAGCATTAGGGTTAGCGTAATGGTTTTATAATACATTTTTCAAAGGAAAAGAAGAGTGGGATTTTGGTGGGTTTTATTTTTTTTAAGTGGGCATTAAAAAAACGGGTGTTTTTTTGGTTAGGTCCAATCAGGTCCAATCACATGAACCCTTAAGATAATTGTGGACGTTTAATTCATTTTCTGAGCCAAATTTCAAAACTGTCCTATTTCAACGTGCTTGATTAAGCTGATTTTATGATGCATCACTAGCTTCCCGTTTCGTTTTTTTGTGCTAATACAGTCGCACACCTGTGCTTGCAATATGTGCTTCGTTTCGAGCTTCATCATTAATTGGCAGTTCAGGCAGATTGGTCATAATGGCTCACACAAGCCCGTGTCTGTTCTTTCCCCTTAGTAATAGTACATATAACAGTCACACAATAAAAAACAGATTTGCTTGCATACCAGATTTGCTTGCATAACAGATTTGCTTGCATATGTGCATTCTCAATTCTTGTGTAGCTTACAAGTTTCAAACTGTCAGCCCTGGGTGTCCGCCATTCCCGCTGCATATCTTCTGATTGACTGCTATGCGACAAGACATTTGCGCAGCCTTGTATTTTTGCAGTTGTGAACTGCGCTGACCCAGCACTAAGTGTGTTCTACTCTGCTGTTTTAAACAAACCCGTAAGCAGGAGTTAAGTTTTGGGGGGCAAAATGCGTTTCTAGTGAGGCAAGATGTCTTTTTATTATATGTTTTGATAAAAAATTTTTCTGGGAACAACAAAATTTGGGAAGGCACAAAAAATTTGGGGAACACTGCTCTCCAAGTCTCCCCCGTTTTTACGTGCCTGGTTTTAACACGTTGCTGGATATTTTTACAGTTATGAACTGCTCTGTCTTACGAGACCGCTGATAATATATGTTCACAGTGACACATTGTAGCCTACAACAACGAGTAAAAAGAGTACATGTAGATATGCATAGGGATGCCAGAAGATGGAGGCATTGCTCCTCTGACCTTTCAAAAGGGCGCAACGGGGCGAAGGTGCCTTTTCATAACAGTATCATGGTTATTTCATGGTTTATCACGATCGACCTGAGACAAATTTATTGCAGCTGTTTGGGCACCCAGAAAATTCAAGAATGATTTTCTGTAATTCTTTTTATTATTTCTGAGGTCAACATTGTTGATAACAGAAACAAACATAATTTGTAACATTCATTTTTGTTATTGAAAAGTTTCCATTGCCCTCAACTCTATTACTGCTCCCCTGCCCTACCGCTGCTCCGGCGTCCCTGAATATGCATGTTGCGTCAGCAAACTTTGCCAAAACATTGGTTTGGAACCGTGAATGTGAAGTCATATTGTTACGTCACAAACAGCGTAAATCCAGTAACAAGACCACCATGCGCCACTGCTCAATACTAGAACTTAGAAGGGGGGCATCCAACCAAGCAGTCGCCCCGGGCATCACTAGACCTCTGCACACCACTGACCCAAACAATAAGCAGAAACCAGAAATTACAAATGAAAACACCGGAACAATAACATGTCAATCTGGCCAGCCAGTCTGAGTGTGAAAGGTGCTTCGAAACTTATGTCGTGATTTTCACCTACATTTTCAGGTACTCTGGTTAAAGCCACTGTTTTTTAACGTTGCTGCTGGCTTACGTTTAAAAAACAGTGGCTTTAACTATAGCAACTGAAAACAAGCTTTGCTGAAAAAAAAACGTTTCAGTCACGGCGTTTTAGCTAACACTTCCAGATTCTTGCGCTTTTTCTCCTTAGAAACTTTGCCATTTTTAGCTTCTGATGGTTAGGGCCATTTTTATGACTTAAAAAACTTGATGATATGACTTTATATTTCAGAAAATATGACTCTACATGACAAACAAAAATGACTGAGCTAAAGCATGCAACTATTGTGCAAAGAAGCATCACCAACGAAAATAGGCATAAGACAGTGGTTCTTAAACTTTTGAGCGCGACCCAAATCTGAGTTTTATGAACATCTCACGACCCAAACCTCAAACATCGAAAAAATGTTTTTTAATGTTAGCACTCTGCTATTTTTTCAGATATGTATGAAATAGACAAGGCACAGACAACCAGTCATAGTGCACAGTACTATTAAACAACGTTTACATTACGACAGTTCTTGATAAATTTCAAGTTTACGTGCTTAGGAAGTGAAAATGTTTCAAACTACTACTATGAAAAATTAACTTAAATTCAAAAAGTTAAATTCAATGATTCTTCAATCTCCCATATTTATGAGCATAACAGTTGTGTTAAGAAAACTTGGGGAAGCCTTTCCTCGTCAACTGGAGTATGGAATGCAGATATAAGCACCGCTGAACTCGCCTCACCTAGCCTACTGGGAGTCTCAGGGTCTGCAGCCTGCAACACCTATTTTCTCTGCAAAGTTTTGATTGGTCAAATCTATGACATCACAGAGCGTGGTTAAAATTGGATATGCTCAATCTAGAATGATTTTACTCACTCTATGATGTAACAGTCTCTTTCAATTTTAAAAAAGAAGACATAAAATACTGCTTGAAAACATTGTTTTGGCTAAATCCAATTTTAAACAAAGCCGTTCGCGACCCACATTTGGGTCGCGACCCATGGTTTCAGAAACGCTAGCATAAGATATGGTAGCCCCATGGTTTGTTGAAGCCCACTAAAATAAACGGCTCAAAAGATGAGCAAAACATATACAGTATTTCATTTGGAGCAAATCAAAAGCATGCATGGACATTGATTTATTTCTATGCGGGAGAAAGACCGTGCATTTTTAAGCAGTGCGTTACATTTCTTCCAAATAACTTGGTTCACCTACGTCTTTGCCAACATTCGCAGGGTGACCAAGTGGGTTCATTTTGCAGGATGCAGCTTAGACCTAATAATATAGTAGTTTCACTTGATATTTTAAGATTGCTTTAATGTTTTCTTTATTGAATCAGGTTGAAAATATGCAAAATATGACTTTATGACCTAACATGGAAAATGCGACTTTTTATGACTCTATAACGTTTGTTATAGACATCGTAGGGATGCGAGTTTTGCTTTAAAATTTGCTTCATAGCTGCCTGAAGCACAGAAAAAATACGACTTTCATGACTTAAATGGCCGTACTGATGGCATTACACATTTCGGCATCGTGCTAGCTAAACACTGCAATCTCGCTTTCTGCTCTTTCGTTCTACAAATCGACTGATCAAAAACCTTTTCTGAAGGAACACGCAATAACATGTGGTGTAAATGGCTTGAATAGCTCCATGTGTTTATGATGTAACGCAAAAATAGTAGCCATCGGAAGAAAAGTGCGTTTCCACCATACTTTACACTTTGTGACGAAAGAAAGGTCATAGTTCGACTGCGGCTACTTCCAGACGGTACAAGAAGTTACGGAAACATTGATACTAAATACAAGAATACAACAAATATTTTTGGTTTTGTTCAATACACATATATTTTAATTTTGCTTATGACTTTTCCTAATAATTGTTCTTTTGGCATGGATTTATCAACTCGTGCATCACGCCTACTGCACAAATGTCACGAAAACGATACTATTTGCGTGCGTTAAGCAACAAAGCTAGTTCTGCTGTGGTTGAGGTTTGGTATCAATGATTCCGTAACTTCTTGTGCCGCCTGGAGGTAGCCACAGCCGAACTGTGAAGTTTGTTTCATCATGAAGTGGAACGTATGGTGGAAATGCACTTTTCTTCCGATTGCTAGTATTCTTGTGTTACATCACAAACATATGAAGCTAGTCAAGCCATTCACACTACATGTTATTGCGTGTTCCGTCAGAAAATGTTTTTGATCAATTGATTTGTAGCAGAAAGCAGGATTGCAGTGTTTAGCTAGCGCTACGCCAAAATCTATAATGCTATCAGGAGCTAAAAATGGCAAAGTTTCTAAGGAGAAAAAGTGCAAGAATCTGGCAGTGTTAACCAAAACACTGCAACTGGAACTTTTTTCAGCAAAGCTTCTAAGCAGCAACGTTAAAACAGTGTGGTGTTAATCAGACCACCTGAAAATGTAGGTGAAAATCACGACATAAGTTTCAAAGCATCTTCATCACTCAGACTGGCTGGACATCTTTCATGCTATTCACAAGCCTATGTGGGTTTGATACGTTTAATCATAGCAACTTAATCTTTGAAACAATGAAAAATCACCATGCAAGATAGATATTTATGTTCCCCTCCATATTTCTTCCTTGGCCCCGCAGTGACCCCACACTTTTTTCATTCTAGAATCACCACTGCTCAGAGGGCCGCAAATCCAGGTTGAAAACCACTACTAGACGAAGTATTAATCCTCTGCATAAGTTCTATTCAATGACATTCTTTTGTATTCATGGTGCAAGACACTACAAAGCAACTGGAAAGGTGAGAAAACATCGTATGTACTTTTTCTAAGTGAGAAAAAAAATGAAGTTCATATGTCTTATTAGAGAAAAGTCGGCACCTACGACCCACTTTTTTATGTAACGAGCGTGTGTTACAACACGATACAGTATTTTTTGTTCAAAGTTCTGCAGTTCGTGGCTTGAGGTTGTGACATGTTTTCAAGGAAAATTACGGTTAAAACGTCTGGAATCACAAGAGTTGCACAGGCCTATATGCATGCCGTGTCATTGAACCCCTTTGCGTCGCTGGCAGCAATAAACACAATGATCGTGTGGCGCTTTATTGCAGTAAGGACAGGGCCAGATTTAACTGATGCAAGGCCCTAGGCTAATCCATTTGTGAGGTCCCCTCTCCCATTGTAGCGATGAAAAAATGGAAAGCGTTTAATCAATTTGTGAAAATCCGAAAATGACGCTCTGAAAGCAAGGTCAGTAAAAATCCTAAATCATTACTGGAATGCCCACGATCACTGCGTTTGTTGCTGCCTTTGACGCAAAAGTGTTCAATGACACAGAATTGTTGAAATGGCACTTGGCTGGCGGGAATAGGATTATTAACTGCCACAGGCAAACCAACCGAAATCCCCACAATTGAACACTTTGACAAAACACATGGTCTACGTTTTTTTATAAGAATCACGTCTGTTTTTCTTATCTGTGTTAAAAAAATACAAACACACTGCATCTATATAGTATGTGTGGCGGCATAAAGATTCGCGTGTTTCTTACTTTTTCAGACTGGTAAGAAATGAACGTAACTGAACTGTTGCATGATAAGATGTGAAATTTAAAAAACAGAACCGTTGCCACAAAGTCTTGAATAGGGGGTTGAATTTGCTCAAGGGGACTAGACCTTCTGAAAATCTGATAAAATCTTTACTGATTTATAGTGTTTCATATTTAAATTTGGAAGGGCTGAGCTCACCAATGCCCACTGTGGTGACTAGACTGGTTTAAATTTCGCTTATGCTGTCATCATTGAAATACGTACAAATAAATAAAAAGCTACAATCATTGAATCAAGTAAAGCTGAACATAACACAGTAAACAGGTAAAAAGGTTTTGACTTGCCTTTTTCATAACAAAATTACGTAAGAATTCATTACAATTTGTTTGTCTAAGTTTGTCACTTTTAACGTACCGAATACTTAGAGTGGACAACCTCTCCTGAAACATTGCGACCCTTTGACAAAACTACTGTATTGCTCAGACACCCAAGAAACAACTTTGCTTTTATTGTAGGATACTGCTGCTGGCCCTACACATAGCTCTTATTTGCAGTACAACCTTGCTTTGATCAGGTGCAGCGACGTAACCAGAGGTTTGAGCCATGGGGAAACTTAGCTGATGGGACCCCACTGGCTTACGCTCAGAAAATAGTTGTGAAACAGCAGCAAATCCGGCATTGAATGGCTATTCAAAAAACCTGAAATCACCAGAAAACACTCCGAAAAACGCAAAAAAACAACAATCTACTGAAACCAAAGGAATAGTAAATACCAAAATACAAGCTAGGTAGGGGCCCGGTTTTTACATTCAGCTTGTTAGGGTGGTGTTCGCACCCCTGCCACCCGTCAGGTATGCCACTGATTAAGTGCATTTGAAACATGAACAGCCACAAGTTCTTTTGATAGAGTCACTATGTAACAATCAGTAGGCCTACGATTGAGCAAACGCAGGACGCAGTCAGCATGCTTTGAGTGTATCGACACAATAGTTGGCATGCGGCTTGACCAACCGTCATATTAAGATTCATGGAAACTCGTTGGAAGACTCTGGCGTTGTCACCACGAAAGTTGAATAAAACTAAATTTCGTGAATAATTTTAGGAAGTTTAATCTAAATGATCATATACCAGCCATTGACTCTATGCGTACCAGTTTGTTGGAGGCCCCCTTGGATCTTGAGGCCCTAGGCTTAAGCCGATACAGCCTATACATAAATTCGGCACTGCCTTTTACCATTTCCTCCAACTCGTAAGTCGTAACAGTGGTAAAAGGAGCCTCACAAGTGGATTAGCCTGGGGCCCATGGATGCCGGAACAGCGGTATGGCAAGAGGGGAGTACATGAGTTGAGGGCATTGGAAACTTACAAAAAAACAAAAAAATTATTACCAATTATGCTTGCTTTTGTTAAATAACAATGTTGACCACGAAAATTAAAAAAAAACATAGAAAATTTGTTTTAATTCAATCTTGTAAATGATGAATCATGAAATTACTTATGATACTGTTATGTGGGGGCACCTGTGCACCCGTTGCCACCCCTTTTAAAAGGCTGGGAGAAGTGCCCTCATCATGCAGCCCCACACCGGCGACCCGGCTGGGGCCTCCCATCAGCTAAATTAATTCTTGGTCGACAGCAAACCTAGAGATTTTGAATGCATTTATTTGCAATTCTGTTTTCATTTATTCTCATTTAAACTCATGTTTTTTTGCAATTATTAAAAATGATAGACCGTTGTAATAAACAATGTTTTATTTTCACTACAACATTTTTGCAACCGTGTGCAGTGCTTGCGGTTGAAAAAAACTTTATCTTGTTTAGTTGTTAAACCAACACCTTCCTCAGCAAAGTAAGTTACCCAAAGAGCTAAGTTCCAACTTGTAAGGGCGAACAAGAAACTGCTTCAAAAGCAAATATCATCGGAATTGGCAAATATGTTTCATTAAAGGCTTTATCCAACATACATCAAAAACAAAAGTTAAACAGCCGTATAAACAGTCTGGAAAGGACCGTAAAACTACTAAGGTGTATGTACGGTGAGTTCATGGCAATGAAGATTCATTGCTTTGAAGTTGTTTGCAAAATCGTGAGAGTTTTATTCAAACGAACAAAAAATTTTTTCTTAATGCTTGTCTTAATGCAATCGTTTGTTCGAATTATGAATAATAATGATGGGAGGCTCTTTCCTGCCAGAAAAGCGAGTGCTATAACCAACTTATGTATATTGTTTTAAGAGCTTCCGCACACCTTGAAGATGAAAGTTCAAACTTTCGGGAATTTTTCCAAGACCATCGACTTAAGCACAGATTTGATGTTTACCATGATTTAATATTTCTAAATGCAACTTACAAAATTCTTCAACTTCGTTTGTCAGTGTACCTCACCTTATCTCATGGGTCTCAAGCAAAGGCCCCAAATAAGGCCCACGAAGACGAGTTGTTTGTTTCCAGTTATACCTGCTGCGATTGTTGCTTTCTTAAGGTTCATGCAGATTGCAGCTGGTCGCAAACTCTTTTGTATTGCAAGTTACTGTGTTTGGGTTTGCCGTACACAACGATTGTTCAGTACAAGCGTTCTGTTGTGTCACATCATGCCTTGTTTGAGGAATAAAGTGCTTGGCGTAAATTAAATGCACAAGGCCCCATAAATTTTACGGTAAGTGGATGAAGAGCACCGCACACAGTTGCCAAAATGTTCTAGTAAAATAGGCCTAAAACAAACTATTTATTACGAGCAGGGTCGGATTAAATCAACGTGAGGCCCCGAGCGAAATCGTGACTGCGAGGTCCCTGAACGCTTAGCGCAACTGCATAGCATCTCACATGCCCTCGTTTCAACTTTGCAGATGCACTGGTAAAATCAGCAAATCTGATACTTGGCAGCCTACACTTCAGAGACAACTGGGAGTGATCAATGACCATGTGCGGCGGTTCGTATGTGGTTAATTTGTTCAAACACAAAGTTGGATCACAAAAAAACGTTTTTTGGCTACCATGTCACTGCACAACAATCTTGTGTTGAGGGTGAAGATTGGAATATAAATCCTTGAAAAGACAATACCACAAATCATGAAACCTGTGAAAAAATTCAAAAATAAAGGTAAAATCGTCCAAAGTGAACACCCTATAAAACAACGAAGAACAAAGGTTCAAAGTACAGTTTGGTGCAACTCTGGGACTTTGAAAGTTCACTAAAGGTAACGAACTGTTACTAAATGTAATAACCCGAGAACAAAGTGCCAAATAGCCCATACCAAATATGATTACGAGGGTTTATCATTTCCAATCGCAAAAAACATCATGAGTACAAATTAGAATAAATGAAAACAGAATTGCAAATAAATGCATTTAAAAATGTCAGGTTTGCTGTCGATTAGCTGATGCGAGGCCTTAGCAAGGTCGCCAGTATGGGGGTGCATGACGAGGGCACTTCCCCTTGCCTTTCAAAAGGGGTGGCAACAGGTGCCCCTATGTAACAGTATAAGTAATTTCATGATTCATCATTTACAAGATCGAATTGAAACATATTTTCTATGGTTTCTTTTATAATTTTTGTGGTCAACATTGCTGTTTGACAAAAGCAAGCATAATTGGTAACAATATTTTGTTTTTTTGTAAGTTTCCACTGCCCTCAACTCATTTACTGCCCTCTTGCCTCTTGCCGTACCGCTGTTTCCAGATATTTGCACCGCAATTTTCTTTGAAAACATGCCACAAACTCAAGCCACGAACTGCAGAACTTTGAACAAAAAATATTGTATCGTGTTGTAACAAACGCTCGTTACATAAAAAGTGGGTCGTAGGTGCTGACTTTCCCCTAATTATATAAAACATACGAACTTCACTTCTTTTCTCACTTACAAAAAGCACGTACGATGTTTTTCTCACCTTTCCAGTTGCTTTGTAGTTTCTTGCACCATGAATACAAGAGAATGTCATTGCATAGAACTTATGCAGAGGATTAATACTTCGTCTAGTAGTGGTTTTCAACCTGGATTTGCAGCCCTCTGAGGGTCATGAACCATTTTTAGGAGTGGTTGCGAGTTGATTATTTTATGTACACAACTGCATTACATTTGCTTTACTGGAGTTTTAGATGCGGTTCGTTGGGTTGTAGCAGGTTACTATAATGGGTCCCAGTACAAAAAAGGATGAAAACCACTAATCGAGTACATCCGCCACCTACATTTCTGTTCAAATAAACTTTCCGTTTTCAAAAGACTGCTGAAACATGCAAAAGTAGTGCCAATTTAGTGTTTGCAATAGTCAAGCCTATGCTTTCTCCCTACTAATCTCTGTAAAAACAATGTGTACATCTTACTTCACATATACCCCAACAACACTACCCCAAAGTTACATGAGCCGGCAGTCGTCTTGCCGGCAGTAAATAAAACGGATCCGGCAAAATACCGCTAAAAATGCGGGCTGGATGTGACGGCTGACATAACCCAGAGAGAAGGTAGCCGGCAGTCGAAGAAAGTGCAAAAAAACGATATGCAGAGCGTCATATGATTTGAATTCCTGGAAACGTGCATGGTGGCGAAAGTAATCCGAAATGCACAATGGCAGCTAGGCTGAACACCTTAAAAGGTGTGTGATGGCTGTGCCGGCTGATGTAGGCAAACCCACAAGGAAGGCAGTCGGTGT
>Ga0210059_1011671_pt1 | contig 13397 bp, 9 predicted proteins | sample Ectturendosymbi2_FD_188042 | JGI IMG/M metagenome (GOLD analysis project Ga0210059, IMG submission 188042) | Ecteinascidia turbinata endosymbiont from Florida, USA - Sample 2 (SPAdes) (version 2) | ecosystem: Host-associated > Tunicates > Ascidians > Unclassified | place: Key West, Florida...
CCACAGGCAAAATGGTTATCACTGATATCAGTCAGTTTGTCTAATGTTTGCTTTGCCAGCCAAGTTTCTTGGAGAAAAATTATGTGATACATAGCACAAAGTTGCTCAATGTCATGCAATGATGCTGACAAGCCACGACAGTTGTAAGTAACTACTGACAATTCTTCAATTTTTGCTGCCATTGTTGACTGTTGTTGGGTGTTGATTGTTCCAGCCTTTTTTTGTCCAGCCTTTTTTTGTCCAGCCTTTTTTTCGCCTTTTTTTGTATATAAAGCACCAGTAAAAATCTTAGCAAGTATGTACCCATTCCTGACGTCAAACAAATTTTACAAAAATTTTGCATAGTTGCGATCAACCCTGCATAGGTGCGTTGTAACAAAACTTTAAAATTCATACCGAGCACAAAGCAGAATATATTTTGACGTTCTTAGAGCATTATTTTTGTCCTAAGACATTATCCAAATTTTGAACTCAGGATATCTTCAGTTGGATTGACTTTCATCTTTTCATAAATGTATTGCAGAAACCTGCTAAATTATCGTGGATAGCAGACACATAAGCGATTCTGTTAATCTTACTTTGCTGTATTGTGTCAAGCCAGGCAATTTTAAGCTTCAACTAAGCTTGTTCTACTCACCATAACGGAACACTGTTCAACCTTGTGTAGTTCCAAAATGTAGGTCTTAAAACATCCCAGGGACGCTGGAGAGCAGGGGCATGACGGAGGCAGTTTCCCACCGTCTCAAAAAGGGGACGGGAGGTGAAGGTGCTTTTCATTAATTATCGACAGTGATTTCCAGAGGTGGGCAACCGCTACTTTGAAAATAGCGTCGCTAATGCTATTGCTATTTGCTGAAAATAATAGCGGCGCTACCCCTCCCGTTACTGAACAAAAATAGTAGCGAGCTATCGTTACCGCTATTCGCTACCGCTACTTTTGGTGAACTTTTAGAATTTGTGCTGTTTTGCAGAAGCAGGGTTTATTTTGCAGTCTCACCTTGAAATGCCTTCTTAAGCTATCAATTTTGTTGGGTGCGCCTTTGTTGAATAACCAGGATCTGAAAATAATAGTCATTGAGCAGTTATGATTAGGAATAGTACATTTTACACCAAATGCACATATAAATGAAACTTAGACAGCAGACACACATACAGTGCATTTACTTTTGTAAGTGGATTGCTGTAGGGTTATCAATTGCCTTTATTGCTGCTTTCTCGCTGGAATCGAATATAGAACTCAAGATAATAGTCAAGCAATAAAAAGATCAAAAATTCTTTTTAACAAGGTTTTACGCGCGTGTAAGTCGAATCAGGCCCACAATCAGGGTGGGTGAAAACCGGGCATTTGCATCCGCCACGAAGTTTTCAGGCATCATTTTAGATTTTATAAGAAAGGTGATGCTGATCTTTGGTTTTAGTGAAAGCCCCTGAACAAACTATTGACTACATGTATTGCAAACTGAGCTCCTTGTTTCTCCATGTTTCGGCTTATTCACAACAACAGCTTTGAATAGGATGTAGTTTATATAGCCTGCGTGTAAAGATAGCCTATTTTGATATCGAGAACAATCTGGCCAACCACCGTTTTATTAACATTCTAGCTTTTGAAACTGCAATCCGAGTGTTGAATGGATTGTCTGCAAACGTGCGTAATCCTGCACCAGCTGTAAAAATAATCGGTATACGATGTGTCACACAAGAAACTAATTTCCTTAACGCAATAAATTACGATTGATTCGCTTGGTGTGGGTCACTGTTGTAACTTTACTATTATGACTGAATGATGAATGCAAGCTTGAATCATTGCAACATGGAAGCAGAACCAGGCAGGAAATTCCTCAAACAGCCTGCTGCAAAGCTAGAGCCTGTAATTGTTGTATATATTTGTTGGTAAACATATTTATATTAACTTCCTCAGCTTTTTGTCATAAGAAATTTCAGATTAGTGGTTCTCAAAGTGGGCGGAATCACCGCCATGGGGGCGATTATGAGGGGCAAGGGGCGATAAAACCGAAGGGGGAGATAGGGGTGAAACAACACAAAGTGGGCAAAAACGCTCAACCACTAATCACTCGTTGAGTTAACTTCAATAGCCTACTGTTATGACATGTTAAACTTTCTTTGAAATTTTAATTTTCTATGATATTCGTTGGAGCTTGTTGTTAAAGTAATTTATCCGTTAAATTTTTACTCTGGATCGTCTGTGTGTCCGGCTACATCGTGGATTATTTTCACAAGAATCCTGAACTCAATATTAGCGTAGTAATCAGGGCTGTGGAGTCGGAGTCGGAGTCGAGGAGTCGGAGTCGGAAGGATTTTCAACCTGAGGAGTCGGAGTCGCATAAACTTTTAACGACTCCGACTCCGGGTAGACCTTTTGCTCACCAATTGTGATTGTTTGTGCCACAAACGTGCGTAAGCATCACACTTGGCCATTTAAGCAGCTTGACGCTTCAACAAGAGATGACCATGGCTATTAAGACAGGTGGCTGCGCACTAACTTGCATACCTTTACTCAGGGGCCATTCCAGATCAGCAGCGTCCCTTGGGCTCATCACGCAACCTACGCTTTGTGAATGCAACTGTTCAGGGCTTGTATCACTGAAATTTCCATTTGCTCATTCTGGCTGGCACTATCGTTGCTCTGTGACGTTGGCTACGCAACAATGAATAAGAAGTTCTCATGGGAGCTCGTCCATTGTTACGTAACGCATGTCACAGAACAATAATAACGCCAGTGAATCCTCCGCGTCTTAGGCTCATTCATATTAGCCCGAGTTACCAGACAATTTATCGTTCTTTTCAAATTATTCTCGAATGGGTTCTGTCCATTGGATTGGAATTCAAATCCAATGTTCTATGCAAACCCATTGCTTAAAAAAAACATTCAATCTGATATGAATTAAATTGAAAAAATACTTAATTGCAGAGCGCAGCTCGGGCTCCAATGGATGAGCCCGAGTAAAGAGCGAGCGAACGTATTCGAGAGAGCCGTTGTTGCGAACGATATTTTTTGATTCACGTCACCTGCAAATTGAACGCGGAAGGCCAACATGAAACGAAAATATATGAACACTGACAATGCCCAATGGAAAGAGCCAGAGTTAACAACCTTAATCAGTGAAGTGAGTGGTAGCACAAACATGCAAAGCATGCAAGCTCGCGTTCTACAATATAAAGCGTAGTCGAAGGCTCGGGTTGATCCCGAGTGCTGGAATCGCCACTGCCGACACATGATTTAAATGTTTTTGCACAAAGACTTTTCCCCGCAAACACGTGCTGGTGTTGGTTGACTTGTCAACACTCGGCATTCCACAGACCGACTCGATTTGAATGAGTAAGCGGCAACTAAAAAAAACGCACTGTGACCTTAATCACAGGTAAAATAGACATTCGGATTTCGTTGCGTTGTCAGGTAGCCTTGCACTTTACTGCTCGGTATCGGCGAAGCACGATGACTGTCTGATCGCGAACGATAATCCCGACCTATGGTTTCTGGTCATACTTCTCCTACTGGTTCGAAACGATTTGATCCAATTAGTTGAAGGCAATACAGCAGCTTCGCTTGGTCTTCTACGTACAGTAGCAAACTTCTTTAAAACATTAAACAGACAAATACGTTTCTTAAAACAAACAAATATTCCTTAAAACGCGCAGATGAATTTCGGTTCTTTTGTCGTACAATTCCAATCGTATTCGCTTGGAAGTTCTATCGCAACATTTTTGTGTTAAAAAATCCATGTTGACTAATTCTCAAACCTTGCAAGTTTGTTATACCTAAGTGAAAGCAGAGTAGTATGAAGTGTTTAGATAACGAAGAGAAAAGTGAATGCTCCCAAGTGGTTAAGCTAAAACTTAAACTAATTTGTTTTACTTTCTTGGTTGGTAGTTTGTGGATTTTGACCTGTATAAGAGCTTACTTGTAACATGTTCATTTGGCCATCTAAGGAAAAATATAGCGACACATGTACGTTCAACAGAGCTGAAGCTTGACAGCGTTCGACCGTAAAAAGTTGTTTCAATGAAGTCATTTGAGAGAGTATGCCCGAGCGAGTTTATCAACCGCGTTGCGCAATATGTGCACATGCTCACCGGTAGAATGCATACATTTTTCAATTTTACTTGTTTACTGATATCGTTTGCAAGGTATCTGCTTTAAAATCGATTATTTATCAGCCTTCTCTAATAATTTTTATTGTGTTTTTTTAGATGAGTACTTTTTTCTGTAAAATTAAAAGACTAACTTCTGCTTGATCGCATTTTGCAAAAGTGAGAGATGAACGTGCATTTACATCGATTTAAAACAAGTTTCCGTATTCCTGGAAAGTGCAAGTAGGGTTTATGAATTCATCTGAAAAGAATTATCACTTTAAGTAACTAATACAGCTGAAGGTCGGAGTCGGTCCGGAGTCGGAGTTGGAGTCGGAGTCGGATAATCGAAATTGCCAGGAGTCGGAGTCGGAGTCGGATGACGGGACTTCCGACTCCACAGCCCTGTTGCTAAGTAAAATAAAGTCATACTTTGTGATTTCGCCGAAAACCATGGCAATGCCAATGCCTCTTTCTTTACAGATCATGGCAATGCTTACTTGAAAAGAAATGCCCTGCGTTGAAAATCTGCAGATAGCCCACTGTGCAAATTGTCGTAATACTAACATACCTGGCTATTTCTGCCAACGAAGCGTTTTTTGTGATTTTTACCCTAACATGGGGCATTTTCTTTGTAGTGTAGAAAGGATAAAGCGTTTTGTGAACGTCCATTTGCATTGCATCGTCAACAATGTTGCCTCTAAGGGGCGCAAATACTCAGGACCACCAGAACTGCTGCGCATTGAAACCTCATTCTCGCGCACTGCAACATTTCAAAGCAATGGAAAAGCACGCAGACAAGAAGCTATTTGAATGAAATGTGTATTTTGTTCGTATTTTGACAAGATTATTTATTTATTATATAATTCGCAAAATTTGTAATTCATTGAAAACTCCACTTACTCAGCCCTAAAATAATCATGCTCATTAAAACAAATATTTGCTCAGTGTAAAATTATCTTAGAGGGAACACTGATCGTCAGCAATTTGAAAATGATAAACAAAATGCCGACGTTGCCTCCTCCTGGAAAAATTTCTGCAGACGCCCATGAATGATCGTGCTTTCTCGCTTTCGTTTTTTCGTTACTTTCGTGCTTTCACTCATTACAAATGTCTCTTTCCCTTCTCTTAATTTCGGTTGCAAAATAAACAGAATCAACCCGCTTCTAGTTATTATTATTTCATCAAAATGACCTGCAATAACAAATGTTATACACAAATTTACTATGGGTGTTGCAGACTATTCCAAACGACAATTAAAAACTGCAAGGTTCCCCATTTGAAGAGTACTAATCTAAACAGCTTCCAAGTACTAATCTAAACAGCTACGATCACTTGCTGCAACAAACAAGTCAAACAGCACTACTGCACTATGCTGGCTACTGCCACCGGTAATTGTGATGTAACAAACGTAAGCTACGATGAGAATAAGTATTATGTCGTCACCTGAACTGTTTATCTCGAGTCCTCCATGTACTTGCGCCCAGTGCTATTTTTAAGGTGTTTTGAGGGACCAAAATGGCCTCTCAAATTCGTCCAACGGTCTCTCAAAATATAGTGACCTGAGATCACATCAATGGAGAACGGTCTCTCAAGTTTCTCCAAGCGGTCTCTTAAAATTTCCTTGCGGTCACCAAAGCGAAACCTTAAAAAAAACCTGCTTGCGCCGACGCTAGTGACTGCGTCAGATCGTTGGTATCTGCCACATTGCTTCTTGGTTGCGTAGCGGTGCAGTTTTGCGTAGCGGTGCAGCGTTGCGGTGGTTTTGCGTAGCGGTGATTGCGTAGCGGTGCAGCGTTGCGGTGGTTTTGCGTAGCTGTGGTTGCGTAGCGGTGCAGCTTTATCACTCAAGCTTCTTCTAAACTAAACCAACCTTAGACTTGTTTCGTCGTAAATGTACGTATGCGAAAGTTTGATTTACGCAATATGGTCATGTGAAGCATTGGGTTCATTGCAAATGGATGTCGCACCCCCCCAAATTAGCCTGTGTCCGCTACTGATAATGACTCATCATGCAAAAAAGCAACCAGTCGTCACTGGAAATGTGAATGGTAAATTTTTAGCTGAACACTAAATCGGAAAATTGTCATAAAGAAACATCAAGGCAATTCGTTGGTATGCACTGACAACGAATTTATGCACGAAATCCGTCGGAGATGAGTATTTTGGAAGTTATACGCAATTAAAAAGTAACCTGGTATAAGGTACACGCACAGCCACAGCAACATGGAGGCGCAATGCTCGTAACATTTACAAGTACTGATTCGTTACTGCTGGTATCGGGTAATGCGCAGAGGGCTGCGGATCGCTAAATTTCAACCCTATCCCCTGAACCCTACCTCTAAACCGTATCCCTTAAACCCAATCACCTAATCCGTAACCCCGAAACCCCAACACTAAACCTAAGCCCTATCCATAAACCCATCGGTAATCCGTAAACCCAAACCCCCAACACCTATCGTTAATCCCTATCCCCTAACCCCCAACACCTATCCCTAAAACCCCTACCTTGTTTTAATTAATTATATACTCGGATGCGCGTCCTAAACATAAACGCAGAATGCAGACGGCCGGTTACCAGCTGTAATAAACTTCAGGAGCGTTGCCGCCACACCGCCATGTTGTGGCTGTGCAGTGTGCACTGCATAGGTCCGTACCCTTCTATCAGGTGAAAATTTTGATTACGCGTAACTTCGTGAATACTTCTCTCCGACGGGTTTCGTGCATAAATCCGTTGTCGGTGCATGGCAATGAGTGCAGCAATATGTTTGTCATAATTATTTACTGGTTTGGTGTTCAGCTAAAAATTGACCATGTGAATAAATGAAAACGCAATGGAAAAATACCTGATCAATGGGCAACCTTTTGTTGCAGTAAAAAAGTGAGAAAGTTGCATTTATTTTCAACGAAAGTTGCATTTATGCGCAGGAAGTTGCATTTATGTGCACAATTGGCTGCGAAAGACTTGACACAACCAATTTTCGTTTGCGCGGACTTGGCCAAAAGCCAAGATATTCTGGACTTCCACCTCTAATTGAGTTCGGGCACTGTCGTACTTGGCTGGGGTTGCAAAACTTCTAGCTTGCAAACGAACTGTTCCGTCATAGATAACATTGAGACGTAGATAATCCGTCATATAGCTCTTTTTCATGCAATCAAAGAGAATAAAACTAAGCTGAAACAGTTTTGTAGTATTGTTTTTTTAATTACACTTTTACATTTTGCGCAATACTTGATAAAAATTGCAGTAAAATGTTGCACGCAAAAATAGAAAAAGTTGCAATATAAAATTCCTGGAAAGAGCTCAAAACATTACACTACATACATTTTGAGTATTTAGGAAGCTGTTGGAAGCTGTAAAAAAAGTTGCAAAAACTTGCCCTGCTGATCAATGTAGTAGACAAAGAGTGTCAGCTGGTCACGTAGGATTTGTAAAAGACCACGGCGGTCATCAGTCAATCAATCCAATTTGTCACTTTTTGACAAGCTACAATCATTAACACTTGGTGAAATGCTGTTAAAATGAGCGATAGGTGACACCATTTCTCGTCTTATTCATTTGCTTTTCTCTCTTCAACAAAGCAAACTTTAGCCTGGTGGCAAGCTTGTGAGGAACCTGCCTGCTTATTTCTGCTTTCATACTTCTGCGATGATTAAAACTTGTACATATCTATTTTCCACAGTTTTACGCCACAAAAATGGCGCAAGTAAGCCGATCACAGTTTATTTTACTTTCTACCTTCAAGAAACAACTTACCTTTAAATTTGCAAACAATCCACCAACTTTAGCTGCCAAGTGAACAACATGAGTTGGTTTGACTTTCAAAAATAACGTTTTTGTGCTGTCAAGATCGGTAAGGTCAGCATCTTTTCTGCTGGCAAAAATCCATCGTTCATTTTTTCTCTTTTCGTCGTGCTCAACTATATACTGAATGGCTTTACCAACCAAACCAGAGCCTCCAGTTACCAAAATAACTGAGTTTGAGTTAGCAGCTTCCATTGTTGTAATTCTGCGTGAAAAATAATAATGAGGAAAAATTGTACGCTAGGTCTAGGTCCCTTTTGGGTCTGTATCCTGTTGCAGTGACTCACGGTAGGCTAACACAGCATAATCACGGGCGTCGCGAGGATTTTTCCGGAGGGGCCAAAAGAGGTGAAATTTCATTTTACCCAATCGCAACCTTCGAAAACAAGCTAGATTTTACGAAAAGGTTCATAGGAAAATGTCAAATTTCAAAATCCAGGGAGGGCGAGGCTCACCTCTGCCTCCCCTTCCGACGCCCGTGATTATAATGTCTCGATGTTACCACTGTCTAAGACATGCATTCACCATTCAGTTACCACTCTGTCACACAGTAAGCAAAACGTGTTAGCACAAACAGTAGACATACATCACGAACAGCCGTGGCTCGTGACAGTAATTCGTGGTGATGCTGCAGAGCCTCCTAACAAAGATTTTATAAAGACCTAAAAAACAAAACGTTTTCCTCGGTGACGAGGAGTGTTGTGACGCATAACACCTCGCTTTCCAAGAACCAATTCTTTGACTTCCGTATATCGCTAAGCTGGAGTGAAATGCTGTGTTGGATGACTGGTGAGGCACTGGTAAATTTAAATTTAATAAACCTGACAGGCAGTGATGAAAGTAGAATAATTTTCTTACCGGAACGACCCAGTATTTGTCAATATACCGTCTCGAAATTTCAGCCATAGCCTAATTGTAAAAAAGCAATCAAGAGCACGTCTACTTTTGGTCCACACTTTACTGTACATTTTAAAAACACAAAAAATCTACTGTACATTTTAAAAACAACCATTTAAAAATCAACCAAAAAGCGGTATGGGCTACGTACCGCAACTTGCACTATCTCCGATTGTGGGTCAGGCAGTGAAACTTGAGTTGTCTGAATGTAGCACCTCCGCCGTTTTTCCGCGCATTAAGAGGATAAATACCACAACACAACAGCACAAATGTAGAAAATCATTCAAAAGCTTCCCACAAAGGTTCATTGCAATTATCCTCTTTCCGCTTGGGTTTGGCTAGCCATGCTGTTTGCTGAGTGAGCTCTTCCTTTTCAAGGCACGTTTTGACGTATGGGTGGCTCGGAGATTCCACAGTGCTGATAAATAGCAAGTTGGCGGCATTGCTTGTAGTTATCAGACTTCTTCTATCGCAATATTTTTATTGCGCTAAACCCTCGCTCACAGTTGACATTGCTTGTTGATAGCAGGAGCGGATCCAGGGGGGGGGGCGATTGGGGCGATCGCCCCCCTAAAACTTACGAAAGTAACATTTTTCACCATGATTTTGTACAATTCGGAAAGACACTTGGCTGCCAACAGATACTTGACTGCCAAATATTACTGAAATCGCCCCCCAACTAAACTTACGAGCTAGACCCGCCCCTGGGTGATAGAGTGTCAACTGTTAACTGCCAGAGGGAGCTTGTTGAATTTATTAGAAATGCTTTTTCCAACACTTGCCTTGTATTCAATAAAACCACCATGGATTTCTTGGTTATTGAGATGAAAGGTCTTACATAAACTTTTTACTTCGTCTTTGCCAACTCGAGGATTTTCATGTGCCCAATTGTGTGGATTGAAAACAGCCATTTGACTCACAAGGTTTTTGTACATCTCTTGGCGAGTTGCAACAAAGTTAGCCCATGTTCTATTTCAGGGGTGCAACCAGCTCTTCATTTCGGGGGTGGCAATTTTCATGAAATTTTATTCGATGACGCCATCGTGCTTATTCAACCGTGGTACAACTTTTTCGCAAACCGTCACAGATAAAGTTCTCTTCGCAGCATTTCCAAAAAAGAGAACTTTTCAGTTTTAATCAAGATGCAGACCGAACGATGAGGAGAGAGTAAAAATTAGTAGCCTTTTACAAACACTTGGTTCCGCACTCAGCTAGTGAAGTTATGGCTTTAGTGTGGCAGATGTTTAGGCTACTAGTAAACCTTCCTAACTTTTCGTCTTGTTTCAGCAAATTCCTCAAGAGGTGTGGGGATCCTGCGGCCAGCGTGAACATTGGATATGGTCCGCATCAGAATTGTCGTTACTCAAGCAGGTACTTGGATACTAAGTCATAAGAAGTCGCTCTTCCTCATAGTTAGAGAAAGGAAGAATTTTAGGATAAAATTAATTGATTTTGCGGCCCGCCAGCGATGATGCACACTTCATGCGGCCAGGGATAGTAAATAGGTTCCCACCCCTGATCTAGCTTTTTGAAACTTCAGTTGAATATATTTGCTGTGAGATAATTTCTTCAGACGATATTGCGAGTGGTGAAGTTGTTAGATACAAGACTGCTATGAATGTATGGATATATTTTTTAATCACTGATGCTACTGTTTCCATCGTAGATACGAGACTTCGTCTGCCAACTGAAATACTCTTGAAAGGAATGCAGGCAGGACTGCAACTTGAATTTTATTACAAATATTTGGGCCAGGCTCGCCACTAGATGTGGGTGAGCCTCGCCACTTTTGCCATGGCTACCTACACAACACCACCAAAGTTACGTGAGCCGGCAGTCGTCTAGCCGGCAGTAAATAAAACGGATCCGGCGAAATACCGCTAACAATGCAGGCTGGATGTGACGGCTGACGTAACCCAGAGAGAAGGTAGCCGGCAGTCGAAGAAAGTGCAAAAAACGCTATGCAGAGTGTCGTATGATTTGAATGCCTGGAAACGTGCATGGTGGCGAAAGTAATCCGAAATGCACAATGGTAGCTAAGCTGCACACCGTAAAAAGTGTGTGATGGCTGTGCCGACTGATGTAGGCAAACCCACAGGGAAGGTAGCCGGTGTCAGGGTAAAGGAAAACAGTTTGGTGATTCCTTTTTTTATGTGTCTAGATTAAATTGAAACTTTTTGGTTAGATGCCAGATACCCAACACAAGCTACAGTAGCCTACGGGAATAACTACAACCAAAGAAAAAAAATTGGACTTATTTTTAGATCTCAATTATTTTTCTTTTTCTAATGCAAGCTCTAGGCCGAAACAATTAAACTAAACACCAAACCCTCAGCCCTAATCATCAGATTTCTCTGCGATATGTAGAATAATATTCTGAACATTTGCACATGGCGTGAAGTCAGAAATTTCGCAAGTCAGACATTTCGCTTGACACCGCCAGTTGAGGAAAGTGCAAAAAACACAAAAGCAAGGTGTTGGCCGATTAAAGCAAAGAAAAGTAGCATACCTACTAGGCAAATGTTTAGACAACACCTTTTTTGAATAAATACTATTCTAAAACAATCAACTTCCATTTGAGCCATGCTTTGTCAATTGAACCATTGCTTGAAATTAAACGAAATAACAAAAGACCTAATTTAAATCATTCTACCATAGGCAGAAAGTTGAAATAATTAAAAAAACTCAAAACAGCAACGTAAGTCGCATATTTTCAAAATAAATGTGTCTCAAGAACGTTATCTTTCAACTGACTTACATTTCTTAATTGCAATTGTAGTGTGGGGAGAAAATTTAAATAATTTTGAAAATTTCAAGAAACTGTGATGTCCGCTGGAATTTTTTCACAAAAAAAGTCACATGAAAAATTATTTTTTAATGGATCCATATTCCGTGATTCTAGCATGGGTACAAAGTTGAAATAATTCTGAAAAACTGATGTAACTGTGATGTCCGAACAATTACTTTTCATGTGATCTACATTTCGTGATTCTAGCATAGGTACAAATTGAAATATTTCTGAAGAACTCATGAAAGTGTGTAGTCCGCCTGAATTCTTTCACAAAAACATGTCTCACGAACAATTACTTTCCACGTGATCCACATTTCGTGATTCTAGCATGGGTACAAAGTTGAAATATTTTTGAAAAACTCATGAAACTGTGAAGTCCGCTGGAATTTTTTCACAAAAACATATCTCACGAACAATTACTTTTCACATGATCCACATTTCATGATTCTAGCATGGGTACAAAGTGGAAATATTTTTGAAAAACTCATGAAACTGTGAAGTCCGCCTGAATTTTTTCACAAAAACATGTCTCACGAACAATTACTTTTCATGTGATCCACATTACGTGATTCTAGCATGGGTGCAAAGTTGATATATTTTCGAAACGCACATGAAACGGTGAAGTCCGCCAGAATTTTTAAACAAATTCAGAATTTTTTTACAAATATTTTCATAAATATTTCAACTTTGCACCCATGCTAGAATCACGTAATGTGGATCACGTGAAAGGTAATTGTTCGTGAGACATGTTGTTGTAAAAAAATTCTGGCGGACTTCATAGTTTCATGAGTTTTTCAAAAATATTTCAACTTTGTACCTATGCTAGAATCACGAAATGTGGATCACATGAAAAGTAGTTGTTCGTGAGACATGTTTTTGTGAAAATATTCAGGCGGACTACACACTTTCATGAGTTTTTAAAAAATATTTCCACTTTGTGCCCCAAGGAAGACGCAACATATATCAGCAAGTCAAGGAATTTCAAAAACAGGAATGTCAATCACGAAATTTCCAAGCAATAATGGAATGGCTAAAAGAAACGATTAAATTAAGCAACCTTGCTTGCAAAAACAAAGTAACTGCCGATTTAACTATAAAAACGGAAAAAGATGCCGTTAAAATTAAGGCCAGAACAAAGCATTTAGAGTGTTATATTTATGAATGGGAATGGCAAAAAAAAATGTAAAACCTGCATAACTCATAATTTTATGTTTTGCAGAAAAAATATGTAAATAAATAAAATGGAGCTAATAAATACTTTAAAAGAAAGCCAACGCCTGCGAAGCGGTGGGAGAAGAGCGTGACGAAAGTATGGGACCAGTAATGACGCTGAAATTACGCAACCATTTGGACAGGCCATAAAAATGATTCAAGTGAGAACCTCCTTACCAATGTTGCGTTAACTCAGGGGTGTCAAACATACGGCCCGCGGGCCAAAACCGGCCCGTTGCGAGGTTGAATCCGGCCCACGGGATGATTTTGTAAAGTAAAGTTGTAAAGTCAACTTCTTTGCTTGCTTGAGAAGTTTATCCAGTCATACTTCGATAACTGGTGATTAGATTTCAATTACTTGAAACCTTAACGCAATTGCATATATTTTATTGTTTTCCACTGTTTTCTCACGTGAAATTTTCCCGTTTTCTGCATATTTCCTTTTGCATGTTCACACCGGTTTCAAATTTCAAACAGGTATATATGAACATGCAAAAGTACAACTACTGTTGATAAAGTTTAACACTAGAACTCCGGGAGAAAATATACCTTGAGCTCCAGTGATGTCGATTTCGAAACCTTCGGAGTTCTAGGTACAACTCT
>Ga0210059_1011672_pt1 | contig 13397 bp, 10 predicted proteins | sample Ectturendosymbi2_FD_188042 | JGI IMG/M metagenome (GOLD analysis project Ga0210059, IMG submission 188042) | Ecteinascidia turbinata endosymbiont from Florida, USA - Sample 2 (SPAdes) (version 2) | ecosystem: Host-associated > Tunicates > Ascidians > Unclassified | place: Key West, Florida...
AACAGTGCGTAATTTTTTCTTTTTGTTTCATATGTCGACTTTTGCGCAGGACTGAAGATGTGTAACACACGAAACTAGTTTCCTTACGCAATAAATTGCGATCGATTCGCTTGGTGTGGGTCACTGTTGTGGCTTTACAAATATTGTTTGCTGTACTTTTCTCTTATGTATCCAAATCTGTAGCGTCGTAATATGTTGACATTATGCCAACATGCCACTTTGGCTCTCGCACGCGTAATACATCATTACCCAGTCTCTTTAAATGCGAAATTCTGTTGAAAAAAGAAAGGCTCATTTTTTACAAAAAATAGGCCGTGTTCTGCGATTCGTTATATACATAACATATAAAACAAAGCCACCACAGCAAACGATGTAGTTTTTCCACCAAAAATATATAAACAGTTTGCTACATCAGTTGTCTACCTAAATGGCGGAAGTGTAAAGCTTGCTGGACAAGTTCAATATCATGGTGTGTTGCTTAATGCCTCAATAAAGGTTGACAACGATAGAGACAAGTGAAAACACCTTATTGTGGGGCAAACAAATTCAAAAGCACCTTTTCTCAGTGCTCTACTGCGGTGAAAACCACACTGTGTCGTAACTATTTTATGCGAATGTATGCTGCCAACTGTGGTGCAAGTACACAAAGTCTAGCGGCTCTGAGCCGCGTGCAACAACAGATATGCTTTACATCCCAAAGAATTTCAGTTTTCGCCCACAACAAGTTACCTATTTCGTCAGAACCTTTTATACCTTGATAAAAAAAACATTCTGTATACCTTATTTCAACGATATGCATCTTAATCAAACTTCTTTATCTGTTCACTTCAGTTGTCTGATGCTTTTCAGAAATCATCATTTTTCTTCTACTATATGTAACGCTTTTGTATGTGAATGACTAAATGCATTAGTTACTGGTGCGTTGTTTCAGTGTTTGTTCGTATTTAATATTGTCTGTGTGCATCACTTAACACCTATCTTGCCATGTGTTGTGTCTAAGCATTTTTGTATCCTAGTGTTCTTTGAATAACCGTTGTGATATGCACCATGTGTCTGAGCCAAACCAAAAAATAAAATAAATAGCATCGCTTACACAAGCTTGAAACTTGCAAGCTCCACACAATCTTGCCTGAGGCTTTTGTCTTGCAGGTGAAAGGTACGTCGTACTTATATTCACGGCAGTGTTTGTAGTGGTCATAAAGACGTTGGAAAATAGCTTTGTGAACTGAGTAGTCATTTCTTTTATTCCATGCATCCCATCGCCTGACTGGTCTTGACCATCTTCCAGCAAGCTGCTGTCCAAAGCCAAATCACTGGCAAGCAATTGTCGTTTTCGTCGTAACAAGAATCTCTATTGAGAAATTCAAGAGTCTTGAACTTCGCGAGAACATGCTTAGCAAATTGGGATATGATGCATGATACTGACCTACATTTACCAACAAGCAGCATACCATTTTCCTACATTCTGCTAAACAAAACGTTCTTGAAATAAACAGGTTATAAACTCGGTTAACCAACACAGGCAACACCCACACGGCTATGAATTATTGAGAAAACTGTTTTCGTGCAATCAAAATTTGCCAGAACGAAAACGTCTTATTTAAACCAAACATCTTGAAATACTGCGTTATGCAAAATGGAACTTCAGCGCATGTTGCCTAGCAACGTGGTATTGACGGCTAGTGGTGTGCAACATCTGCCATTGGGTCTGAGTGCAAAGTTTCTTGTCGGCACTTTCACGGACATGAGATTAGGTGTTCTTTCTACTGCAGGTAGGGGCGTAACGGGGAGGGGAAACGGGGGCACAATTCCCCGGGCGCGGAATCACTATGGGGGCGCCAAATCACTATGGGGGTGCCAAATCACTGTGGGGAGCGTCGAATGACAGCGAGGGGGGGGGCGCTGAAAAATCCCAAAAATATCACAAGTACTTTCTTCATTACATCACATTTGCTTCAGAAAGACCTCAGGTTCGAAAATGGGGGCGTCAAGCTTGCTACTTGCCCCGGGCGCCATCTAACCTCGTTACGCCCCTGACGGTATGACTGGAAATCAACCTTGGTTTTTGTTTTTTAACCGTAATTTGAATCCAAAATTATCCACATCATGTTAAATTTTGCTACTCTTCATGATTAGTTATGCTAACCAATTAGTATCTTTCTGTCAAACTGTATTATGGAGACATATTATTGAAACATATTTCCATATATCTATGTCTTGTCCTTGAAGAAACAGTCCACGGCTATGCTTTACAATGCGATCAGGCGTCACTTTCATGAAGTGGATTACTTTTCTATCAACGTTTTTCAATCTGGCTGCTGCAAGTTTTGCTTCACATGCCTACTACACAATTGCTTGATAACAACACTTTCACGTTTTTCTTCCAACAGCAAGAGCCCACACCTAGTTCATTACAATCGCAAAACAAGGTCAAATATATTCTTTTCACCCAACACATCTGTGATTTGATCTGTGCATCTTTCTTCTTCCAAGAATTTTTAATTCTATGCAAAAGCTTTGCTGAAAAAATTTTGGTGATTATTTAGTGATAATCTTACCTAGATTTTAGGAGTTTGGAGTTGTGAAGGACCTAAATGAAACTTTCAGCCCTGCATACATGTGCTTCACTCAATTTCGTGCAGAATTACACCAAAAGATATTATTCTCATTGAAAACAAAGTCAAAATAGCCAAAACCGTTGAATGCTCTCTGCGTTTTGTTATAACACCTTTTACAAAGTCATTTATTGAATAAAAAGCTCATCCTCATCCTCTACGATATATTCAATGAGCAAAAATATAAAGACACTGCAAATGCTGAGGAATTTGCGGATTCGGTGCAACGCTTTGCAATGAGTTGTAATTTGGATTCACGCAGATAATTCAGCATGATTATGTTTGTGGAATTCAGTGCTGTATGGATGACCAGGCAATCCGAGCAGATAAAAATATTTTCTAAAGCAAGAGACGTAACTTTCGAGACGGAAATTGACAAATAAGTATTTTTACGTTAAATTTTTTTTAACGGTTTCCAAACCTTTCCACGTAGATGAGTCCTCAGATATTGAAGCAAATCAGGTCGTGAGTCAGAACCAAGTTGATTAATCAATCTGTTAACAAATATTGTTTGAACGGACAGATCTATACTGGAATTTTTGTAAATGTATCAACTCACATATGTTTTGAGTTGTTTATACTGTAAATATAACCATTAAGAACCTTGAAAATATTTGAAGTTTCATGGAAAAAAAATATAGGCGGTGAAACTACGAAAGCAACACAAATGCAACATTAACAACCCAAACGATATAAAGCAGCCCTAACATTGCTTCACAAATAGCCTTTCATGTCAACATTAACCTGTACAAATTTTTGACGTTCATTCCCTGAAGGTCTGGCTCAAACGACTCGGCGGCGTAAGTTTGATCAGATGAAAGTGAAGTTTTGCCGAAGAGCCTGGTCAACGTATCTAAGTCATCATCCCGCATACCGCGTCGGACTCTAGAGAAAATCTTTTCAAAATCCAAATCTCCGCTGAGCAGCATGTTCTGAAATTACAAGAGAATACGATTCTTGAAATTAAGCGAAACAGAAAGACTAGTTAGTAAAGTATTACTCTGGGCTCATTTATTGCAATATTGCCTTCATACACAGATGGAATAACAAGCTTTAGGCGGTTCTCTTTCATTAAAACCAGCGCCGTGACCGAAGAACCGCATTCCAACATTCTCTTTTTATCAGAGCTTAGCCTGAAAACTAAGCTACTGGACTTGCTACTTAAAATCGCCACAACCATTATCTTATTTTTTGAAACCGATACTGGGGCAATTTCGATCGTGGAACTTTCAAATAACTTTGATTGTCAATTGAGTGTGAATTACATTTGGAATTAAGGTGTAAATTCCTCTGATTTTCCTACAAAAATAAAAATTTCGCTAAAAAAGTCGTCATTTTTCCTGGACAATATAAACCTTCACATCGCATTTGCATCATTACATTTGACCACGCTTACATTTTTCCTGTATTCGGGACCATGAAGCACGACCTTTAAACCGAGACGCACGTTAGTCAAACGTCCATCAAACTTCAAAATCATCACTTTACTCGTTTTTACACCATAGAGGTATGTTTAGACAGGTCAGTGAGCCGCGATGATATTTTGAGAAAACTCGATTTTGCCGTCATTTATAAAACTGCGACGAAAACGGAAGAGGAGTTTCTGAGATTTTTTTTTGCCATCAAATGACATCAATAAATTTAAGCAAATTTTGACGACTCAAGTCAATTTTGTCATTGGATTTTGACTTGAAAATTAAAGCATTGGTGAAGATTATTTTAAAATTATACATTATTACTTTTGTATGTGATACTTCATCGGAAAGGAAATGTTGAAAAACCTGCTGGCACACAATCTCCCAGATTTTGAAGGCAACAGCTGAATCTTTGCAAAAACCCTTTTTGTGAGCACACCTTTAATTTCTGAAACATAAAAATGTTGGAAGAATTCGAGTGGTAGGCACATTGGCACATGTTATAGCAAAGAGAAGCAAAAGAAAATGGGTCTTTCTTCTGAGTTCAAGTTTACATTTATCCAAGCGCCTGTGGGACTTTTCTTGCACATTCAATTGATTTATAGATTTAGATACATTACGTAGGTGAAAAAGGAAAAATTGTATAATAACAAATCGAGGGTAGTTGAATATAATCATACAGAAAATTATCCAATGCTCATCATAATGCATTGAAGGATCAAAATTTATGTTGGACTCGCAATGTTTTTAGTTTTGTATTTCTCGATCACGTACAGTGTTTTGAAAAAGAACTTCTTGGTCTATATCTGCCAGATCCTTTGCAGATAAGAGAGGAAAAGATTTATTTGAAGCAACCAACGCGTGAAGGAAAAGATGTAAGAGTCGTTTCTACATGTAACGTAGATACGAACATAAGTGCAAGAGCATGGAATTTTTTTGGGGCGTGAAGGATTTTTGCCCGGATTTCCAAGTTCTGGAACAAGAAATTGAAAAGATTTAATGGAACCAGCAAAGCGCTGCAGAGTGAGTAATTTTAATCCTCTCGATGTTGCGGATCTCTTGACTTCGCTGGAAAGGTTTCTCGGCTCCCGACGTGACGAGTTTGACAGTTTCGAAATAGAAGCTCGTGGCGCATCCGACAACAGCGATTACAAACCCAAGCTTAAATGAAAACCGACCGAAAGGAAAAAGATGACATCATGCCTTGCAGAGAAAATTTTCGCAATGGCATCGGCAAAGACCTGCGTATTATCGATTGCCTGGATACGGCGCTTGCCTGTTGAATGTAGAATCGCTGTCTGCAAAGATGTTTACGCGGGAGCGAGCAAATTTTTTGGGGATGCGAAGGATTTTTGCCCGAATTTCCCCAAACTTGCCCGAAAAATTGTTCTGCAACTTTTGCCTACAAATTTTCTCCCACAAAGATCATGAAGACCTATTTTTGGTGTGACTTCCAAAAAAATGGTCTTCATTTGTTTTTGTGCAAACGGGCGCCACTTTTGCCCGGATTTTCAAGGGATTTTGCCTAGATTTTCAATGATTTCGCCCAAATATTTAGGGATTACGCCCGGATTTTCGACAAATCAAAACTTTTGGGGGTGCGCTTTCACCCCCGCCTCCTAGGCTACACCACTGCTAACGTCTATCCCAGAGGTTTCCAAACTTTCGCTGGCCATGTACCCCTTCAGCCTTTCTACAGATGAGCATGTACCCCTGAAATTTCTTTCTATGGCATAAATCGACGTTTCCTAAATATTTCATCATAACTAATCATAAATATATTTAACAATAAGCATATAATCATTTTTGAAAGTAATGTTCACTGGTACATGTATAAACATTTGGAAATAATAATATATGGGTATGTTTCCTTTCTATTGCTAACCTTAAATATCCCCCTTCAGATAGGCAAATGTATCCTACGGATACATATACCCCAGGTTGCGAACCCCTGGTCTATTCGGACCAGGTGGTTAAATTTGTGCAATTTGCCGAAATAAAGGATTGCTGTTCACCTTTATACAAGCAGATTTACTATGCTGTAACACCGAAATTGAACAAGCGTTTTCAAACGTCTCCGTAGTTCTGAGGTTGTTTCTCCGTCTCATGGTCAACAACTGCACGGGGGAGTGGTTCTTTTAGCAAATTGTCTGTGATAAAAACAAGTTGCGAACAAATATGAGCAATGAGCGGTTGCAGCAGCTGAATTTTTTGAGTGCTGCAAGCGAAGTAATGCGTAATGTCGCCTTTGAATCGCTATAATTAAAAACTTCGCTGACATAAAGACTCGGAAGTGTGTGATTGCTTAGATTTTTAGAATCACAGCCATAAAACCGAGTTGATAATGGAACTGGTTTTTCACACTTAACTATCGCCAAACGCAGTGCGCCCATTTCCCAATCGTTGGTCAGCAAACTGTATGGAGTGCAGAGTTCTTTTTGTATAAATGTGTTGGATTCGAATCTAAATTTTAAAAAACGCAGTGCGTCAGTTTTAATCAATTTATGCTACAATTCGCCGAAATTCGTTTTCGCAATATTTGAAGTGTGCAGGGTATCGTAAACAAAACAGAGCAATTAAAAATTTATGAATGAGCCAGGCATTCACGTTTTGTATCATTTCTATTCGTCCTGATTTTGGCGTTCATGCTTTGTCACCAAGCGATAGGCTGACTGCACTGACATGCTATTTTTCCGTTTTTTTTGTAATCTCTGGTTTCTGCTTAATGTTCGGGGGGGTGTTGTTTATTGTTGGGTCACTCTCTAGCCTGTGAAGTATTTTTTCTTAGTAAGAAAACACTCTGTTCATTATACTAGTAGAATTTGCCTAATTCGTCACCTCAAGCGGATTAGAAAAAAGTGACGATTTAGGCGAAGTGATGAATTATGCAAGCAACCTGAAATAAACTGCAGAAAGTGCTACTCTCAATCGAGATTTTGATTGGGAAATTTTTTTTGTCGTTTAAATTAAACTCTTTAATTCCTCGACTCAATCTGGACTCCTCCATTTGATCCAGTGGTTCCCAAACTGGGGGTAATATGCGATTCTTCGGGGGGTAACGCAGAACCAAAACCACATTATTATGAGCGATTACTGCAACATAAATTTTTGACCTGAAATGCGAAAATCTTCTGAGGGCAGTAAGACATAATCGCTACCTTGATTTGGGTAACGACTCCAACAAGTTTGGGGACCACTGGTTTAATCTAACACCTTTTAAATCTTTAATAAACTTTAAAGACTTTCCGCCTTCTCTCAATGGGGAGTCAGGTCGCTTTGTACCTCGTGCATAAATTCGATAAACAAATTGCGAGGTGCAACAATTCTCAGATAAAGATCCTTAATTTGTTTGAATTCCCACACGTACTAGCTGCTTAGACATCAAAAGCGAAGTCTCTTCTCGCAGCTAACTGTATGTTATATTGATTAAGGATATTCTCGACTGTCAACAAAAGCATACGAGAAACTTTCAAATCATCGAAAATGTAATTTTTACAAATAATGACGTCATAAGTTACGTTGTAGGGTCCCTTCAGTAAAAAGTGCCCCTGTCACTTCAATGAAGCCCTGGGTTAGATACAAGTTTATATTTATATTTTGTAATCACCGCAGCTTCCGCACGGAGCTCAAACCTTAGGTACAGACCAGCTACGTCATGATAAGAATTTCCTAACACTTACACTATACACAACATTTGAATGATCGTGGACAATTGGTAAACCATACTGCTTCGACTAAACGCTGAAATAGGATAGGTTCCTTGAGCAGTTTCGTTGATTTTCAATGAAATCGTTCTTTGACTCATACATCAAAAACTTAATCTTGAAAATTTTTGATACAACTTTTTTTTAGATAATTAGTAATAACCCTCCTGGCTACGTGGCTTCAAGGCAATCAGGATAATGTTAAAGCAAAAAGTTTAGTCGTATGTTAATATGTGATAAAGTTGGAAACGGCTTTGATGTTCATTAAGAAATATGTTTGTAAAATTGAAATTGAAGTGTAAGCCAAGAAAGAATCTGAAGCAGTCGTTACATTCGCGTAATAATCTGCTTTAATAGTCATGGGGGGTTTGGCCTTGCCACGCACACTGTATGCTCAGTTGGCCAAATGCACCCTTTTTTATAAACTGCATTTTGCAAAAGAATGTACGTCCGTGACGGATCTTTCTGGTTCCAGCATCAAAAATCTTTGACGTCATTGCCCTAATCAAAGAGCAATTAAGCACAAATGAAAGTTGCTTACCTCATCAATCCCTCCAAACCATGCTTACCTCATCAACCCCCCCAAACCATGCTGAATTTGCGGTTGCTGACCCTGCCGTTGGCGACAAGCGCGCCACAAACCAGCTGAGCTCTTGCTGGTTGTTCAGTACAACTAAGTTTCCAGCGTCAGCTTTACAATACGTCTGAGCTCCCAAAAAGGGTTGCAGGGGTCTGCTTACGATCTTGTAGCAGGAATCTTGGAAGTGGATGTATCTGGAAAAAAAATTGAAGTGTATGTTTAACATACTGCACTTGTTTTGTTTCAGAAAAACCTACTCAATTTCTATTAGAGAATGAGTTTCGGCAATCGGTGGTCACCATTAGTTGCGCTTAATGCTTACGAAGTTTCGTTCATACTGTACATACTACAAAGTTGAACAATACGTCGGTTTGTTTGCGTGTCATAATTGATTGATTGTTTAATTTATTATTTCATATAAACATGGGCGTCCGCAGAAATTTTTCCAGGGGGGAAACGTCGACAATATTGCTTATAATTTTCAAGTTGCTGACAATGTAGTGTAAATCGACCTTCACAAAGCGCTTTACCCTTTCTACACCACAAAGAAAACGACCCATGTTAGGCAACAATCACAAAAAATGCGCTTCGTTGGCCAGGACCCAGGTGTATTACGATAGTTTACACAGTAGGCCAGGATCTCCAAACTTTTTTGTCCGAGGGCCACATAAGCTATTACTCAAATGTTCGAGGGCCGGACATCATAGTCATACGGAATGTAAGTGTTTCGGGATAAGCTACAATCTACCAAATCAACATGTTTTTCGTAATGTATATTATTTTTTCATTATTGACAAAATGTCTTCGCGGGCCGGATGAAATGGCTTTGCAAACAGGATTTGGTCCACGGCCGTAGTTTGGAGACCCCTGCAGTAGGATATCTGCAGATTTTCAAAGCAAGATACTTCTCATCAAGTAAACATAAGCATTGCCATTAACTTTAAAAGAAAGAAGCATCGCCGTGGGTTTCAACTAAACCACAAATTATGATTCTATTTTACCAGCAAGCAGGGCCGCACCAAACTGATATTTTCGTGGGGGTAAAATGAGTGTGACTTGATGCTGTACCTAACAATTGAAAATGTGTTTGAAAATTTAGGGAAGGGGAAAATGACCTGTTGCCCTCCCCCTGGTTGCGGGATCTGTTATCAAGAATTGTCAGCGTCACTTTGAAACAAGGACTGCAAATGTCTGGGATCTCGTCCAATAGGTCAATAAAACCATGCTTGTCTTTGCTAATTTTTTCACTGTGAAGCGCTCACCATACGTAAACCGGATAATTAGACCTGTATATTGACACGACTACGGACTAGCTTACTTACTAGAATTAGAACACCGCACGCAGGCCAGGGCCGGCCTCAAGCCGATGCAACCGATGCAGCTGCATTGGGCCCCGCGCCATGGTGTTTGGGAAGATTGTTCAGTTTTGCCACATACACCTTGCGCTTGAGAATTCAGTAGAAACGCCATATAAATTTCATTGTTAACAAAGAACGCTCTCGTCAGAATTAGCAAATTTCCTCTCTAACGTTTGTAAACGTGCTCAATTCTCATGTTAGTGCTGCACTGTGTATCTGCGCTCTACCACGATCGCAGCACGGTTGACTGAACACGATGACATCATAAAATCACTGCTCAGAGGAGTCCCGCGCCTAGGTCTTGCATTGGGCCCCGCATCTGCTAGGGCCGGCCCTGACGCAGGCTTTACAAAATTGAACAGTTGAATTAAGAAAACTCGCCACAGCAAATAAAGCTTTGCACTCAGTATTCACTCAGATGTCAGAACTAAACAGCTAAACCTTAACGATTAAAACGTAATCACACTAGACTGCCTAGACGTATTCTGCCAAGCCACGTATTTTTATACTGCGTGAAAAGAAGCATGCATAAGTGTAGTTTGGTACTTAGACACATTGGTAACAATCAGTGGTGTTACTGACGGGCGGAAGGGGTGCGAACCGCCCCCCTGGCAAGCTAAATTAAAAAAATAGGCCCTCACGTAGCTTATATGTCGGTATTTGGCATTGTTTTGGTTTTCAGGAGGTTGCTGTTTTATTGCGTTATTCGAAAGTTTTTAGGAGTATTTTCCGATGATTTAGGTTTTAGCATAGCCATCCACATCGGGATTCGCTATCAATTCTTACATTTTTTCTGAGTGTTGGCTAGTGGGTTCCCTACAATCGCCAGTGGGCTCCCTTCAGCTAAGTTTTACCACCTGGCTCAAACCTCCAGCTACGCCACTGGTCACGTCGCACTGACAATGGATTTTTCAAACTTGTGGAAACATTGCTAGAGATTCACTCATGCTTCTTTTCACAAAGTGTTGCTGTTGACTGCATCGCCTTGAACTACTAAGGCAAGCACAAGCGAAAGATGGTAATTCGGGCATAAACTAACAAGAAAGAAACCAGCAGCAATAGAGATCCATCGCTGATTTCATCCATCTCTTTGCTTCCACTAGTCACCACATTCAAATATATCAATCGCAACCATAGTAACAGCAGATAACCCAGCGATTTCACTCTACTGATGCTAGGTTGCACTATTATTATATAGGGAGTATGAATTACGATCTTTCATTTGTGGTGACTATCACAGTGACTTGTTACTCATGGGCACCATCTAGTGGTGACCATATATTTGCATGTGGCGCCATCTACCAGCCACCACAAAAGTATATATGTACGTGGCTTACCGCTATCAGCTGTCACTGTCTCGTTGCATTGATTGAAAAGACGTTTGTGTTCAACAGTCACATGCAAGCATAACCCCTGCTACCGTAACACGAAGCGAACGTTTGAAGATTTGTTGCCATGCTATTGTTACACAATAAAGACCAACAGTAGAACAATCCGTTCGCAACTTTCGCAACCTGTCTCTGCAGGTAAAGGAGGGGACATGAGTGAATTGCAAGCTCATCACTGCATGACACTAACTGTGAACCAGGCGCTTGTGCGGTGTTAGTGTCATACCGGCAAACAAACTGTCAATGCAGAAATCAAATCAATTACTCAGAATTCAGCTGCGCATTTCAGGATTTCTAGAAATTTTTGGTCCTTAATTACAATTTCTAGGGGGGTCAAATGCTCATTTCCCCAGCGGACGCCCATGCGTATGACTCAGTTAATAAGCAGAAACAATACAAGGAGCCATTGCGAAATAAGGAAACCAATTGTCAGTGAATGTTAGAATAAATGAAAACACAATGGCAAAATAACTGATCAGTCTCAACAGGGAGGGTCACTCTGTCATATAGGATTGGTGAAAGACCATGGCGGTCATCTGGCCAACCAACCCCGTTTATCACTTTTTGAAAAGTGTTGAAAAACAACGGATGGAAATCAAATACGCACAAATAGAAAAAAAAAAACAAGCAAGCAAACACAGCACAAGGTGAAGTAAATTTACAGATGAAGAGAGCATGCCTACGTACACAAAGGAGTGGATCAAATTTTATTGAGGAAGATTTTGGTGTAGTCAAAAATTTTTAAACAAAGAAAAAAATTAAAAAAAAATTTATTAATGAGGTACAAAAGAATAACAAAACAAAATACAAATTATGCAAATGTATTTTCATGCAGAAAACGGATGTGCAACGGAAAGGGCGCGCAGCTAAAGTTAAAATACAGTACATGGAAAATAAACAAAATTACCATCTTCAGATTACCGAAACCTCAGCTTTAGTTCTTGGGAAGTGAGCTGTTGCTAAAATACATAGTTATGTATCTTTTACATGTAAGAGGTGTTTCTTAAGTTTCCATTTAAAGGTAAAAGTGGAAGAAGACTTAATACACTCTGGTATTGAAGACCACACTTTTGGGCCAACAAATTTAAGGGAGCATTTTCCTGAAGAAGAGTTAACCCTCATTAGAAACAGGTTGTTAGAAGATAATAGTCTTGTCACTTGTGGAGTAAGAATGAATTGAGCTGATTGGAATAAAATAGTCATCTGAATGCTTTGGAAGCAGTTTGTTGTAGTAAGAGCGCAGGAATTTTCCCACTGATAAGGCAAAACATTTGGGAAGACACAGGCTAACTTGTTTAAGTGCTGGAAAGATTCTTCCCGAGATGTCTTCTTCCTATTGGTATTATAGCTTTATTTCGGAGTTTAATGAGAGGCTGAATGGTTGCACTTGAAGTACCTCCTCAGTTGAGGATTAATTAAATAATATAGGGATGGATTAATGAGTTACAGACAATTTTCAGTACAGACTGTGCTATGTAATGTTCAAGTTTCGATAGAACTCCACAAGCTCTTGATAGCTGAGCTTTTACCTTTTGTAGGCCTATATGAGATTTTCAGCTTAGCTTGTCAAGAAGAACATCTAGGTGTTTCAGATTGTCTTTGGGAGAAATGCTATGGTTATTAATACTTTAAATGAAACGCGATTGTGTTTTTGAGAATTTAATAACATAAAATTAGTTTTATTGTAGTTAAGAAAAAGCCTGTTGACTTTAAGCCAGTGGTCAGTTTCACACAGTTCAAGGTTGAAAGTTGTCTGAATAACATTAAAATAGCAGTGATGTGCCCAAGTCATATTGGTCGAGTCAGAGTCACAAGCACTTCGAGTCAGAGTCGATTCACAGTCGAGTCACAACTTGGTCGAGTCAGAGTCAAGTAACAAGAATTGTCGAATCGCTTTGAGCCATTGGTTTGCAAGCTCGAGTCAGTGTCGAGAAAAATAAAATTTAACATTTTTCCTACGTCTTTTTTTGCTACAAAAATGGTGCCCAGAGAGTTGAAAAATGGTGCCCAATGTTGTTTTACCAATTTTGAATCCAGGGTATTTAGGTCTACATTTTTTGTGAAAACAGTTTCCATTTTACTTCTCTCCTTCACTCTCAATCATTTCCACAAGTCTAGCTCAACCTTGCTGCCAGAAATATATTTCCTTGTTTTTCACATGCCCCCAAAATGGCCAGAGGTGAACATGGATTGGGATTTAAATCTTGCCGAAAAGAACAAACGATGCAAATAAAGTGGGGCAAGCATTTTTCTGAACTGTTTCATGTGTCTAATGGGGTTAGACAAGGGGGAGTACTGAGCCCATACTTGTTTGCTGTTTATTTAGATGATTTGTCC
>Ga0210059_1011675_pt1 | contig 13397 bp, 8 predicted proteins | sample Ectturendosymbi2_FD_188042 | JGI IMG/M metagenome (GOLD analysis project Ga0210059, IMG submission 188042) | Ecteinascidia turbinata endosymbiont from Florida, USA - Sample 2 (SPAdes) (version 2) | ecosystem: Host-associated > Tunicates > Ascidians > Unclassified | place: Key West, Florida...
GGGGGGGGGGGAATTTCTCCCCAGTTGGGAACCACTGGTTTAAGGTAAAGTTTTAGATTTAGTGGTTCAGTGTTTAGAGTTAGGGTTTAGCCTGTGGTTCACTTAATACAAACAAGAAGCTGCTAACTGCTTGCCAGCCCTGAAAATATGACAACCACCATCCATGCATGGGACTGAGCTGTTGGAGATGTTATGGTCAACTAAGCAGGACATGCATTCCAAACTTGTCTTGTGACTACTTCAAACAATCGTGTTCAGTTAAAGGCAAAATAACCCCAGCAGTTATTTAGCCTCATGAGGGAAAATAGACACAGCACAAAAATGTATGTTGCTCATCACAATACACTTTTGGATAGTTTTCGGATACGGGTAGTATGGTTTCAATCAAAACAGGATTCGGATCGGATACGGATATCATTTTTTAAAAACAGGATAGGATCGGATAGTAAAAATCCACTATCCGATCATCTCTGGTAGATGTAGACGCATTCGCTACACTACCACAACGGTGCTGTTAAAGTGACGAAGTCAGCATTTTATTCTAACCACATCACTCTCGCCGGACTCATAGCCATTTCCTTTCTGAAAAGCAAAGCTTTACTAAACACAGACTGGGAAAAATAAAACCACACATAACCCAAAATGGCACTAAAAGGCAGATCCAGAAAATGCAGTCAACCAAGTTCATGCAATGAAACATGAAGCTGAAAGCAATAATACCAATTAAACTTCTAATCACAAAACAACTTAAGCTTGGTAGACTTGTTACATCCACTAACAGTAACTGATGATTAAGCTCCAACCGATAAGTAAATAGGCACTAACTGATATTGTTGCACACTAAAATACAGCAAAATAAGCACAGCAACACCACATCTTTAACCTCCACAACTCACAATTTACAAATGTAATCTGACATGACGTTGTATTGAGCCTGATAGTTGATAGTGGACTGATGGGATGCTATGGTGGTGGACTGGTGCTCTGCACTGCACGACACGTCCGGTGTAACATCGCCTCTATCACACATTGGCAATTAATGTGAACCACATTACATCCTTTAAAATGTTTAAATCTTTGCAAACATTCTTTTTATGATTGTGTTGGCGTCAAATCCCAAAACAAGGAAATTTGAAAATCCTGATCCTGATCGGGAAACTTGAATAAAACTGTAGTCCGGATCCGATCCGGTTTATTCAAAATGTGCTGAATCCTGCCGGGCTCGAGTCCTGAAATCCGGATCTTGTACACCTCTGGCGTTTATACAGTTCTTGTGATTTGACTCTGATTAGATTCGAGCAAGTCATGATTCCTCCCTGACTCGATTTGAAAAAAATTTAGTTGACTCAGACTCGGAGGGCTTGTGACTCTGACTCAACAAAAATGGCTTGGGAACATCACTGCTGCAATCCTCCCTTATCCTCAGCAGCTTAGTTGTATTGTAGGTAGTTGTTAGTTATTCTGTCAGAAGTTGTCCAAGTTGGCTGTTGCACTGTTGGCAGTTTTCCAACTGGTAGTTGCAATGTCCGGTTGACAGTTTTCTCGTCTTGATACCATGCAAACCAACACAGCGCTCGTCAGCAAGACACTCGGAGACTTTTTGAAAATTACTTGAGTCGAGTCACGAGTCAATGCGTTCTAACTCGAGTGAAGTCAAGTTTTTTTGCAAAAGACGTGACTCAAGTCATCAAATTATTGTTGCAGAACGTGACTCGAGTCTAGTCAATAAAAATGCTGACTTCAATGGAGTCAAGTCACTGACTGGAGTCATGCCATCACGGAAGTAGAAGTCGTTATGCAGATGGGCAGGTTGTTGTGCTAGTAACAAATCTGAGATGATCCTAAGATTTCTTTTTAAAGTTGAAAAGATCTAAGGAAAGTACATCGACTTTTATACACTGCAATTCCCAAAGCATTGTTTTTATATTTGTGGGGATTTGTAGACTGTACATAACAAATATTTTTTATTTGTTAATTAAATCTATTTTTCAACAATTTGAGAAAAGATTCTCCAAGGTCCCAAAAGACGCAACATCATTACATATGAAACGTTTTACAAGCCTATAAATCGCTTTGCCCTTGCCCGTGGTTGATGTTGATTGCATATAGCATTTCGATGCTATTTCACGGTTCGGTGCACAAAATGTTGCTTGGCAGCACTATTATGCAGCACGCTTTGTGCAGACGTGCTTGCGACAGTGCGTGATTAAAATAATGAGTTGCTTTAACGTGCTGAAATTTTCTATCAAGTATTCACTAGTTACGAAACAAGAAATTGTACCGATAATGTTTATGCTTCAAAATCAAAGTAGAGAAGTGCGAAGGTGATGTCTACTGCAGTTCTGTGTAGGTAATATTTTATTTTTTTGTATTGCTAGGCCAGCGGTATCAAGCACGCGGCTGCGAGGACATTTTGTGCTGCCCGCGATACTTTTTGGGAGTTTTCGAATTATTAACATTTAAGTTATTTAGTTTATTCACTGTTGTTTTGAAGTTCCCGCCCTGATAGTGAAATAGTTCCTTGTGATGTCGCGACGGCTAGAAATGACAGTTGAGTCTGGAAATGACTGTAACCTTTCGCAGGAAAAGGAGAAGCTGTTTCTGGTAAGATTCAGGTACTGCCATTGTTGTGACAACGTCATAATGCGGCCCTCAGTTAGTCACAATTCGGCTCTCGAGTTACTTGAAATGCCTTCGTTTGACCCTCGTATCAATTTAAGTTTGAGACCCTGGGCTAGGCTGAGGGCAGCTTAACCGAACAAAAATGTTTAAACTGATGCATGTGGAACTCCGATACATTCTTTAAAGTGGAAAATCGTATGCAAATACTGTAAATTTGCTAATTCAGTATTTCTTCAAAGTAAACAATAAAAAAACGTGATCACTGCATGCTACACAAATTGTTTACGTTTGTTGTGGAACGGTGCACACTTGTAGATAAATGTACATTTTTATCCAGAACTATTTCTGGTAATTTCTTAATCATCCTACGTTCAAAGAAATTTGTGCAAAAGAAACTGAACGTTGTACCGAAGAATCCACTCCTACCAGAATGTAGGCTCCTGAGCAGGGGTGGATATTAGAGGAGGTGAACGAGGCAGTCGCCTCGGGGCCCCATATTTCAGAGATGCCGTGGAGAACCTCTTTTGATAATTTCGCAATTAGTTTTTGCATTATTTTGTTAAAAAGCGTATGAACCAATTTCTAGAGCAGTGGTGGTCTCAGCAATTTGTGGGCCCCTGAGCAGAATATTTTAGGGACCCCTATGTTCGCGTAATTGCGTCTTGATGATGTAATCATGTTCACTCAACCGTATCGATATGGAAAATCGATATGGTGAAATGTGTGAAATCAGTTCTCGGTGAATTAAGTTCTTGTGTGTCTATATGTCCAAACAAAGGCTCTCAATCACATTTGGGGGACCTTTTTTACCAGAGGGTACGGGGGCCCTTCCTCCGTCTCTGACCGTAGCCAACACCTTCAATTTGATATGTTGTTTTAGAATGTTTCTCATCAGGCAGTGTGCCCTCTCCGGTGATTTAAAGCACTAATCTCTTTTTGATGTTTTTCCCGTCTTTGGGTGTGCGGAATTACCTTAATCGTAAGAAGCATCATGTATTCATTCTCGGGTTTGGGATCAGGTGCAGATTCGACAGATGAAACGTAGTTGATGCTGTGAGAAAACTTAGACTGTGTAACTAATTTTTTTCTGAGTGCTTGCGGAACTTAAATTTTGAATAATGCGGAACTATTTCAAATACTTTTATTTACCCAACTTTGAGCGATTTCGTTGTCTCTTCCAGAGTTATTTTTGTTATTCTTTTGAAAAAAAAATTGTCGGTAAAAATCCGGTTGCGTCACCGTGATATTTACTGAATGCTTATTTGAAACATTTACATGGTTGTGGCACGAGTTCTCTGAAACAAAACACGGCTCCTTGAATTGCGAAGCGTGTAATGGCTAAATCGGAGGATCTTGACTTTTTCCGATCGAATATTATCTTTCTTGTCACTGAAAACTTCGGGAATTTATATTTCACAGCCATTTCTTTTCAGTAGCACACTGTATACCGCGTCAAGACATACCGCGTCAACGTCACGCAAAATCGTTGTGATATTTTAGGTATTTTGGTGTCTTGTTGTCATTTCAACTTGCGTTAAGCAACATCATTTCAAGCACTTGAAACTTAGAAATTTTGCAATGAGTCCTTGCTATCGATGCATCACTTGCGTGTCTTTGAGTTTCGGTGCCTTTTGTTAGTGGACTACTTTTTTGGTGCGGAGTTCTGGTCCGTTTGCGTTTCTGTAAAACAGGAGTCCGCAAATAGTGGGTCTCGAGACCTACCACTTTGGGTCTCGAAATAATCTTAATTTACATGTTAAATTTGCCATTCTCATTAGCCAGAATAAATGCAATCATTTACTGTTTTATGTGCTAAGTTCCACAGAATTTTGTGCAAGAAAATTGCTATTGTCAATAGCAGTCTTAAAATTGATATTTAATTATAAAGTATTTTCCACAAAATTGCATGCTCACGAAATGTTTGGGTCGCGAGAATTTAGAACTATTCTTTAGGGTCGCGCCGAAAAGTATTTGCGGACCCCTGCTGCAAAATATACATCGCCTGATGTATTGTCATCAGACATAAAATAAATTTCATTTCAGTTTCGTAGGGTTGTATTAACGCTGATCAAGCTTTGGACTGGTAACAAAAATGTTGAAAGGTAGCCTACCTGAAACCATGCGCGTAAAAACCCAGTAAGAATGGGTATGGAAGTACGTTACAAAATTATAACTCTCCATCATGTTTTGCGGAAGAGTGTATGAAGCAGGGGCGGGTCCAGGGGGGGCGATCGCCCCACAAAACTTACGAAAGTAACTTTATTCACCATGATTTTGTGCAATGTGGAAAACAGCATTCGCGATATAAGGCCATTTTTCCGTCTACTGTTTTTTCACACCAGTGTTATGAAGTGTACTTCATCTCTCCTACAGTAGTGAACCCGTAATCAGACTTGACTATACCAAACTTTACTGAAATCGACCCCCCAACCTTACTGGCTGGATCCGCCCCTGGTATGAAGCATATATTTATACCACCTCCAGTCCTCCATTGCAAATGGCAGATCATTGAATGAGTTCTATTCTCTCCCAACCACGAACTGAACTTTACATTCTTCTTTAAAACCAGTAGATTTGACCGAATATCACTGACGGGTTGAACTAAAAAACATCACCAAGACAGTTTTATTTTTTCCTTCGAGTGAGGACGTTTAGTGGAAGAAAGTAGAGCGCGACTTTTGCACTCAATGTTCATGTGATAAAGGCCCACCAACACTGCAACATTCATTTACAGTAAGTAATCTTGTGCATCAAACTACTAAAACAGGCGGATGCGTATTAAACTCGAAGTTTGCAGGGGCCAAAAACGGTTGCCCATTCATTTTTCGCAACAACCAAATTTTTTGGTTCAACGACCAAACTGTTTGCACAACAGTTGAAATTCTTGTACGAAAATTGACGATATTTCTTAAAACCGTGGTCTTTGGTCAACATCTCATATTTTTTATCCATGTATGTGTGTGGCCTATAAGCATGACTGAATGCAACTGGCAACGTTAATGTGTGAGCATTTTGTTTTGACAGGGTGGTTGTAAATCGTATTCCATAGCATTTGAAATGACGCTATTTAAGAAGAAATCTTCGGATATTGGCCAAGGGTTGAAGAATGCGGGTTACAACGATTTAAACGGAGGTTGTATTTGACCGACGTGGATCGACCGCGACCAAGACTTTTTAAATTATCTATTATATGATTTGCGTCATGATAGGAAATTGAAAAACTGTCGGTCTCTGTCGGTCAAATGTAAAGTCAGCTTTATGCAGTAGTCATAAACATGAGTTCAAAACTCTTGCAGTTCGCGTTTCTCAATACTTCCGTTAAAACAGATCTGTGTTTCCGTGGCAACGTTTTAAAGTGAAAATTGTACAGAAACAAATCTAGTAATAAGCTAGTTGTGATTTTATTGCTCTCAGGTTTGTACACAACGAAATTTTTATGAATTAAAACAGTACGTCTAACAATGCGAAATAGTAGGCTACAATTTGCAATATCCAAGCTAAAACAGCAACGGCTGCGTAATAATTATTTTAACTAATTTTTTCACAGATGTTTTTTTAGTGCAAGTTAGCTTAACGACTGTAATGTTAGTAAGGTTTGAATCTAGTGTTCAGCAGCAATGACTGTCTTCACTTTTGAAAAGACAGGTGTTTCTTTGTCAGCATATGCATTTTGCAATGATATGGAGCTGTTTAAAGAATTTAAAATAATCAACATGCTGCGCTGACTTTTCTGCAGACATGAAAGTAAAATTTTAAAGTAGTGGGCATGGCCCTACTTCGTGGTTGCACAGCAAGTGTGATGTATTTAGGGCGAAGATGTACATTTTTTAATCCCTTCGCTGGTCATCCGATACATTTTGGTTTGCCTGACAATCTTAGATATGCATTGCCAAGCAGCCCGCATCTCTGCATCAACGTTGCGTTTGTTTCTGTACCATCTGATCTTGCAAAGCCTGACAGCATTTCAATGTCTCGATCTGCACTGATTAGAATGCTGTGTGATTCTTTTCTCAAACATGATTTTGAAGCGGATCCAATGAATGCTGCAGCTAAAAAATGGCCTTCTGACTTTCTAAGAGCTTGTCGAGCCCTGGAAAGCTACATGCTTGTCCGCCACAACAAAATTGCCAAAAGCTTGATGTATAAGTTTAAGCTCATCGATCCAGATAGAAAAGAACGGAGACTACACATGTTTGATGATGAGTGCGAAGTCGAGGACGAAAGTTCTGAAGACACAAGTCATTTCTTGGTAGAACAGTCGTTTATGACGCTGTTTACGTACGTGCTTCGTAAAGCTGGCTATCACGAGGTGCCTCAAGCCACCGTTGCTGAGTGTCTGAAGAAGCGGGGTAAGTACGGACATATTCAACTGGATGTCATGCAGAGCGATTACGAGTATATTCGATTTTGGGTGTATGGAAAGAAAGAGAAAAATTGCAAGGAGGAAGCAACAAAGCATAAAGATCAAGATGTAACTGTACTGCACGAGAGGGTGATTGTTGCTGCTAGGAGTAAAACAGACAGAAACATGATCTTGAAAGGGTTTAAAGACATTGCTGTTGGTCACTATGAGATACTTCTTCCTGAAGCAAAAGTGCTGTTGCCGCGCGGTCGTCGCTGGTTTTTAAACACCGTTTTGGGCATGTCGTTTGTGGTGAGTTTTTTCGACATAGTGATGTTTCTTTTAACTGACTTGAAACTCCACAGGGCGGGGTTGATGATTTGCTTCGCTGGGTTTGTAGTTTACAAAACTAGAGCGTTATACGATAGCCAGCGCAAGAAGTACATGCTGGAGTGGAAAAACTGGCTTTACTACAGAAGCACGGCAAATAACGCCGGCCTTGTTATGGACAGCATAAACCAACTGCATCAGCGGACAGTGAAAGAAGTTTTGATCGTGTATGGCATTGGCCTCATGTTGTCTAAATCGGGAATGCTGGTCACGGAGGAAGAGATCACGAATGCAGCGATTCAGTGGTTAACGTTGGTCAACAAAACCGATTTTCATGACATTGATTTTTGCTCATCCACAGCCTTCAGCTTGCTGGAACGGCTGGGCATCTTCAGACAGGAACCTCATTACGACAAAGAAGGTGGATTTAGATTCAAAGTTAGATCGCCCGTAGATGCCACTGAACACTTACTGGCGAAAATTCAAGCAACTGCAATACAGTAACGGCTCTTCAGCGTATGAAATGATGGTTTATCTTATTTTTTATCAAAATACTCTGTAAGATCATCGCGATCGCTTTATGTCTTGATGGAAAATGTCAGAATTCAGACGAATTAATCAGAAAAACATATAATAAGCAACAATACAGTATGTCGTATGTCACTAAACCTATTAACACGCACATAAAAAGCGAAAGACAAAAACACACAAAAGCACAAAACTGACATAGTAACGAAAACATGAGATAAACAACACTTAGAAAAACATAAGAAACATGGAAAACACGCAGGATGAAAAGCCAATATTCTTAAAATGTATAAAAGTGTAGGAAACATCACGAAAATGAAAAGAAATTATATTCAATCATATGAACAGGGACGGCCTTAAGCCGATGCAACCGATGCGGTTGTATTGGGCCCCGCGCCATGTGTTTGGATAGCAATTCATTTTTGCCAAGTACTCCTTGCGTTCAAATGCAGTAGAAACGGCTGATACAACCTCATTGTTAGCAAACAATGCTCTCGTTAGAAAGAACATTGACACAAAAGATGAAAGTTAAGCCCTTAGACGCAGACCTTCTATTCGAGTCCGAAGACTCCAACAGTTGGCCATTCAAACATAGCAGCAAAAGGTGTTATATTTTGCATTTTTTGCTTGGTCTCTACTGGACACTGAACCGTTTCAGCCTGCCTGGGCAGTCGCCCAAAAGATGTTGAGTAGCATGAAACGCTGTTGATGCCAAAAAGCTTGTTGGTCGTTGTTCTGAAAAAGATTGCATGCTGGGGCCTTCGCGTAGGGAAAAATGTCTAGTGCACCAAACCTTGTTTTCACCGTGCCCCCAAACTTTTTCATTTGTGATGGCCCTAATGTTAGCTTTATCGAAAACCGTGGGATCCTGCGTCTTGACCCAAACCACTTTCAACAGCTAAGCGAGATTTTCCAATCGCTGAAAGTTCAGATAAGTTAGATTTGAACAGGCAGGAGTTTTTCAAGTTGTTGTCTACAACGTAAATTATCCAATGGAGAGGTGATGCGACTGAAATGGTTGGTGCGCTCAGCTGGAAAAATTGGATATTTTGTTTTTTTGTAAACTTTTTTCAAGGTTTATGTCGCGCTTTCCATTCAGTGGTGTAGAGCTGACTGGGCAAGTGCACCCCCAAAAGTTTTGATTTGTCGAAAATTCGTGTGAAATTCCTGAAATCGTGTACGGAGGTTTAGACACGTTTGTATACTATTGAGTTATCTGACTTTTTTCTCCGAAAAAAAACATTTTTTGTCCAGTGCAAGTGTTCGCATAGCTGAGCATGAAAAAATCCAGTTGTCACTTTCAGGCAAATGTTCAATGGTTTGAAGCTGAGCAAAGACTAACGAAGGGTTTCTCGTTGGATTCAAGTCATCACATTTATCATTTGCCGCTACACCAAACTTTCATTGTGTTTGGCTGTTTGCGAGTGTAAATAGGTAAAATACACACCACTTCAAAGTCCAGGTACATCAACGTTAAGGACGCCTCCAGCTCCTACACCACTGCATGAAAGCTTCAGTGCGGCTTAACTCGGCAATGCAAAAATTGTGAATGTCATCCAGCACACTCGTTCCTGCTCATCACATTGGGCGGCTATATGCTTCTGTTTGATCAATCAACCACGCGCATTATATATTGCGTTTGGTACGTTTCTTCTACATTCTGTCACGTGATAGTTGCGAAATATTTCTAATTCATGAAGAACAGTTTGCATTGGTATTCAAGTCCATGCATTAAGAATGACTATAAAATTGGGCTTTGGGGGAACTTTGGCCGGATGTATGGTTTGCTCACTAGTGAAGCGTGTTTTTTTCGTGTATTGTGTCATACAGAGTACAGTTCATCGCGCGCCCAGACGTTACCTTTATACAAGAATGCGTCTGCGCTTGTGGTTGCCGAAAGTGAGAAATGTTAAACAGTTTATGTTAGCAACTTTCTCCACGTCGCGCATTCTTCGCAGGCACGTGGTCAGGTTTTAAGGTTTGAGGAAAGATACATTTTCAGGAGACAATATTTTGGTTTTTATTATACAGTATGTTTAAGACAATTTTTTCTGGACACAACAAAATTAGGGAGGGGCACAAAAAAACTTGGGAGGGCCTGCCCGCGAATGCCTCGCCCCGTGGCTAGGGGCCTGGTCCTTCGAACGAAAGTGGCGTTCACTCTTACAAGAGTGAAGTATATTGCATTGTAGGTTCAATTCGCTTGATTGGTTTGATTGAGGTAACTACGTAACTTTCTACTTGCGCTCGCCGCTCAAATCTCCATTGTAAAGCTTCCTTCAGAATTTTCGGCTTAATTACGAGTCGTGGCGGTACACTGTCTAATGTCCACCACAGCAGCATATTAGTCATAAACATGGACGTAGTTAGGGGACACATTAGCTATGCCCACACCCCTCCAAATGAAAAAAAACATATACAGATCAATTCAATAATTCGTCGTGTTTTTTGATATTCATATAGGCCAAATTTCAAATGATAACAGGAGTTATCGAAACGTTTGCAATATATCGTTTGTATCATATAGGCCATTTTCTCAAAAAGATCGTAGCACGGTTGACTGAGCACGATGACGTCATAAAGCACTGCTCAGAGGGGCCCCGCACGTGCCAGGGCCGGCCCTGCATATGAAGATCTTGAATTTGATTAAGATAGAACACGGCTTCATAAATTACGGTACAGAGGAACGCATAAGCACTTTTGTGGATACCTAAATGGTAAAATTTTAAATAAGTCATGGTAACTAAGAGCATAAAGAATGTTCAAGAAAAAAATACTTATTGCAAACAAAACAGCCATAATATTCGAAAACATTATTTCATTATGTGTTCGACGGTTCATCTGTCCCCTTACTGCTTTTCAACACATAATGGCGTATGTGACGTAGTAGAGTACGAATGCCTTAAAATTGCATCCTTGTTTTTTCTTTCCAACTGTTTCCACTTATTCCTGATGATGGCTTACGCATAAGCCGAAACGTCGAATTAAATGATGTTTTCGATTACTGTGGCTGTTTTGTTCGCAATAAGAATATACAGCAACTCCGTGCATTGTTTGGCAAAAAATACTTCATTTGCAAAAAATCTTTTGTAGGCTACCTGAAATTAGAAGGTAGGCCTAACACGAAGTGCAGTATTCAAATAACGCGTGATAATTAGTGTTTTGCGGTGCCCCACGAACACTTGCAGCTCTGGTAGTGGTGGCCACCGACACTGAATGAATTGTGGCTTAAACGAAGCATGCATAATTCGGAAGTGGCTTAAGCAATCGAACTGTACATATCCCATATGTTCCTTGGATTGCAAAAATGAAATTTGAAACTTTATATCGGAAGTAACCAGAACTCAAGGTCGAATAACTATCACGCAGTGAAGGTTGTAACTTCCACGGAAAAAATGAATTGTGAAGCACGTGGTGATCAAAATGCGAGGAATAACTGAAGACATTTTTAAAGAATTTTTGTGTAGGGTCAGAAGCGAAGGATAGGGTAAAAAGACATTTTCACTGCAGTCATATAAGCTCCTAACGCAAATTTCAAAATCACTCTTGAATCTAAGCTTCCTCACAATTTGCTACGTAACGTCGTTTGCAGTTCGCTGGCTGCTAACTTGATTGAAAAAAATTACCTGTTGATCAGTAGTAATTACACAAAATATATCTGAGGGACGTGAGGAAGATCCATGTCAGAGTATCATGTATCCCATCAGCCAACTTATAGGCCTATCTATTTTAGTTACGTATACTTGCATCAAGACACAGGGTTCATATCACAGGGCAGTAAAAAGAACACAAAGGAGGCAAAAATACTTAAGAACAACGCATCGCGTTCGTTGATACATGCAGTCAACATTGAAAACGTACAAACACTGAAGCAAACCATCACCAAAATCCATTACATTTGGACATCGTCAAACATAAGCATTATTGGAAGAAAAAAGGAGATTTGTCAAAAGCAACAGACAGATGATAAAAGGTTTGGATGAAGATGAACACCTTTGAACAAACAAACGCATACAAAATATTTCTGACCAAGGTATCAGAAGTGGCATATCTATGCAAAATGGCGCCCAGGGAAAAGTTTAAATGTGCGCCCCTTCTAATAGTATAAACATCAGATACAGCCACAATTTTTAGGAAAGATAAACCATGAAGAAAATAAAGTTTTAAAACGGAAAATAATTGTGTTTATTTTTGATTTAAACTTTTCAGCAAATAAAATATGAACTATCCATGAGGACCACAAATACTTCTAAACTTATATATTTTTATTATGAACAATATCAAAATATACAAATAATAACGTTATTACTAGGGCAACCAAAAGTCAATAAAGTCAAAATTTGTCTGCCTTCTTTTAAAGTTTATGAAACGGCCACAAACCAAGTTTCACGCTGATACCATGAGCAACGCCCAAGTTATTAGGTCAAAAAAGTCAAAATTTATCGTTAGGTCAAAATTCATCGTTAGATCAAACTTTTCTTGCAGCACGGTTTTTTATCTGTTCGATATTTTGTTGAAACTATAGCATCAGATATTGGTACGCTTTTGCATGTTTAGTGACAGTTCTGTAATAATAGTGGGTTTATTGTCGCTTCTGACGTAATAATGTCTTTTCCCCACCACTACTGGATGATTAAGCTGATTGCAATTCAGCGTGTGTTCCTAGTATGAAGTCGCATGAAAAATAAAACCGAATCAACATTTTGTGACTCCTCGCCGGTCATATGTGCTGGAGGATGAAGCAGAATGTCTCTTTTAAGAAAAGGCGCCTACTGCTGACCTAAGGCTTAATTATTTTTTAGTTGCAAACGTAGAAAGTTTATAGGTCACAATAAAGTCACAATTTATAAATAATGAAGTCAAAACTTTAAGTTTTTAGGTAAAAAATTGGTTGCCCTAGTTATTACAATTTATAGGCCTACATGTTGTTTGGATGACAAAATTGTATATCTTACAAAAAAATTCAAACAACATATTGCAGCTGCAAACGTCAATTTCTTTCAAAGTGGAAAACATTAAATCTGGATTCATGTATTACTTCTGTTCGAAAGACACAGTCCTCCCCAAATATCAATATACCCAGCCTTTTCTTTGCAGTGTCCTTTTGATCGATGGCGTGTCAAGCCACAATGCTTTCGCATTTTACCTAGACTAGACCAATTTAGGAATTAGCGCCCTACTCCGCAGTAGTGCTGTAACAAGTGTTACGTGTTAGCTAACAATAGCGTTAAGAATGTGTCTGTAACCCTATAGTTCTGCCTTCAATGCAGTTGCAAAAAGTGTCTGTAACCATAAGCGTACGGGAAGGCATTTTATTGGGGGAGCGGAAAAAATTTGCCCTGAAAATAACAATTTGCCCTAAAAATAAACAATTTGCCCTGAAGCTAACTTTTTTAGTTTAATCCGAATTGGGCCTGAAACCTCTTGTAAATCTGTTCTACATTGTTGAATTTGTTTATTACGGCTTGGTATGTTAAGTCAATTCGCCTATACCGTTGCATATTGTTCGCTCCCGATGGCATCTTCTACATGCATTTCAATTCGCCAATAACGTTCTTTATGCAATGACCTAGAG
>Ga0210059_1011676_pt1 | contig 13396 bp, 10 predicted proteins | sample Ectturendosymbi2_FD_188042 | JGI IMG/M metagenome (GOLD analysis project Ga0210059, IMG submission 188042) | Ecteinascidia turbinata endosymbiont from Florida, USA - Sample 2 (SPAdes) (version 2) | ecosystem: Host-associated > Tunicates > Ascidians > Unclassified | place: Key West, Florida...
AAAATAATTAGGGGAATCCCCACTAATTCCCTAGGGAATCCTTACAAGATTAGGGGTCTTTCGGCCATAACTTGGGGACCAGAAACGCCAGGAGGTCGATCTAGGCCTTAAAGTCTCATATTCCAGCCTTGAATCCAACCAAACTTTGAGCCACTATTTCGGCTCATTGTCGAAGTGATGACGTCATAAAAGAATAACCAAAAAATAGCAAAACCTACCCATTTTCTAACGACACCCACCGAAAACCCCGAACCCAAATATCAAAAGGTTATTTTTTTAGTGCAAACCACAAGGCTTCACGAGTCTTTCTCGAGGGTCGCGAATAGCTTTCGATTGATTCCTCGCGGCAGTTTTCTCTAGCAAATATGCCGTCAGTGGGAGACTCATGCTTTTTCTACAGTTTTTGTAATTTTGTGTGTAACGGGGTTTTGGGCCATAACTTTTGTTGTAGACATGCTAGAAGGTCAATCAAGAGCTCTATAGACGCGGATGATCGTCTAGTTTCGAAAAAGATTTTGAGGCATAAAAATGGCTCATTGGATTAGCGCCCAGGGCCAAATAAAGTGGGTCAAAAATTCAAAAACGTGCCTTCTTTGTGACGTCACCAAGAGAAAACCCCCCACCCAAATCAAACAACTTTCTTTTTAATCGAAACTGGAAGACTTGCTGAATCCGTGGATGGTTTGAACAGCTCTGTAGCTATAGTAGCTGGCGAGTTATCGCTTTTAAAGCGTTTAAAATCGGCGCCAAAATCTTGGCGGACGAGGAACTTAAAGAATGTAGATAATTGTGATTGGTTTTGTAGAATGAGGTTCCCAGTTGCATACTCTCATCATAATGCTTTGTTTTTTTTGGGTGTTTAGTCGATTTCTGCTTCAGTTTGGTTTATTCTGGTCATTTTTTGAGGCTCATCTAGTTTAGTTTAGGGAAACCGAGGTGGCAACACTGCTTAATCCATTTTTCGGAATTAAAATTACACGAGGCCAGTGAAATGAGGTAGCCTACTTTCGTTCAGCTCAGGTCTCTCTCTTGTTGCTTTTTATGGGTAAGATACGGGGTAAAGACAAGACTAGCCTGCACTGTAGCCAAGGCCAGGGACGACGGAACGGAGGTGCATTACGGGGGCACTGCCCCCCTTGCCCTTCAAAATGGGGGCAACGGGGGCACAAGTGCCCTTACATACCAGTGTCATAAGTAATTTCACGATTAATCAAGATCAATTTGAAGCAAATTTGTTGCTGCTATTCGTGCACACCTAAAATTCTGAATGTTTTTCTGTAATTTCTGTTATTAGTTTTGAGGTCACCATTGTTGCTAAACATGTAAATGCGAAAAGAATGACTATTATGGCTATAGGTGTGCTTTTACACTGAACGCAAGCAAACAGTTTTGAACTCGTGGTACGTCAAATTCATGGACGTCCGCAGGGGTGTCAAAATAGGGGCGAATCCATGAAAGGCTATTGGGGCGATCGCATCCCTAAAACCCAAGAAGCAACCTTATTTACCATGACTGTGTACAATTCGGAGAACAGCATTCGCAATACAACGCGATTTTGTCGTCCATTGTTTTGTCACAGAAATGTTGTGAGGTATACTTCATCTCTCTTAAAGTTGTGAACCCGCAATGAGACTCAACTAACAAATATTACTGAAATCGCACCCCTAACCTCATTGGCTGGATCTGCCCCGGGGTCAAAACGAGCATTTGTCCCTCTCTGAAAAGTGGGACTAAGAACCAAAAATTTCTAGAAAATTTGACGTCAGCAGCTCAATTCAGATTAATTGATTTATTTCTTGCAATAACAGTTCATTTGCCGCTAACACACCCACACGGCACAAGAGCCAGGTTCACTGTTCTGGTGTCATGCAGTGCTGAGCTTGCAATCCACTAATGTCCTCTCCTTTTCCTGCAGGCATAGGCGTAGCCAGGGGGGCCTAGTCCCCCAAATGTTTAGAACATATAGTAATTTGTGCTTTGGTAGTTGGTATGTGGTATCACAAACAAAATAAGGTTATTCGCCTAAATTCAAACATTTTGTTCCCCAACAAATTTTATGGTCCCCCGAACTTTTGGATTGGCTACGCTGCTGCTTGCAGGGGCTAGTTGCCAAACTTGCGAACGGATTGTTTTACTCTTGGTCTGTATCGTGTAATAATAACATGGCAACAAATATTCAAATGTTCAATTCAAGTTACGATATTAGGCGTTTTGCCGCATGTGACTGCTGAATTCAGACATCTTGGCAGATAATGTAGCGAGGCTGTGGCTGTTGATAGCGGCAAGCAGGGACGCCGGAGAGCGGTGGCATTAAATCGGTGACCTTTCAAACGAGGAGCAAGGGGGGCAAAGTGTCCTTTTCGTAGGTAACTTTATGATTTATAAAGGTCGGATTGAAACAAGTTGTCTATAGTTTGATTTATTATTTTTGAAGTTAGCATCATTGTTGAACTGCAGCAAGCATAATTGGCAGGCCCTAACCAGATTGGGACACCAGGGGAGGCGAAGAGTTTACTGAGAGGTGCCCAAATTTTTTAAACTATGTCCAACACATTTTTCCAGAGAAGGGCAAAATTTTTTCATGGAGACTAAGCCCCTGCGCCTCTCTAGTTATGGGCTTGATAATTGGTAACGATTTTTTTTTGTTTTTTATAAGTTGGCATTGCCCTCAACTTTTTTCTGCCCCCCCCCCCTGCCTACCGACGTTCCGGCGTCCCTGGCCAAGGCTACAGATATTCAGTGGAGCAAAATGTTGACTGTTTGTAACACCGCGCGTGTTAAGCTGGGTGTTCTTTGACTTCAATTGTTTTGTAGCAATCTTGGGCCATTCCTTCTACAGCTCAATGCATAGAAAAAAATTTTAACAGATTTTAACTACCATTGAACTAGACACATATCTGGATGTATTAGTAAGGCCAATTTGTAGCTTGAGCTTTATTAGCTTAGTTAGCAAAGTAAGTTTCACGTGTAAGTTTTTTCTTTTTTTCAAAGTTATCAGGATAACGGTGAATCTAGAGTAGGCTTACATGCATTAACTTGAGAATGTCGAAGCGTACATATGATAGTGTTTCTAGCAAGCGAAAGAAAGCCACTGCCAAAGCAGATGCACTACGAGCTGTTATTGATACGACGAAACCAATAGCCCAGTTTTTTATTTTGCCAGAAGGACCTACACCACAGGCGGCTACGGATCCTGAGTGCCGTAGTCGACTCCGGCAGGATCCTGTGTTTTTCTTTCGGTCCCGGTGTCAAGCGAAATTTCCGACGTGCGAAATTTCTAACTTCACGCCATGTACACATGCACAGAGGAATATTCTACATACCAAATACGCTGATAAAACTGATTTTTTGGGCTTAGGAATTCGTGTTTAGGTAAGTGTGTCGGGTTAGGGTGAGAAAAAGAAAAATAACTGAGTTTAACGACTAATTCCGAAAATTTTCAATGGTTGAAGTGCTTCCGGTGCTATATCTTTTTGTGGGTACCTGCAGTGCCGTATCAGCCCAACTCTGCCCCCACCCAAAATGCTTCCAAGGGCCCCCCTAATGGTGATTTATAAAAAAAATTATGTTATGCTACATCTCGAGGCCGAATGGACCCCAAAACAAAATATCCTAATTGCTGACACAATTTTGGCAGAACCAGGCCCGTAGCCAGGTTTTGAGGTTTGGGAGGACAAAATACATTTTTATGGTGAAAGATTTTTATTTTTATCATATGTTTGAAACAAATTTTTCTGAACACAAAAAAATTTGGGGGGAACAAAAAAGATTTTGGGGCAACTGTCCTCGAATGTCTCCCGTGTCTGCGGGCCTGGGCAGAACCGTCGCCAGAAAGTCTTCCATTGGGGCCATTCATGTTTGTGCAGGGGGGATAGACATTCTGAAAATTTATTTTTAATTCACGACATGAACAGCATGTCGTGCAGATTTGCAGATTTTGTATAATTTGCAGATTTTGCAAATTAATTATAAATATTTTCCGCAAATACGCATAATAGGCTCGTAGTTTCCAACTAAAATTTTTTGAACCAGCTTACCAAAAGGAATCGGGTCGTAAATCATTGTCATTTAATTGACGACGATTATTTGGAGATGTTGTGATGAAACGCAAATGTACAAAAAACTTGCAGGAAAGCAGAATCAATCCTATTGTTCAGTTATCAAAACATTATTACCGAAGGAGCAAACATGAGGCCAGTCAAATAGGGTTGCCATATGCGTTTTTTAAAAATACCGCCATTTTGTCAACAGCGCCAGATCTAAGGTCTGTCGTAATTCTTAAGCGGCACAGGGAAAACAGAGAAAAGCATTTTTTAAGTAATTTGCCCCTATTTTGGGTGGATCATTACATTTCGGCGTGTGTGTGATGTGACAATCGCACCGACGATTGCGTCAACAGCAGCAAATAAACTTCGCTGGAGGAATTGTCCTGACAAGATTCCCTACCAGAGTCATTATGATTTGAGAAATTCGGCGTTAGTTCTTTTTAAAGTTACAGCAAATTATTTACTTTCAAAATACCGGCTTTGGGCACTGATTTTCAAAATACCGGCCTTTTACCGGCCTCCGCTAAATTAGCAGCAAAATACCTGCCAGGCCGGTGAAATACCGGCCATCTGGCAACCCTACGGTCAAAGCATGTGCGATGCGATGAACGTTTTCTTTCATTAGCGCAAACTGATAAATTTTACCATGAGCTCAAGTGAAATATGCTTATAAAGCGTGCGCATTGGGCTTTTTACTGGCCGAAATATGCATGCATAAACCTTGCTGATGTCTGGACTGTTAATCTCCTGGTGCATGACTCATGTTTAGATTAATAACACTTTGTATCTCAAATCGCCTATAAATGTAACAAATATAGACTAAGGCCTACGTTGACGCAACGGTTAACATCCATAACCCACTAACCGCACTCAGTGGCTTAAATGACAGGGAGGCAAGGGGGCGAGCTGCCTCACTTGTCAAGCTAAATGTAGAAACTGGCCCCCTCTATTTGACGTTTTAATAATTAGTTTTCCTTAGGTTGTTTTTTTGCGTTTTTCGGGGTGTTTTCGTTTTTTTCAACTAGTATAGACATCCAGAGATTCACTGTCATGTCTTAAGTTTTTTCTGAGTTTTGGCTAATTCGCCTCTGCTTGTGACTTCAGCTAAGCTTTGCCCCTCCTTGCTCAAACCTCTGGTTACGCCACTGGCTGCACTGCTCTGTTTTGGGACACACCCCAAAATAGACTTCTAACCACACAATTAACTCCATCTGGCTGTCTGAACAGCAGGCTGCCCAAATGTGTAACTTTGGTCGTAAGCACCAAAGGCATCTTGATGCTATGCAGTACAAAATAAGAGAAGACTACCCGGGCTAGACATACTAGCTTACGTTTTTTTACAACAATCACTACAAAAAATACGTTGATCAAGTGGAAATCTGACTTCTTGACGTATACAATTAGGCATGTAGACAGGGCCAGATAAATGAACGCGAGGCCCACCAGGGCAAAGTCGTGACCGCGAGGCCCCCGACACCTTTAGCGCAAAAGCGCAGTTCGCTCCTTTGCCTGCAGAGGCAGGTTGCGAAACTTGCTAGCGGGTTGTTGTACTCTTGGTCTTTATTGCGCAACAATAGCACAGCAATAAATCTTCAAATGTTCACTTGAAGTTATGGAAGTAGGCGTTTTGCCGCATGTGACCAGGGCTCCCACTGAGGTTTTTCCACCCAGATCTGTTTTTTAGTAGACCTGTGTGTCTAGGTTATTATGAAAAATCGCGTGATATCTGTGTGTTTTGAAGTGATAAACTCATCAGCAACTTTAATGTGTTTAATAATATAAAGGTAACTTTACATTACAGTGTTTACATGCGCACATCAGGTGAGAAAGTACGCATATCAGATGAAGCAGAACGTGTTCAATTGGTTTCATATCCTCATAAGATGATTGTCTGGCTTACATAGAGTGGTGTGTTTAAGGCAGGGGTCTCCAAACTACGGCCCGCGGGCCAAATGCGGCCCGCGAAGCCATTTCATCCGGCCCGCGAAGCTATTTCAACTGGTCGCAAAGACATTTTGCCAATAATTAAAAACATATATATTGGTTCATTTTGCAGAATGTAACGTGTGTCCATTGTCCCGAAGCAATCACATTACGTAAGATGTCCGGCCCTCGAACTGTTGCATAACAGTTTATGTGGCCCTCGGACAAAAAAGTTTGGAGACCCCTGGTTTAAGGGAAGGCAAGCGAGGCACTTGCCTCGGGCCCCCCTTTGCACTGTAATGTGCAAATAGCCCATCTTGCTTTTAAATGGGGCCCAACAGCAACTGCAATGTGTAAGTGGGCTACTTTGCTTTCAAAGGGGCCCCTAACAGCAGTAGTAATGTGAGAATACCTTGCTTTCAAAGGGGCCCAAAATAACTGTAATGCACTTTTCTTTTAAAGGCCCCCCTAAATACACTGATTTCTAGCACTTCATATTTCAATTATGGGATCGAAGCTTTCTTTGGGGTGCTAAGTGGTGACGGGACTGGAATTTTTGGCCCCCTGAGACAGCGTGCCCCCCCCCAATTGGGGGGGTATGGAGTGCGGCTGATACGGCTCTGGGAACCTGACATCTAACCAAAGTGTTTTAATTTACACAACACCCATCAAAAAAGTAATTGTCAGACTTAATTTCATTATTCTGAGAAGCGAAATAACTGAAAAACAACAACAGGTCAGAAATTTCGCAGAGGTCAGAAATTTCGCTTGACACCGGCACCGGAGTCAAGAATTTGTGAAAAACCCTATCTTGAGTCATTTTTCATTTTCAGCAGCAGGAGTCTGTGTGATTTTCATATATGGCATTTCTTAAGTAAAAACATTGCTGAATTTCGGTTGCATCGATGGTAGCCAGAGTCTGAACAGGAGTCGGATTCTCAAATTTAAAAATTTTTCGGATCCGGGTTCAAAATTTTTGGAAAAGGAGCGGATTCGGAGTCTGAAAATGTGACTACGGCCACCTCTGCCTTCCAGAAGGGCCCCCAATTTAAAATAGCCTAGGGCCCTGAAAATGAAAATTCGCCTCTGCTTGTGACTGTGTGTAAGGTCAGCTTGTGATTTGTTGGAAGATCCACCACACCCAGGGGCGTAACGAGGCTTGATGACGCCAGGGGCAAGAAGCAAGTTTGGCGCCCCCGTGTTCGAACCTGATGGCTCTCGGAAGCCAACGTACTATATTGAAGGAAGTACTTGTGACATTATTGGGATTTTTGGCGCCCAGGGAACTGTACCCCCTTCACCCCCTCGTTACCACACCTAAATCACAAATGTGGTAAGTCAAAAACGGAATTTCTTGTGCAGATCATTGATCTCTCCGTATCAGTAATAAAACAACCACATTCATTTAGCAAACTAAGAAAATAATGCCAAACAGTTTTATCTAAATTTGAAGCTGCACACCAAACAATTACAAATAGGTATGAACAGCGCCGCAGCAACCTGACTCTTACCCCAAAATCCTTACAGGCCCCTCCCCTAATGGTGATTTCTTAGAAAAAGGTTTGTAAAGCGTTGCTGCATTAACGTTATTATTCGTCATGATTAAGTTGTCGCTGTAAATAATCTATCGCTCGCAGGGCTCCGCAACAGGCGGACCTTGGTCATACAGCAGAACAGGAAATCACTGTATAGTGGCACAGCAGCACACTTGAAAAATATTACGTAACAATAACCATGAAAGATGAAAGTATAATGAACAATGTCACTTTATAATGTATCAAAACAACTTGGAGCGAGTCTTTTGGCATGCAAAAGCCTTTATGACATGCAAAAGCCTTTATGACATGCAAAAGCCTTTATGACAGGGTTTTCTCAACCGGAGCCCTCGGCCCCCGTGGGGACCACGGAGCGGTTCCCCGGGGGCCACGAGCAGAGACCTTTAGTTTGCTAAATACAGTAGCTCTGCCGTGATATTGTAAAACCCTTTGATGAGCAGGGGGCCACAAGCGTTGGGAGCCTTTGGAAGGCGGTCACAAACCATGAAGATTGAGAACCACTGTTTCATGACCTCTTCCAAATCTAGAGAGCGCACACATAAAGTTTCGAATGACAACATGGCTAATGAGGATAGTCTGCTATTTGTCATATGAGACCTGTTGAAGGTTTTGATCAGCTTCAGTTTGCTGAAACTCTTTTCAGCGCTGGCAACAGTACTGGGGCAGGTTAGCATGATCTGAAGTGCAATAAATACGTTAGGATAAACTTCATCAAGACGTGTCTTAAGAACAGAGTTTAACAAAAGGAGATGGGTTTTCATCATTGTCGTTTTCGTTTGATTAACGACGATTATTTAGACATGTAATGAAATGCAAATATTAACAAAATTTTGCAGGAAATCAGAATCAAGCCTATCGTTTCGTTATTGTTGCCGAAGGAACAAACCTGAGGCCGATCAAAGCAATGCACCGCGATGAACGTTTTCGTTCATTAGCGCTTAAGTAAATCTTGCTTGAAAAGCAAGTGCATCATGCTTTTCACTGGCCGAAATACGCATGCATAAACCTTTCTGATGTCTAGACTTGTTAATCTCCTGGTGCACGGCACATGTTTAGATTAACACTTTGCATCTCAAATAGATTATAAATGTTGACAAATATAGACGAAGAGGGGTCTTACGTGGACATGGGCGTCGGAAGGATTTTTTTCAGGAGGGGGCACCAGGGATTTTTCCAAAATTTTTCTATGGGAGGTCAAAAGTGGCAAAGTTTGCTTTTTCCCACTCGAAACTAAGAAAACAACCTTTTTTGCTAAAAATTTTCAAAATCTCCCTGCCCCCCTTTCCGACGCCCATGTACGTGGACGCAACATGGTTAACATCCATAATCCACTAACCGCACTACTCGGTTGGGACAAGCTTAGCAGTGATTGCTAAAAAAAACTTCTATGTATGACAGGACAAAACAGAAAACGAATTGATAAAAACTACATTGATTTCTAGTGTCTCACATTTAAACGAATTGATAAAAACTACATTGATTTCTAGTGTCTCACATTTAAACTTCTATATATGACAGGACAAAACAGAACACGAATTGATAAAAACTACATTGATTTCTAGTGTCTCACATTTAAATTTGGGGGTTGAAGGCTTGTTTGGAGAGCTAACCCAGAAAAGTCTTCCCGTGGCCATGGGACTGAATTTTTGGCCCCAGTGTCGCTAGGCGGTAAACTTTCGGATATTTGTCTGATACAGATAATCGCATATTCCGGCTAAAAACATACAAAAAATCTTGGCAAATTGTTTATGCGATTAAGTGGATTCGCCCGTACTGAAACCCGAAATCACCGGAAACACTCCGAGAAATTTTTGAAAAACGCTAAAAACATAAACCTACTAAAAATGATAAGGATACTACTTGCCGAAATACAAGCTTACAGGGGGGCCCATTGTTTACATTTTGCCTGCCAGGGGGGGGGGCGCTCACCCCTGCCCCCCCGTCAGTTACGCCACTGGTCCGGTGTAACAGCACCTCTTTCACACATTTGCAATTGATATGAACTAAGTTCCTGCTTTATATCTTTGCAAAATCTTTTTTAATGATTGTGTTGGCGTCAAATCCCAAAACAACGAAATTTGAAAATCCTGATCCTGATCCTGATCCGGAAACTTGAATAAAACCATAGTCCGGATCCGATCTGGTTTGTTCAAAATGTGCTGAATCCTGCCGGACTCGAGTCCTGAAATCCGGATCCTGTACACCTCTGACGTCAAGGTAGTAACTACGGATCCACCTGGCATGACGCGGCTCGGATAAAACGCTGAGTTAAACAGTCAGGCGGCAGCGCCCTCGTAGCCTAAGAGACATATTTCAGGACTCATATGCCAATGCTTGGTGGTTCGGTTCTCAGTTTTGGGAGTTTCGTTTTGGTAGTAGTTGTTGCATAAGTATCCACACTTTCCATATTTTCCGTTTTGCTTTACGTTTGGGCTTTAGGTTTAGGTTTAAGGGTTAGGTTTAGGGTTTGAAACTTTAGGTTTATAGCGCAATCAGTCGACTACAGCACAAACTTCCCTCCGGCCCGCTACTTTGTCGCAGAAACGAGCAGTGTTTCCAGCGTTTTTATCGAGCAAGGTTACCTTAGGTCAAATGCGCAAAATCGGCATCCATTTCATCATCTACCATTGTTTAGAAAGTAGGCTCTCGCAGAAATCCTGTCATGCCCTCTCAATATTTGGTGTGTTCGGAGGTGGCAATCTCTCGACGGATTCACCTGTGAGAAGCGAAAACGCTTTCAATCAGCCTTGCGAAAGTTCCAACGCTTCACCGGATTGCTGTGGGCAGGAACCTTGAGCTTCGGTGACGTTACAAGGGAAGGCCGATGTTGTGACCGCGAGAACTTTCCTAGGAAACGTCTGTCCAACAGTCGGCTGTCCTGGCCGAAACTTGCAAAGGCTAGGTCTGGATTGGTGCAGACATTCCAACGGAGAGAGAAGAAACTGGGTGTTTCCTTTGGGTTGTACAACAGTCCAAGGTTGTTGAATGTTGCCCAGGAGTCCAGGCTCTCACCGTCATGGGATGTTGTGTTGTAATCCCAGTTGACGTGCTGGCAATTGAAGTCGCCAACGTACAGACTGGGGTGTGGAAACGTCGGGATGGTCGTTGGAGTGAGTCGCGAGCGTGGAGGTTTGTAGGCGTTGATGATCTTGTATCCTGCGACGTCTACGCACAACCACTCAGTCTCTGATTGTTCTGAAGACTGATCGACCAGTGACCATTCCAACCGCTCATGAACAAACGTGGTGTTGCGATCGGAAATCCCGAACGGCATGTGCACAAAGCTTCGCACCGTGGCAGCAAGCAACAATAGAGATCATGCTCGCAATCTCTCTTACTATTGCTTGCTCGCGCCACATATATGATGGTGTTATTCTTCACGCACATCCCGTTCGTGGTGAATCACACAATCAACGCAACACCACCGGAGAGGTTGCAACAGTGGCAAGGCCTTTATTCCTGCTCAGGACTGACCCAGCTAGTGAGAAGATGGGAATCACAAGCTTGTCTGCAGTTGTGCAGTGGGTCTCCTGCAGGACGATGATGAAAGCCTTGTTCTCATAGGCTAGCGGCTCAATGACGGAGATATTGTTTTCAGTGAGCTCCTCGGTGTTCAGCTGGAGCATGTTGGGTCGTGTATCGTCTTCTCTCAGGGTGTTGTTTGACCCATCCCACGCTGAACACATCCAGGGCGAGTAGCAGTGGTTGCTCTCGCGGTGACAGAATAGTAAGCATTTCAGGAAATGCTGCAACAGGGAGGGCCACGTGAAGGCATCTGTCCTCTCCCTAGCAACCAACAATAACAGGTCAGAAATTTTGCAGAGGTCAGAAATTTCGCTTGACACCGGAGTTTTGAAAAGAGCCGAACAACAGCATCGCTCTGCTCAGGTCCAGGCAGGTTTTTAACAATTCAGCAATTATTCTCAAGCTTATCCAACTCGAAAAAACGAACTTGTTGTTTTTTGAAAAAAATTTGTTTTGTCAAAAACGAACACAATTTCCCAAAAGAAAATGTGGGAATTACGCTTACTGAAGATACTAGAAAGGCAGGAAAAATGCAGAAATTTCGCCAGTAGCCCTTATTGGCGTTCGGTTGAAGATCTAAATTGTATTCTGCTCGAGGCTTGCGGTTCTACATGCAACTGAAGTAAATTAGGTTAGGACCTGAAAATATGTTATTTTCAAGGACATTTTTGCAATTTTCTGGAACATGAGGTCTTTAAGGCCAAGATGGCCACATGATTCAGATCACAAAAAAGCTAAATGTTGCCCAATACTGGTGCTCCTGTATGCGTAATTGGGCCAAATGGGCCAACATGGCCAGATGCCCCTTTACTGCTCCAAAAATACAAAACCTATGCAGATGTCGACCGACTGCTCGACAGAGCGCATGAAAATCAAGTACTGAAAGAACCAACTTCGAACGTTAATCCTTCTCTAAAATTATCTATAAAGTTAAGTTGCAAACTGCCTTTGGTCACCTAGGCATCATGGACCCTAGCAATGCTTCTGGAGTGAAGCTTCCAGAAATGTCTTTGCTCTTAGGTGTTGGACTTGGAACCTTCCACAAGCCAGACATTGACACGCGGTCTACCAGGCTCGTGAGTTGCTGAAAGTCAGGGATGCAATGCTAACAAAATTGTGTGGGAACGCACTCGAAAAACCAGCCATTTTAAAACAGCTTCAAACTCATTTCAAAGCAAAGCTTGAAAAAGGTGTGGAAACGGCTTTACCACGCGTTCCCGCCTCATTACACCCCTGTTGAAAGTACGAGGATAAGTTGTGCTGGTTCACATAATGCTTAAAGATGTTGATCTGTGTGTGTCTGCTGAGAAAATATAAATACGACGAACTTTATAGTGCCAATGGTAAAATGCTTCAGCATTGGAAAAAACAAGCTTAAATTATTAAAGCGTACAATATTAAATGAATGAATCCTGAAAATCAAGCTACAGAAGCCGCAGAATAACCATTGAATTCGCACCAACCAAACCTAGCGATGAAGTAAATCTTGTGAACAGAAGATCAGAACAACAGCTGCCCAGCGTAATAGTGTACACTGGTAAGAGACAAAACAGACAAAGAAGCATGAAAACTGGACACCATGTAATAAGACAGTATTACGGTATGTAAAACCAGGGACGTCGGAGTATGGGGCGTTGCCCCCTGACCTTTCAAAAGTGCGGCAACGGGGGCGGAGGCGCCTTTTCATAACAGCAGTATCATCATAGGTGATTTCATTGTTTATCTGGATCGACTTGATGAAAATTATTGCAGTTATACGCGCACCCATAACATTCAAAATTGTTATTAGTACTGTTGCAGGAACCGCTGTAGGGAACCAATATAGGTTTCTTGGTTGACTGCGGTGCCGAATGTAGTCGGCCGATTACGATTCCGCAGAGATCCCTACTAGTTGAGGTGTCAACCTAATTGTTGCAGGAGCACTGGCCAGTCTACCAACTAAGCAACCTGACGTCTTGAAGTTGCCAAGCCAAAGCAAGGCGTATTGAAAAGCTCTCACCACTTTGTCCGTTAATAACTCCCCAGTAGAACTCTAAGTCGATTGCTTCTTTCGGCTATATTCAGATATACGGAAAAACATCCAATACACTTGAGCGTGAAGTCTGAACAACGTAACGTTAAACGGTTCGATGTAGAATAACGACGTTGGGAGTCCGCATACGCCACAGCAAACATTTTTTAAAGTTATTTTTGAGGTCAAAATTGCTACTGAACAAGAAAAGGCATAATTTGCAACGAGTTTTTTTGTTTTTTATGAGTCTTCATTACCCTCAACTCTTTTACTGCCCCCCCTGCCCCTACGTCAACTCTTTTACTGCCCCCCCCGCCCCTACGTCAACTCTTTTA
>Ga0210059_1011677_pt1 | contig 13395 bp, 7 predicted proteins | sample Ectturendosymbi2_FD_188042 | JGI IMG/M metagenome (GOLD analysis project Ga0210059, IMG submission 188042) | Ecteinascidia turbinata endosymbiont from Florida, USA - Sample 2 (SPAdes) (version 2) | ecosystem: Host-associated > Tunicates > Ascidians > Unclassified | place: Key West, Florida...
CACCATGTTCTGCGTTCACTCGTTTTTTTGTTTTTCTTTTCATTATGCTTATTTGATGTCCAACTGTTGTTTCTCAACACTTACCAAAAAATGATAAACGGGGTTGGTTGACTAGATGACCGCCACTGTCTTTTGCCAATCCTATATGACACAGCGCCCCTCTTTGTTTACACTGGTCAACTATCGTGCCATTGTGTTTTCATTTGCTCTAATGTTCGCTAACGATTGGCTTACTGCATGCGATGGCTTTTATCATGCTTCTGCTTGTTGGCTGAGTCATATGAAACAATAAACCATTGACCATTGACCATCAATAGGGGAGCTTTACTTTTGTGCGGGGTCTTCACATTCTAAAATTGACAAGAAATCCACTGATTTATACAGCATAGTTTCATATTTCTGTTTACGGGGGTATGGAGCTTTCTGTGGTGGAGCTAAGCCCAAAAAATCCTATGGTGACGGGACTGGTTGAGGGTTTTATTTTTAGGTTTAAGGTTTAGGGGTTTAGGTTAAGGTTTTGGTTAGGGTTTTAGGTTTAGGGTTTTAAGTTTAGGTTTCGGGTTTTAGATTTTGAGTTTTAGGTTTAAGGTCTTAGGTTTAGGGTTTTAGGCTTACACACTCATCCAAGCATGCTTCAACCAGTCATGTTCCACAAAAGGCAAAATAGTCTCAGCAGTTACTTTGCTTCAGAAGGCAAAATAGCCCTTGGAGATGTTTTTCCTCTGGAGACAAAATAGACAAGACTGTCAATTGTTTAGCGGGTCATGGGTGGGCCGGTTTGGAAAATAATAAATGTTGTCGGTCCACGGGCGGTTAATGGGCTGAATGTTGTGGTCCATGGGCAGTCCGGGCCTGAAAAATTTTGGACCATGCCATCTCTACAGCACACCTACCGACAAAATCACTTTGATTTTTTGTGAATATAAAAATCATAGTAAAGAAAACAACAGCACCATCGTTTGTGACATCTTGAATCGCTCTCAGGAAAATTTCGTTATAGAAATCAAACAAATATCCTGATGCTGTCATGACCCAATTTTTTCAAAAATAAATATCCAAATCCAAACCTGATCCAAAAATATCGCAAGTATCCTGCAGTATATCCAATCCTGATCCTGTCCATGCTTACCTCTGATGTGTACATCATACTCATAATGCATGACGCAAAACAGTGACCTTTACTCAAGCAAGAGATACAGAGTAAGGTTTGAAAAGCGAAATCCCGGCTTCGGGACTTTAGTGAATTTTTCGACTTACCATTTCCTAGGCCCGTAGCCACGGGGGGCATTCGGGCTCAGTGCCCGCAATTTTTTGTCACCCCAAATTTTGTTGTGTCCACAAAATTTTTACACAATTTGTTTTAAACATAAAATGAAAGCAAAAATCTTGCCCCCCTAAAATGCATTCCGCCCGAAAACCTTAAAACCTGATTTCGGGCCTGTCGTGTCCGGGTGTTATGTACAACATTCCCGCTATTTCCCGGATGGTAACTTTACGTCACCAAGTCGAAAACATAGTTTCTGGCTTCACACAAAAACGGAACCAAGTCAGGCTTTTTACATATTTTTTGTCTTGTGTGTAGAATTTCCGAGTTTTTCCCGGGATCCCGGGCGTTGGCCTAATGTTTTCATTTTGGTATTACACTACAAAGAGGTGGTTATGAATAGGTATACTAAATACAATACGCAATGAATAGGTATACTATAAAATAAATAGAACCTATACGTCCAATGCAAGCTGAATAAAAACCCTGAAACATCAATTTAACTTAAGTTCAAGCATCGTATCATGCTTCGAGTCCAAACAGGCCCGTAACCAACTTGGAACACCAGGGGTGGCGAAGAGTTTTTGAGAGGGGCCCACATTTTAAAAACTATCTGCCCAGTAGTTTTGAACTATGTCCAACACATTTTTCCAAGGGGGCGAAAAATTTTGCAGGGGGCTTAGCGCACCCTGCGGCCACCCGGTTACCGGCCTGAGTCCAAACCGAGTTTACAGAAACATCCAAGACATTACATGATCAGCTATTGTGCCATTATATTTTCATTTGCTCTATGTTCACTGGCGGTTGGTTTACCTAGTGTGCGATGGCTTTTTGTAGTGCTTCTGCTTATAAGCTGAGTCGTATGAAACAATAAACCAGTACCATTGTACTGACATTTAAGAAGTGCGAATATCAAAATCAGAATGTAAGCTAAATGCTTTTATAAAGTCTATAGAAACAGGCTCAGTAGCGATAAACTTTTTGAGAAAATACTTCTCATCATTTTGTTTTGATGGCCGCGGTGTCGTTGAAAAAAGTTTACAACAAAATAACACAAATAATATGGCTGAGCCACTTGATCGACTCTCGATCAAAGTTAGGCATTAATATAACTACGTTATTTTCGTAAAGAAATTTAAACTAATCGCAATACGACATAAGTTTAATAAAGGCTACTAACAAACTTTAGTCTGGCGGCAAGGATTATCACTTAATCAAGCAGAAGAAAACACTTTTTTGCAAATGGTGAAATGGCAGCAAACAAAATACTAATGACTAAAACTTCGATGTTATACGTAAAGACTTGATGTTATTCGTAAAGTTTGATCGGCGTTGCTGTTGAAGTAACATGACCTGATGATGAACACCAGCTTTGATGTGTATTTGCTAAAATTCATTCATTTAACTTGAGCAGTTTGTTCACAAAGGCGACATATTGATGATACGCACGGGTACTAGCATTTTTTCGGGGAGAGGGTAGAAGTTCTCCTAAAAACTGGGTGCCTCTCGATTCTTGACCTTGGATTTTTCTTTGCAAAAGACATCTATATCGTCTGAATTTTTGCAGAGTTTAAAAAATGTAAAGAAATTTTCTACAACGTCACCGTTTTAAGAAATCCACCCAAATTCTTTTCTTTTGCAATGCAAGCCACTAAAGCTTGCCACGAGATGTCAAAAAAATTGTCCTGATTCGCCTCATTTTCAAACGTTTTATAGTGCTGGGAACGGTTGTCCTCCCAGACCCTATCTCGTACCGGGTATGTGTCTATAATAAAGTCAGATGGTAGTAAAAGTTACCAAGTGTTTCCTTTCCTAAAGTACACAACGCCACAAACTGAGCCAAGGGACCAAACATCAAAACGGCTTGATTTAAATTTTTCAGTATAAAACCAAGGCCTCCAAGATAGGCCAGGTCTATCCAGGAGGCCTTAAAACTTAACACCGCGTTACATCAATTTAGCCTTGTGTAGTAAGCAAAATAATCACTTTTCCCTATCTCATTCGCCTTGTAAGACAATCCCTTCGGGAAAACTTGCTAAACCTTGACAAAGCGTGTGAGTAGGTGCAAGAATTGTAACATATCACCGCTTTTTCAATGGTGTGTTCTCTTGAAAAGGTCGCCTCGATATGCCCCACTTGTTTATTCCGAAACGTTGGCCTAACCTAAGAGCTCTGGTCACTCAGTCGAACAATTTGCTGAGCGTAGTTGTTTGTGTCAAAAGCATGTTGGGATATTTCTTTTCTAAATAAAATACCACGATACAAACGTATTAAACCAAAAATATGGTTTTAATCAAATTTTGCTTGAAACATTTGTTTTGTGCTTTCTCGAAGTCAAAAAGATAGTTCGCCCATTGCACTTGATTGCTTATAAATTTTTCCATCTCTTTGGTAGTTTTCACTCTCCTCTTTCTCTGGCAACTGTGGCAGAAGCAATCCGGAAAAGGTTCTTTCCATAAAAGCGTGGAACTGAAAGGAGCGACGTGCACAGCAAGATGCTATTGCTACGTCATCAAGATGCTATTACTACGTCATCGCCCTTAAATGCCGATTAAAAAACTGTTAAAAGCATCAAGTGAAACAAATCTCTGTTATTACCACTCACCTCATAAGGATTGTCGTACAAATGGTCGTCCATTCTTCAGTTTGGTGCCAGTTTTCACTTTGAGAAGGTTCAAGATAATGGCCTATCGCTGCAAAAGTCAAAGCTTAAACTTTAAATGTTTGATGTCTTCACAGGACTATTACCTTTAAAGCAGGACTAGTAGTATTTGATCAATTAAGTAAATCTATTTCCACAAGCACAGTTCTAGCAAACAGATTTGCTTGTTAACTTTATAAATCAAGTGACTGTCAATTTCTCAACCACAGTTTAGTCGCCAATAATACTTCCAACGTGAAGCGGAAGCTAAGCCTTTATTAGATTGCAAATATGGATGTCGGAAGTTTTTTTTCTAGGGGGAGCCAATAGTGGATTTTTCCAGGGATGGCCAAAAGGATTTTTTTCCAGGGGGGCCAAGAGTGGTGAAATTTAGTTTTACCAAGCGATGCTGTTGCCATGAAATAGACAATGATAATCGAGAAACGAACTCGTTTTGCTTTCAAATCTTTATCAACTTCCAAAACGAGTGTTTTGCATGGACTGTCTGCGATCTTAAATAACAATATATAGCCTCAAAGTTCACCTTCCTAAATTCCTACTAAGGAACAACGTGCGTACAGCCATTTTTAATGTGTACACCAGGGGCGGATCGTCTAGACGGGCTGCAGCCCTCCTTGAAAAATGCAAGACAAAAGATTCCGGCAAACTCGCCTTTAAGTTTGGATTTAGTTATGAAATTTTACAACACAATAATTTTCAGTACTTCCGATACCATTTTGTCCCAACGTTTACTAAGAATTCAACAAAACCAATATTTAGCTGTTTTCCAACAACGCCGCTTTTGCGATGACGTTTTCAGCACACTTGCCGATGAATTTGGTGATTTCGGGGCTGTCTTCGGTACAGCCTTAAACGAAAGAAACCAAGCAATTGGCTACAAGAAACATGGTGGTAAATCCGCCTGTCCAAGGAGTTTTTGTTATTTTGACGATTCATTTTTTTGAAAAACGAAGGAAATGAAATCTTGACTGGTTTTTACTACCTCAATTTCTTGAATATTGGGTTTTATAATTAGATTGTAAACAACGCTGCTACTAGTACTTTAGCGATATTGGCGGCAATGTATTTAAATCAGGTCGCCAATCTCGGGCTGCGAAAATACATCCCTTCGTTTATCTTCACCACTGCAGCTTGCAACAATAAGTTGATGAACTGTCTACGAGGGTTGGCGTTTGAAGATGGAGGGCAGTATTTGGTGGAGATCATTCTTGGACAACAAAAGGTGTGACTAATTTAAAATATTTAAATGAGAACATTTTGAAGCATGAGAAATCTGCCAAGTATGTAAGCATAGAAGTAGACATTTTATTTCTTAGTAAGGTGAACATTGCAGCTGAAATTGATCCAGGATGCAACCTTTTACTGGAAAAGCATAAAAATCAAGATAAAAAAAACAGAAATTTTGTCTAAAATCATAAATTGTTTAAATTGTGCGGAGAATTTGAACTTCCTTTGAGAGGACATGGTGAAAGTACCAGCTCAAAAAGGAAGTGCTATAGATTTGCTGGCGGTGACACGGTTCGAATAAAACGCTGAGTTCTTCATACTAATGCATAGGAGTAGGAACAGGCAAATTTTTGGGGGTACGAAGGAATTTTGCCCGAATTCTCCCAAACTTGCCCGAAAAAAGTGACCTCCAAAAAAAGCTTTTTATGTCAATTCGGGCGCCATTATTTTCAAATCAAAAGCGTGTTGGGCGCCATTTTTGCTCAGATTTTCAGGGAGTTGCAGAAGGTTCTCGGAGATTTTGCCCGGATTTTATGGGATTTTGTCCGGATTTTTACCAAATCAAAACTTTTGGGGTTGCCGTTGCACCCCTGTACCCCCGCCTCTTACACCAGTGTACTAATGGCACCGTCAAATTAGTCGAGCGGAAGCGTCCAAGTTTACTGTGCGAGTGGTTGTGGTTCGGCTCTCACCTTTGCAGCTTTCGCTTTGGCGGTAGTGGTCATACTTTTGATGGGACCGGTTTTTATTTACTTTTTGAAATTTCCAATACTTTTGTGTTTACGCTTTAGGGTTTGGGTTTAGGTTTAGGGTTAATGAAACGGAAGTGAATGTTGTCTATGTATCGATAAGAACAACTGAAAATTACGATGTTTGATAAGATTAGGACTGCTGGAGTGACTGGAAACACCACTAATGATTACGAACAGCCAGGGCGAAAATCCTAGATGTTCAATCAGAAATGAAATTCGCAGCCCTCCCGGCCATTTTCACCACTAGCCACTACTGGTGTAAATACCTAGCTTTATTAATATTTTTTATGCTTTTTCAACCTACACTGAGTGCATCAACTTTTCTCGCTAAAGCTATCCGTATTTAAACCCACACCAACTCTCTACCAATACCGCTCTACACCAGCTTTTATTTGACTTTATTACATTTCAGTTAAAGTGTGGCCATAGTTCTAGACTGACAGTGTTTCACAGAGCAGACTGACGAAGGCATTTTGCATTGCTAGTGTTCAATATGCAATACTCACCAAAAGTTTTCTTCTTATCAAGCTTTACACCACCAACGTCAAGAGCCAATCTGTACAAAGTTAAACCTACACAGTGTAGTCCCACTCTGAAAATAATGTTCCAGCACATAACCCTGATATTATCTTAGAAGCCTCAGCACTAGTTTTTGTAAAAGGGGTATTTTCACATAAATAGACCTCTGTTACAGATAGCTGTAAAAGGGATGAAAATCTACCAGGGGCCAAAACTGATGATGGCATCAATATACAAGCTAAAAGTATTCCGGTCAAGTACGGCTTTATAAAGATAAAAACAGCTTCTAGGAAATGACATCTGAGTGAACTTTCCACAAATGTGATGTACAGAAAGTTAAGTTTAATATGCATTTTGTCCAATAAGTATTCTAGTCATTCGAGAGTACCATGGCACTTTGCAAACATTGGCAGCAAAGCTAAACACCTGATAACATTTTTGCTTGCCGGCTTTCTTGCGCTATTTGTCGCTAAACCCTTGACCGCACACGTTCAAAACTGTGAAGTCAAGAAGTGAGATGAGAGTCTCCAATGTTTGACTGGCCACTACATGAATGGTGTGAAACTGAAGGCGAGGCAGAAATATTAGCTGACGTGTACTCGAAAGCATTGTAATTGTTGAGACTTGATGCAGTCTGCGGTTTCGTTGAAGCCCCAATTACCAATAAAACAAGGTTGCAAGTTGTGCCTTTCATGCAAGTTCTTCACATTAGGCTACCTGCGCGTGAGTTGATCCATCATCACATACAGCTCTCAGAATTATTGAATGTCTTTTCAGTTTTTGCTTTCGGTAATTTTGCACACGCTATTGCAACAAACGAACAAAATGAAGGCTGCGCTATTGGGATATATGCGTTGCCAAACTGACTGATGGTCTCTTAACGCACAGTTATTACACGAGCGATCTGACTATTACTCGTTGGTCCACGCCTTCCAGTCTACATTTGTTGTAAGAATTCGTTCACTAACTCCTGTCTAACCAAGCGATTGATACACGGTGAGCACGACCGCTAAGGTCGCCTGTCTTCTCAACAAGGTCTAGAAAGTTACTTCAAAACGAAAACGGGCCTCTCATCTTTTTTGCCCTGGTCAAGTGTCATTCAAAGGTTGTTCTCGCCGACATCAAGCCGCAACCGTTAGCTCACTTGCTGTCATAGGCTCGTTATTGTTACCAACCTATCTTCCATGCCGTGCGACGCTATTTACTTTTTCCTTCTTAATTATTAACCGAGATATTCGCAAACCTCCGTGTGTCTAGCAAGCTGTCTTTTGAAATATGCGCTACGAGCAACGCGTAACGTTTCCGCATACATTATGCATCTACTTCCAACCATGAATCCATGGCCAACGCCTTACGTGGTTGCGAAGCTAAGATGTCTGGAAAGGTGGCTTTCAGAAACGAATTAGGTTTGTAACAACAGGCGTTCACTTGTATATGACACAATCTTGCGCAGGAGGAAACAGCAACAAAACCACAGCATTTCATGGCATTTGGTAGCTAATCAGTCCTGTGCTCCTGTCATTGCTTGATTTCAAGCAGCTCTGTACGAAACTGTTTCTCTAACGCTTTTGCTTTACATTAGCAGTAGTGCTATACAGTTTTCACACGCGGGTAAATGTGAATGGCACCTTGACGCCAAGCAAGTCAACATGGCCTTTGTGTTTGGGTTTTCTGTTAAACAATCTTCAATAAAGGAGAATGTGCGTTTTGTTGACATTTCTGCTAATTTCCACAAAGACTCACGGCACGTGTTGAAACTGTTTGTTCAGTTGCAGCTCAGCCACAACCTGCCAAAACATCTGTCCTTTCAACGGTGACTTTTCCTCATCTTTCAGTGCAAATGCTTCGCCCTTGGAGTAAATAATATTAATAATAATCTAACTGTGAAGGGCAACAGTAGACCTGCGAAAACACAATTAATGAGTCAGTAACACATTTTTTTATAAGCGGTGAGTCAGAATTGGAATCGTGCCAGACATTTCGGCTTCGAAGTCGAACCGGGATACGAAAAATAAGTTATTTTGTTGAATGGCGCTATCCCTCCGAACGCAGTATGTCAGCATATCTTTGTACACACGCCGAACGTAGTTAAAAATGTGTACACACGTCAGGTCTTCATTTATTTTTCAAAATCAATGAAAAGGAAAAAACAATTAAAGTCGTTATACACCTTGTCTGGTGAAACAAAAAATTAGAATTAAGGTCACATTGGATACAAAAGTGCGAAACGTTTATAGATGCAAACTAGGTCTATACGCAGGGTCGGCCTTGAGCCGATTGGACCGATTGCTTCCAATCTGGCCCCGCGCCTGAGGGGCCCCGAGCTACGGCTACTAACCTACGCAAACTGACACTTTCCATCGAAGCTGTTTGTGTAGCGCCGGAGAGGGGTCCACAGTTTTTAAGCGTGTTGTACACGTGCGGCAAACAACGCTCTTCCAACAATAAGTTAACTCGCTTGCCCCCCAAAGACTGTGCAACCGGAACCCAAATTTCAGGTTCGACCATGTAAAAGTTTTTTGCTTCAGCTTCAGCTGCAACCGTCCAAATTTGCTTGGGTGCGAGCTCCAACTCCACAGCCTATTTATCTGTTTCATTTGACTTTGCCATTATTGTGCAGCATTATAATACAATATAGCATTGCAGTTCTTACATGATGTCCTGTTGCCACAATTTTCGTTTGTTGATATTTTGTTGCTAAGGTGTTATATCTTATCTTTGCTGGCTGAGTATATCAAGCCTTGTTTCTAATTTGACAAATGGCCAATTGGCCTGGCCAACACCGCGGTAGGCCGTAAGGTCCTGGCGAGACAGAAGGTATTGAGTGTAGCAACTCATGGATTTATTGGGTGTTGCGGAGATGTTCGTCTTCGTGGAATGAACATGGAAAGTCTTCGCTGCAAAAGTAAAACTAGGGAGTATGCCCCAACACCCCTAGCTTGGCATTGCTGTTTTCGAACCTCACTGTTTTACATAAGTCATGATTTCTATTATTATGACTTGATGCCTTCCTAAAAAATTTCTGCACAAGCCACTGCTATTTATCTGTTTCATTTGACTTTGCCATTATTGTGCAGCATTATAATACAATAACGTTGTGTTCTGGTATAGCCGCAGGCAGGGTCGGCCTTGAGCCGATTGGACCGATTGCTTCCAATCTGGCCCCGCGCCTGAGGGGGCCCCGAGCTACGGCTACTTACCTACGCAAACTGACAGTTTCCATCGAAGCTGTTTGTGTAGCGCCGAAGCGGGACCCACAGTTTTTAAGCGTGAGGCCCGTTGCTAAGGAAAATTAAAGTGAACTGCGCGTTTTTTAAATTAATCATAATTCGTTCTAAAATCGTAGCAGTGGTCATTGTCTTCGACATGTGGTCTAGTCGTTTCAATAGCCGCTAGTTAAGGCAGAGAGAGCTTAAGTTTTGAAGCTGTTTCTGTTTCATTTGTAAGCGTTTTGTAGCCTACTTGAAGCAGAAGGATATTGCTGTTTCAACAGTAACTGCCACTTGTCTTCTTAAAGAAAATTTTAGGTCGTAGTTGCAAATGCTTGTTATTTAGTCGGTCTTTTAAAGCAGGGGACTCCAAACATTTTTGTCCGAGGGCCACATAAGATAATACAGAACATGACGAGGGCCGGACGTCTATGATTGTTGTGGGATATATTATGTTCTACCAATTCAACAAATTTTTCTTAAATATTGTATGTTATTTTTTAATAATTGACAAAATGGCTTCGCGGGCCGCATCTGGCCGTGAGCCGTAGTTTGGAGGCCCCTGTTTTAAAGCGTTATGCCTTTTCCTTCGTAGAGATCTGATGAGGTAACCTCTTTTCATATTTGTTTATTGCCCTCAGAATTTACAATTGACCATCCCAGTGACCGTGGCATTCGGTGAAAAGAGACTTCTACACTGACACTAATTAAAACCCTCGTATGTGAGATCATCAATCCAGCAAAAGCGCATAAATAGTTTGACGATTATGTGCATTGAATCCAAAATTAGCGGAGCCTTAAACTTGGACAAAGTTCTGAAGGGCACTGCTAATGCTAAACCCCCAAAATACGTTTCTCTTCGCAAATGCACTTTTTTTTATATAGGCTACAATAGCCTAAAGCAGGGCTGTGGAACCAGAGCTAAATTTAAATCTCCAGTTCCAGACATCTAAAGTTTTTGGCTTGAGTTCCGGTTCCACAGTGATTTGGTACATTGAAAACTGAAAACAACTGTCGTAATTGTAGAATTGTATCATTACACCAGCACAGATAAAAGGCGTCGCAAAATTATAGATTTGTTGGATAGTGGAACGTGTGCAAAAAAGTTTAAGAACCCCTGATCCACATATAAAAACGAACTTGGTTGCAGGAAAGATTTTTTCCAAGGGGGGCAATAGTGGATTTTACAGATGGTGGCTAAAAGCATTTTTCAAGAGGGCAAACAACGGTCAAATTTTTCTTTTGCAAACTCGAAACTAAGAAAAAAATATTTTCAAAATTTCAAAATCCAGGGCTTCAAGGCCCCCAGGCAACCCCTTCGAACAACCATGAAAAAGAGGATATTATGCACACGTACGACAAACCAAGCTCGTCCCGCAATAAGTTAACTCGCTTGCCCCCCAAAGACAGTGTAATGTAACCGAAATCCAAATTTCAGGTTCCACCATGTAAAAGCTTTTGGCTTCGGCTCCAGCTATAATCGTCCAAAGTTGCTTGGGCTCGGGCTCCAATTCCACTGCCTATTTATCTATTTCATTTGGCTTTGCCATTATTGTGCAGCACTATAATACAATGTTGCGCAAGCTTTGTAGTTTTTGTGCTGTTGCCACAATTTTTCGTTGGTCGATGTTTTGTTGCTAAACTGTCGCATCTCTGCTGGCTGACCAGATCAAGTAGTGTTGCTAATTACATGTAACACATGGCCACTTGGCCCGACGCACACCGCGGTAGGTCCTGGTTAGACTGAAGGTATTGAGTGTAGCAACTCATGGATTTATTGGGTGTTATGGAGATGTTCGTGGAATGGACATGGAAAGCCTCCGGTGCAGAAGTTAACCTGGGGTTATGCCCCAGACACCTCTAGCTTGGCATTGCCGTTTTCGGACCTCACTCTTTTACCATAACTCATGATTTCTATAATTATGACTTGATGCCCTCCTAAAAAGTTTCTGCACAAGCCATTGAGTGGGTCCCCGCAAAAGTGCTTCCAATCGGACCCCGTACTTGCTAAGGCCGGCACTGTCTATACGCAAAGATGATGTCTCTCAGCCAGGGCCGAGTTAACCAATAGGCTATGTAGGCTTAAGCCTAGGACCTCAAGATCCATGGCGGCCTCCAGCAAACTGCAGTATATATGGAGTCATTTGCCGGTAAATGATCAGTTCGATAAATATTGGTCAAAATTGTATGCCTTCATTATTCATGAAATTGAGTTTTATTCACCTAATCAGATTTCGTGTTGACAACGCCAGAGTTTTCCAACGAGTTTCGTTGGCCAAGCCGCATGCCGACTATTGTTTCCTCGAACTCGTAGCAGGTTGGCTGCGTCCTGCGTTTGCTGAATCGTACCGACTGTTGACCCTTTAAGTCCCGCGTGCGCCACTTTTCTCATGGTTTTCTCGGGACTGAAAGGGTTAAAAATGACGTAGGCAATCAAATTTTACTGAATTCCTAGATGATTTGTTATGAAGAAGGCCAGGACAAAACCTTTCTAAATTCTTTACTCTGCTATGTTCAGCCTTACTTGATTCGATTATTGTAACTTATTATATCTTTATACGTATTTCAATAATGACAGCATAAGAGAAGTTTAAACCACACCCGACGCCACGGAGGAGCATTCAGGGCCCTTGAGAGGAAAAAAATGTGCTGGTGCTAGACCTGTTTTGGGCCGCTTTATCATAAATCATAACTGATTAAGAGCTTTATCAGCTTTTCAAAACTATGACTAGAGAATGATATGCTCTATTTGTTTTTTCACATTATAACTACGGCAACCCAAAGTCAATGAAGTCAAATTTTTTTGTTTGTTTTAAATTTATAAAACGTCTACAAACTAAATTTCACACTGGTACCATGAGCAACTCTAAAGTTATTAGGTCAAAAAAGTCAAAATTTATCGTTAGATCAAAATTTTCTTGCAGCAGAGTTTTCTCTTTATCAATATTTTATTAAAGCTGCAACGACACATATTGATGTGCTTTTGCAAGTTTAATTGTAACTCTGAAATATATTTTTTGCGACTTCTGACTTAATAATGTTGTTTTTTACTGGACGATTAAATATTAAGTAGGCTAGGCATGGTGAAGGCAAGAAACGTGATCTTATAGTATTGGTTTGGTAAATGTTAAATCCATTAATGCATATAGAAACTTTGAAGACAATAATGTGAAGCAGTACTTGGTGTTGAATTATAACAATGCAGAACCTTCTAAGTGACTTCATAATTTTGTATGACACTGCATATTTCTCTTGCGCTTTCGGATTGATTTTCGTCCATGGTTTTAACTCTGGTTTCGTTGGGTCTTTCCCACCTTGATTGTTGTTTCATTTCAACAGAATAAAGATTTTTTAATTTGCCGGTTTGGCTTCTAGTGTATGTTTTGTATTCCACATTTCAGATACAAAGGCAAGAAATTTATAGGCCAAAATAAAGTCAAATTTGTAAATTATAAATAAAAAACTTTCAGGTAAAAAAATTGGATGCCCTAATTATAACCATTTACTAATGTTATTAGGTAATTTCAAAATTTTAAAAGTCTCAGGCTGATCAATGGTCAATGGTCAATGGTTTATTGTTTCATATAACTCAGCCAACAAGCAGAAGCATCATAAAAGCCATCGCATGCAGTAAGCCAACCATTAGCGAACATTAGAGCAAATGAAAACACAATGGCACAATAGCTGATCAGTGTAAACAAAGAGGGGCGCTGTGTCATATAGGATTGGCGAAAGACCGTGGCGGTCATCTAGTCAACCAAC
>Ga0210059_1011678_pt1 | contig 13394 bp, 9 predicted proteins | sample Ectturendosymbi2_FD_188042 | JGI IMG/M metagenome (GOLD analysis project Ga0210059, IMG submission 188042) | Ecteinascidia turbinata endosymbiont from Florida, USA - Sample 2 (SPAdes) (version 2) | ecosystem: Host-associated > Tunicates > Ascidians > Unclassified | place: Key West, Florida...
TGCTCACATCCTTTACTCTTCAACTTCATTCGGTGACACCATGCATCTGGTTGGGAACAACTCATCCATGCAACCCACCCAAAAATGGTCTGTGGGTAAATCTACTTTTCTTCATGATGTGCATTTATAAACATTATGTTCTGCCCATGTTACTTGTTTTTGCTATGAAATGTTATACTAACATACCTTGCCTTCTGCCTCACAACCGTTATTGCTGCTTGCTTTCTTCACCTATGTACTTGCCTCACCTGCTCATCTATACATGCCTCATCTCTTCACCCGTTGCTTGCCCACCATCATCTGTGTTATGTTGATGTTTACTGTGTTTTATTTTGTTTTTGTTTTTTGTTTGTTTTTCTATTTTTGCTATATGCTACATTTCTTCATGACTCCAATTTGGCGTGGCCTATGTTTTGTCCGATTGATGAGCTACTGTATTTTGATGTATTTGGTCGTTGTCTTGTGGAGCACACCGACTGCATGATAAACTGACCTTTTTATTCGAATTGCATCATGCCACAAGAAATTCCTCAGTCTAATGTGTGTTTGGTAATTGTTCCAAATCGACGGAGCTCAATTTTTCATAGCATTGGGAATAGGAATAACAATAACCTACACGTTACGGATAAATAACTGACTTTTCCATATAAAGATGTCTTTTTCTTTTTTCGGATTCAACTTGGGTTGTCGCACTTTTTTGTTTGGTATTGGTAAATGGAAGCATTTATGTTAAACTGCAATGTAAAAATCTGATGTTGAAACAGGCAACAATCTGAGAGTGATATTAACGCGACTGACCTTAGTGGCAACACCGAATATACTGTAATGCTACAAGTTAACAAGTGTTACCAAATCTTTGACTGTGAGTTGCACAGGCTGAGCAGTAACAATGCAAGTCCATCTTCATTTAAGTTATTGTACGCACACTAAAACAAATATTTGCTCAGTGTGAAATTTTCTTAGAGGGAACACTATCTTCCACTACTGTTCGTAAGCTGATCATAGCAAAAACATCGCATCATGGTTGACTGCACATCGATGACGTTATAATTGTTGCCAAAAGTGACTTAGTGAGTTCTGCTCCTCCCCGAACCTTTCGCTTGTTGCGGCCCTGGACAGGCTTTACCATCAGTGCATGTAAACAGTCCCAATGCCTGCAAAATAGCATTTTTCATCATTAGTTGACATTGAAACTGTTGTAGGACCCACTGCTAATGCCATGTCATTAAGGCAAACATGCTTACCAATACCAGTAAGCTACAATATTTTTGGCACAACGGTCTTTCCATACTTAATTATGGCACATGCTGTAAGGCTGCAAGTAATCATCATTTCTAAATTCTTTGAACATTTTGTGATCTTGAGTTCGACATAGGCAAGCATTTTTATGGTATGCAGATTGATTGCATTTTTAGATGCATTTCTTCCCTTTCTTTACAACTTCCAAGCATAGCTCATCACTTCTGAAGATTTCAGCTCAAATTTCGTTGATGTATTGCATCACATCTTGTAAACTGGCCAAGCCGCCAAATGGTTTATGCAAGCAAGCAACTGCACGTTCTTTTTCCAAACAGTTTGTCATGATAAAAAGAACTCTCATCAATGAATCATTCTACTTTTTCTAGTAAGTACAGGAGCACGCATAGTATAAGGCAACCAAGCAATTTGAACATTCATTTGCAAACATAATAGGCTATTGCAGAGAGCAGTGCAGCAACATGCAGATAAAAAACAATTCACACAATCAATGTACCTGACACCAACTATGACACAAGCAACTTTAAAAGCAAAACATTTACAATTTGATAAGCAGTGACAATGATTCATGCTAATGTAATGAAACCATTAAAGTTGACATTCTAGTACAGGATACTTTTGCATTCTAACAGAAGCTCAAGCCGCACAAATAAACATAGCAATTTAATCTTCTGCCAATGTAAATCATATCTGCCAAGGCATATTAACAAACATGATGATTCTCTTCTTTGTTCTGTACAGTCTAGTACGTTTCCGTTCAATCTCGCAAATACGTACAACTGTTATAATCACCATTGTTTCTGGCACTACAAACTTTCCCGAACAGAAAACACTAGCTAACACAAGCAAATGACAATCTTAAAAGACGATCGGTTATCGGTAAACTAAAACTTGCAAACTATCTTTGAAAACTGGCAAAAAATAAGAAAACCATTGCTTGAAATATTAAAATTGTTTTCAACATCAAATTCGTAGCGTAAACATCAAACATCAAAAAACTTCCTGAAAACATCAATCTAATGTTACAATTTAACATCAAAAGCGGCATCTCTGCTCCGATAACAAAGTGACTCTGTGCAAGGATGCGCATTGCATATTGCACACATGGTGTGAAGCAGTGATGCCAGGTTATTTTGCAAAAATAAGTAAATTTCAAAAACAAGCCCAAAACAGGTAATTTAACCGAAAAACAAGCTCAGTATGCGTTTGGCAAGAAAATTCAACAAAATAAAAAATTGGCAGGAAAACCAAATAGAAAAATAGGAAGGCACATCCGAAAAAACAAGCCCAAAATGAGAATATTTTCACAAAAAAACGCACAAATTGCCTTTAGCAGCAAACTGAAACAGCACAAGTGCCACAAAATTTGAAAAAAAAGGCAATCCACACAACAGAAATCTGAAAAACATAGCCCAAATAAGAAGCAAATTTCGATTAGAACAATCCCAAAAACAAGCAACACGCAAGTCTTCAAAAAAACACGCAACTCCATAAAAAAACAAGTCAAAATTCGCGGGAAAAACGGAAGGTTGGAAACACTGGCGAGAAGTCAGAAATTTAGCTTGACACTGCACAGCAGAGGTGTGCATGGACTGGATTTTGGATTTTTTGGAACCGGAGTCCGGCTGAGTCCCGCAGGACCGGTTTCAGATTTTCAAGAACCGGATCCGGACTGGATTTGGATTTTGTAATTTTCTGATGAAGAATGGTTTGTGAGACTGAGCTGTGCCTGTAATTGCTAACTGCGTAAAACCCGCTATAGTTACTATAGTTTTGCAAGTCACCGAGAGTGTTCCATGTAATGACAGAAAAGTACACTACACAGATGCAGTAAGCAAACTTTAGCCTTGCAAGCATATCTATTTTTCATAGTCAAAAGCCACAAAGATGGCGGCAAGTAAATCAGTTACAGTTTATTGACGGGGAAACTAGTTTCATGTTTTCCAACGCATCATCAGTCGTGTGAATGTAAGACAAATCTCACATGCGAAATGTTGGCACTAGAAAACAAGTAAAACACGAACTGTGGCTAGTTACAACGACATTACTAAAAATTTTTCGAAGCTAAAAGGATGACCTTCCCAGAACCTCATAAACCAGTCACTGCTAAGAAAATCTACGTTTGGCAGCGGTCTAACAAAGACACTTTTCCTCTGGAGATAACACACGTGCGCGATGACGAATGCCAGAGAGAAGCCATGCGATAAACAGAGCGTAACAGTTCACGAAAAATCAAGAAACGCCGAGCCTTTCAACGTACATTGGCAGCGTGCAATGAAGCTAGTTTTTAGTTCTTCCTTGTTCCAAACACACAGATGCAATGCATGATTGATTTACGCACAGGTCACTTTCACGGCAGCGTGATACTGTATGGCAGTGTAATAACAGATTAAACTATGCTGTTTTCGAATTACTCTTGACAATCCCATGCATTTTGGATTGGCTGTTGTGTTATATTTGTGATTTTCCAATAAACGCTTATACGCGGTACGTATATATATAAGATTGCTGCATAAGTTTCATTGGAATTGCGTTTTTAAGGCATATTTAGGCTACTTTTTCGAGGAAGTGCAGTTCAGGCTGCTGTACTGTGTAAGCATAACATTGCATTATGCAGTAGCCTAACTAATAGTCTCAAGTAGTTTAAACGGCAGAACACAACTCTGTGTTTAAGCTGCTATAGGATGGAAAGCTGTCAGAAAGGCCTTATGCTGGTGGGAAAAGTGACATTGGGCAAGACTTTATTTAGGCTACTCATTCATCAGACACCAGCGATGATTGTACATCGATTATATGTCATTATTTTGGGATATGTTACACTCTAAATTAACAAGTTCTTTGTTGATATATCATAGTTTCATAATTGACAAAATGTCATACCAGGCCGAATGAAATGGTTTAATTTGCATTTGGTCTGTTTGCCGTATAGGTAAGAGACCCCTGGCAATGGCCTATATTAATGCTTCATATGTTTTGATATATATTTAGGTAGTGTCTATTTTACCGCCAAGATTCTGGCGGCAACAGATCGGTTGTAGCTACTGTGCCGTGTTGAGTTCGCCTTGGCTCCTCAACATGAAACGTCTTGTGACTCTGAAATACCAACAAAGAAAGACTTCAAAAGCAAGTTCAGAAAACAACTTGAAAGTTCGCCGACAACCGTTAAATAGGGAAGTCAAAGAAGAAACATTGGAGTGTCTAAAGTCATGAACTGAACTCACGAAGAATGAAGACGGACACTGGATTTGCAAACACTTGGTTTACAAGAACTTTGTATTGTGTATTTATTTGAACTATCGTATATTTATGACGTTTCATGACGTCATATGAGTAGCCAATGAAAGTACGCGAGAAAATCTGTATATACTTGTGTCGTTGCTAGGTTCAGTCAGTTGAAGTCGTGGGCATACCAGTCCCAACACCTAAACAGTTGGCGAACGAGTGGGGTCTAGTGAACTAGTGATCTAGGACACGCTTGTAGCCAATAAACACCCCAGAATGGTTAGACTTACGGAGATACCGAGGTCTTAACCAATTTTCAGGCAGGTCGTGTTACGACTGCCCAGTAGGATGGGTTACTCTCTCCCTCCGTGAAAGAATAGAATTCGCATTAACCCCAGTCACCTGTAATAATGCCTGTGTATGTTGATGCACATTATAAACCCCTGTTGTGATAAATGTCGCAGTGCTTAACGTTGTAAAACCATGAGTGAATACAAGCCTGTTGTAATAAACTGAGCGGGTCGAGTGAAACCGGCGGGTCTAAGTTTCTTAATTGTCAACTTGGGCGTGCCATGGACACTTCCTATTAACTAGTGCTCTCGCGGAATTGTCCTGAACGTGTGCTGTTCTTCTTCTTTAGAAGGGAACTGCCACAGCCGCCAGTAGAAAATTCGGTCTCGTGGCATGACGCAATTCAAATAAAAGGGTCAGTTTGTCATGCAATTGGCGTGCTGCGGTTATGCTTCACATCTGGTATGCCATTGCTTTTCAGTTCGACTTCCCTTTTCTTTTTTTTAACTTCTTTCAAAACTTTCCAAAGTTTACGCTTAGGTGTTAGGTTTAGGGTTAGCGTTTGGGTTAGTTGTAGGGTTAGTGTTACAGTGGGTTTAGGGTTACTTCGTTTCTGCCAAGCCTGTTGCCGCCGGCATCTTCACGGCAAAATAGACACTGCCATCAACTTAAGTTAAGTATATAATAAGTTGTGACAGGAGTGTTTACAGTGAAGTAGATAAAATGATGTTCACTTAGTTGATATTATGCGGAATATACATGATTTTATTGATGCGCAGTCAAACAGGAGTCGGATTGCTTGCATCATGGTAGTGACGGAGTCGGACTGGATGCGGATTCAAAATTTACCCAACAGGATTGGATGCGGAGTCAAAAAAAGCAGATTCCGCACACCTCTGCTGCACAGCAGAGATTTAGGTTTTTCAAATCCAATCCGGCATTTCATTTTTAAATTCATATCCAATTCCGAAAGTAGACCGTTTTCAAATCCAAATATTGTTTAAATCCGAAATCTTATCACTACTACATTAGTCTACGTGTAATTTAATTCAACATGATTCGAGAAACAAATTTGCATCGTATTTCAAATTAGCTTATGCTGTATTTTTGTTTTACAACATGGCAATAGTTGACACTTTAAGGACTTCAACATAAATCGCAATTATTTTTAGCAGCAATGCATTGAGATGCTCTGTTAGTCATATGAGTCAGTTTTAACAATTCAAACTAGGAACAAATTGTAACCATTATGATCAAAAATAGAACCAAGTTTTTGATGTACACATAAGAGATGGATGGAGACTCATTTTTTTGACTCCGCATCCGCTCCTCCTGCGAAAAGTTTTGCTGTGCATCCGCTCCCCCTCCGCAAATCATAGAAATATTCAACTCTGAAATATTCAAATATTCAACTTCAACTCCGCCTTGACTCTGCAAAAGTGCAAATTCTACCGTAATATACAGGCATGTTGCTTGAAGGTTCTGCTTAATGTAATGTAATGCCTGTTTTTTTGTCGTGAGGCAAAATAGTGTTCGAGTTATTTTGCCTTTGGATGAACTTCATTGGTTGAAGTGGTTACATGACAAGTTCGGAACACATGACCTACTTAGTTGACCATTACATTTCCAATGGCTCAGTTCGAGGTGTATGAATGAATTTTGTGATGGTTTCAGTAGATTACTGGCAAGTTTTTGGCAGCGTCTTTTCTGCATTATGTGAAGTGTAGTCTAAATCCTACATAAATCATGAGCCCTTCCGCTACACTTTAATTGGTTGTCTTGGCGTATTGTACCTTCCACATAAACACAAAGTGCTTGCGTTCGACTAAAAGTAAAATAGTCCCAGCCGCTTTCACCTCAAGAGGCAAAACAGGCACTAGCATCAGACATGGGGCAATTACAGCACAAATGTAAACGATTACGATTACTTGTCACATGCTCGATTACGATAACGATTACGAATAAACAAAATCATAATGTAATCGGTTATGATTACGATTACATTGAAAGTAATCACGATTACAATCGCGATTACATTTGTCCAAACATCCTCAGAAAGAACCATTTACATGGTTCAATGTCAGTACTGTATATGTTTAGACAACATACAATACGAATAAATGCAATAACCAAAATTACCAATGTCTAAGAATTAAGCACCGGAAAAAAAAAGCAGTAAACTAATTGTTTACTGAGAATTTTCTGCAGTCAACAAATCAGTGGCATAATTAGAGATTTGAGCCATGGGGGAAAACTTAACTGAAGGAAGCCCACTGGCCAGTGCAGGGGGCCACTAGCTAACATCCAGTGAAAAACCTGAGAAATTGATGATGTTCAATACGGATGTGGATGGCTATTGGCTGTACTTAAACCCTAAAATTTCAAAGGAAAATACTTCAAAAAATGCAAAAAAATGATAACCTACTGAAAACCAATAGAATACTAAAATTGAAATATAAGCTAACTGGGAACACAGTTTTTGCATTTAGCTTGCCAGGGGGGTAATTCTTCTTTCTGCCTCCCGTCGGTTATGCCACTGCAACAAATACAGTAAACATTGATTAAAGAAAAGAATCAATGTTTGAAATGTTTGTTACAGGTGATAGCATCAACGCTTCGCGTCTTTCATCGGTCAAACGACATCTCTCAGGGTTGAACAGTCACCTAGTAACGTTGAAAACTCGTTTGTTAGTAATTTCAAAATTCCTGACTCTTTTTTTTCAAAGTGCGGGTTATGATGTTTTCAGCTGTGTGGTGGCTTCTGGATCTTCTGCAAGTGCAGCATAGCATTCTGTAGCTTTCCATTTGAAGTGAAATTACAGTGATGCCAATATAACTGCGTATCTCTCTATTGGACCAAATGTCAATGGTCAACAAAACCTCACTGATATCTTTTGAGTTTTTTTTGCCAGTATCCGTAGATGATCTCTGTTCACATGCTAGTTATCAGCGTTGTGGAAAGGTGCTTTCAACATGGATTAAATTGCCTTATTCCTCTGCAATAAAGTTAACATATATAAATTACCGTACTGCTTGTATACATAGTTTACTGCAGAATTTACATTCATAAGCTCAGTCTGAATATATATAAATAAAACATCGTGATGTACCACTGTCTCTTCTGCTGCCGAAGTGTCAACCCGTTTTTGAGAAAAGCACATATTTTTGTTGCTACTTCTCACTACTAGACTCACTACGTTACTTCTGGCGGCCAACAGGAAGGCTAGCTAGGACAAAGCGAGAATTCGTTACAAACGCTGCGTTTGTCGTTGGACTATCTGGATTTAATGCACACAGACGGAAAATTGTCTCCTCTGAAACATAATCATAACAAATGATGATAAAAGGAGGAAATCCAGCCACCAAAACTGCGGTTCATGGCACAATGATGTAGAATGAAGATTTTCAAATTTAATCACGAAATTAATTGTCGATTACGACTAAATTTGTATTGCAATCAATTACAATTGCGATTACATGTCATTTTTAGTCAGTTCAATCGATTACGATTACTCAAAAATCTATAATCGATTGTAATCGATTACAATTGACGACTACGATTACCCCACGTCTGACTAGCATATATACTGTATATCACACAATGTTTTTTTGTCAAAAGACAACTCTTTATCTGCTTGAAACAAACAATTTCAAGTGAACTGCAGTTGTCAGTATCATAAAACTGATTTTTCACCAATTCAGTCACTGACGGCTAGGCACCGTAATGCTAACAATATACTGTCAAATACATCTGACGTACTGTATATATCTGACGTACTATGGCTTCAAAAAATAATTGCATTGCATGTTGAACTACCACTCGCTTCATACTTGATACTGCAACATTGGATGAACATTACATAACTCTGCGCTGTTACACAACAATGATTTAGCCAGGGATCTCCAAACTACGGCCCGCAGACCAAATCCGGCCGGCGAAGCCATTTCATCTGGCCCGCAAAGCTATTTTGTCAAAATTGAAAAAGTAATATATCTCTGAAAAATCTGTTGATTTGGTAGAATGCAACATATCACGAAGTAATCACATTACGTAAGATGTCCGGCCCTCGAACTGTTGTGTAATAGCTTATGTGGCCCTCTGAGAAAAAAATTTGGAGACCTCTGTTTTACTCTAGCCAATGATACAATTCTAAGTGACACACAATCCATGGCCGCAAAAAAACTTCCTTGTTTTGGTACTGCATTGACTGAAATAAAACGTCGTAGGTAGCCTTAAGCCTAGGCTTCACGAAAGAATGTTGCCAATAGCCACAATCATCAATCAATCACACAAAAACCACGAGCAAACAACACAAATTGGGTTTGGGTACGATGGCAAATTAACCACGAATGGGCGTAACGGTATTGTTCAGCTGAAGCCTACAGACTGCCTCACTGCAACATTGAAATGAATAGATTGCAAAACCACATGTCCAGTATGACTATGACTATTACTAAAAGATTGTAGGGTGACCATACGAGTAGGCCACGGTGCTTCAGCTTGAATGTCCTAAATAGTATTAGATTTTGCATATACTGAGCAACACGAGGTGCAAAATAATACTTTTGACCATAGAAAAACCCAATACTGTGTCAGCAAAGTGAAACCTCCATGAAACTTTGCAAGAAAAATTGAAGCAATCATGGGTTTCAAATTTGCAAAGAAAATTAAGGAAAAAACGAAGTCCTCCTCCGCCTCCGCCGACAAAGAAAGTTTTTGGACTCCGCATCCGCAAAAAACATGTGGAGTTCGCCTCCGCGGAGTCCAAACTCCACTTTTTGTCCACTTCTGTAGTACAGCAGAGATGAGCACGGATCAGGACTGGGTCGGACTGGATCAGGATTGACGCCAGTTTTGGCCAGATCAGGACTGGTTCTGACTGTAATTTTTTTGAAAATTGGCGGATCAAGACTGGATCGAACTGAGAAAATTTTTGTTGTTTTAATGTGATTATTCTGGAAAAATCAATAATTTTAGTTGTGATCCGTTTTTACAGATTTGCCAAATAACAGTGGATATTTTGCCAATAATGACAAAGGCTCTACTGGGACTATTTTGCAATTCGAACTGTATCCACCGTTGTCCACATATAACGTTAAGACCTAGCAGCAACGTGAACATAGTTGAGTGGTTAGTGTCTATGCCTGCTGTGAGAGTGTTCGCTGGTTCTTCTCTCACCAATTCCTTTGGGTTAGCTTGTAGAGATTACCCCTTTGATAGGAGTGCTTTTAATTTACTTTTTCAAAAAGTTCAGGTTTAGGGTTTATGTTTAGGGTGTGTGTGTTTCGGTTTAGGGTTTACATTTAAGCAGTGTCTATTTTGCCGCCAGGATGGCAGAAGCAAAAGGCTTGGTAGAAAGGAAGTAAATATAACTAAAAGATAAACCTGCAACCAAACCCTAACCTTAACCCTAACCGTAGCACTAAGCTAACCCTAATCCTAACACTAACCTAAGCCTAACCTAACCCTAATCTATACCTAACCTAACACTAAGTTAACCTAATGCTAAGCTAATACTAACTTAACCCCAGAGCTGGGCAGTAGCAAGCTACTAAAACAGCGAAATACTGCAGAGAGTTAATTTTCCAGGAGTGATAGTGTGAGCGCTGCTCTTTTTTGAAAAAATACCGCATGCGGTAGCAAGTTATCACCATTTTACCGCTACCGTTATTTACTACTTTGGCGTGAGTGGTGGCCAAAGGAAAAAGTTCCCAAGAGCTCTTCCGTCAGTACACGTTGATAGTAACTGCTCTTCGCACTGTTTTGCGCTGATTTTGGATGATTTCTTTGCGGTAAGCTAGCAACATTAGGAAAGATTTAGCTCAGGTTGCTTTTGACCTGATCAATAGGTTCCACGTTAGTTCGGTAAAAACTCAGCATCAGCGACAAACTTAATACTATGTTGTTACGACAACATATCTGATGTTTAGGAAATTATTTGATCTTTGATGGTTTGACAAACTTCATGTTGAAATTGGTTTGATGTGATTCTGAAGGTAATTATGATGATTTATGTGAGGTAATTATGATATATATAAATCCTCCTACTTTTGCAAAATTTTATTTGCAAATGGGCAACAGAGTTGAGTATATTAGTTATACTTGTGTACTTTTCCGTTACTCTCAGGGACGCACGGAGAGCGGGGGCATTGCTCTTTCATAAGGGAGGCAACAGGGGCGGAGCTAACTTTTCATCACAGCATCATAGGGAATTTCATGGTTAACATGATATAGTTGAAACAAATTTATTGCAGCTACTCACGTACCCACAACATTCAGAATGGTGTTCTACACTCTCTGTTATTATTTTTGAGGTCAACATTGTTGCTTAACTGAAACAAACATATTGGTGAGGAATTTTGTGTTTTTTGTAAATTTGCATTTCCTTCAATGCCTTTACTGACCCCTGCCCTACCGCTGCTTCGGCTGCTACCTGTGTTGTATCTAATTCCACCTATAAACTGAGCATCTCCACAGACATGATTATGGAAATTCTGATCACAAAATTGCTAGAAAAATTTCTTACAGAGAGTCACTGGCGTTGGATATTTTCTAGGTTAAAATATGTGACACATTTAAATCTTACCAGGTTTTTGACAATACAATTGATACATTTCAGTAGCAAAGACAAGAAAACTTTGTCCTTGGAATTAGATAATTGCAATAAAGCATTAGATTGTAGTGTTTCTTTTATTTTATGCTGCCACGAACTGGCTGGGAGCACTTAAACTGAGTTTGTCCCCAAGCGGGGTAAACCCGAGGAACGACATTGCTTGAAGTGTCATTTGTTTTTTGCAAAGTTGTTTCATGTCTGTTTTCTGTTGCTGCAACATGATACTGTAGATAAAAATGCTGCTTGGAATCTACGTAGTCGTATTTAATTTCGTTCAAACCACCACGAAAAACTTCTTGTAATTTACCTTTGTAATGAAATGTCGCTTTCCTGTTACATCGCACGCTCTTTTTCTTGCAGGTGTCACAGCCTTCACATTGCAGTTAATTTGGGGAAATGCTGTTTTTGTAAGTGTGGTCGCAAGGGTCTTCATGTTGAGCTTCGTGCCTCGGATTGTGCTAACTAAACTCAACGACTACATAATTCCTTTTTTCTAATCTGACGACTTTAGTCTTATGAATAAAATATCGTCTTTGAGAACCGTGAATGACATTGTTATTACTCCACCTTAATAATAGCATTGTCTATTTTTATTACCATTTGCATTTTCTTAGATGCTTACAACGTTCACAAGCCCGGCAACAAAAAATTTGCAAAAACAAACTTTTCGCTGAACAAAAAAATGCACATCAACGTTGAATAAAAATCGCCAGTTTGTCACTCGTTAGCAACATAATCTTTGCGCTTACAGACAATCACTTTTGCTTTTCAAGTAACATAATCAGTTGTTGCGCTATGTGTTTTTCCCAAATCGAAATGTTTTTGATACAATGTTAAATTCAATGGTCTCGCTGGGCTACCCTCCTACTTGCAACGAAACTGTTATATGCTTTAAAGCAGCTCAGAAAACACTCTTCAAAACCGACCAAGTTGAAAATGCAATTTTTTACGGCTTAGCATTAACGCGCACAGAAAGCAAAGCTTCTTTATATTCCATGGGTTGCACTGCTTGTAAGCAAACCTACTAAATGGTTGCGGCTATTTTTGTACCGAAACATCTCGTCATGTTAATTACAGTGTATCAAACCAACACTGGTCATCGAGCAGTAAGCCTTCACAATGAATCCAATGCGCAGAACGAATTTACATTCAAATGTTGAAGTTGTCATGCTTTTAACCTTGTGCACCAATTTTCTACTTTTTGCGCACTTTGTTTTGCAATCTTCGCCGATGAAGTTGTACTTTTGATATTTGTCTTGCAACCATTTTCCTGAAATCACTCACCAATATATTTTGTTTGCTCCCCTCTTTCTTCACTTGAAACATTTCGAAACATCTGAGTTACTTTGTTGTAAAAGGAATACTGCTAGCAGTGGTGTGTTTAAGGGGAGGCGAGCGAGGCACATGCCTCGGGCCCCCCCTTTTTGGGGCCCCGCCCATGAGGTGTTATGCGTGTACATTTTCCTTAGTTTTGATGAAAAACTTATTATTCACACATATAATGTACTACAAAGCAGATCATAAGTAAGTGCTCTGCTTTCAAAGGGGCCCCCTACAGAAACTGTACTGTGCAGGTACTTTGCTTTGAAAGGGGCCCCCAAGAGCAACTGAAATTTGAAGGTACTCTGCTTTCAAAGGGGCCCCCAACAGCCACTGAAATGTGTAAGTACTCTGCATTTAAACTTCATTGAAGGGGCCCCTAAAAGAAACTGTAATGTGTAAGTACTCTACTTTGAAAGGCCCCCCAACAGCCATTATAATATGTAAGCACCTTGCTTTCAAAGGGGCCCCAACTGCAATTATAATGTGTAAGTACCTTAGTTTCAAAGGAACTCCCAACAACAATTGTAATGTTTAAGTACCTTGCTTTCAAAGAGGCCACTAACAGCAATTGTAATGTATAAGGACCTTGCTTTCAAAGGGGCCCCCAGCAGCAACTGTAATGTGAAAGTACCTTGCTTTCAGAGTGGCCAGCAACAGCAATTGTAATGTTCAAGTACTATGCTGTCA
>Ga0210059_1011679_pt1 | contig 13394 bp, 10 predicted proteins | sample Ectturendosymbi2_FD_188042 | JGI IMG/M metagenome (GOLD analysis project Ga0210059, IMG submission 188042) | Ecteinascidia turbinata endosymbiont from Florida, USA - Sample 2 (SPAdes) (version 2) | ecosystem: Host-associated > Tunicates > Ascidians > Unclassified | place: Key West, Florida...
CACCAAAGAGGGGCCCCCACTATGTTCATGTGTTTAGCCATATGTAGGTTACGACACGTACGTGCAACTTAACCCTTTGGGTCCCGGGTTTACCCCCTTTTTGCAGAACTTTGCAATCCTATAACTCGCCAGGCGATTGAGCTAGAGCTATCCAAACCATCCATGGATTCAGCAAGTCTTCTAGTTAACACAAAAAAAAACGTTTTTTGTTTTCGGTGGGGGGATTTCTGGTGGTGACATCACAAAGAAGGAATGTTTTGGAAATTTTGGCCTCTTTGGCCGGCCCTTGTCCCCAACCCACTGACCCACTCTTTTGGCTCAAAGTTTTGTTTAAAACTAAGTCAACATCCGCGTCTACTGAGCCCTTGATTGACTTGCTAGCATATCTGTAACCAAAATTAAGGGTCAAAAACCCAGTTTTTGGCCTAATTCAAAACTTTTCAGAAAAGGCATATTTTCCAATTTCAGGGAAAACTTTGGCCAGCCATAACTCGGCAGCAGATTGAGCTAGAGAGCTGTTCAAACCCTGTAATGACTAGTGGCGTTGTGTAGTTTAGAATAAAAATGTTTTTTTTTAATTTGGTTGCGGGGTTTTGGGCCAATGGGATGATGACAGGGGCATGTTTTTGGTTAATTATATGACATCATCATCCGATCCCACGCGCCAACATTGTGGCTCGCAGTATTTTTGGATTCTAGACCATAATACGCGTTTTTAGAGCCATTGGTTGAGTTTCTAGTGTTTCTGGTTCAAAATTTCGGCCAAAAAACAGCTAATTGGTAAGGGGTTTTTCTCAATACTTTTTGGGGATTTCCCCAATTAATTTTAAGTGTTTTTGGCCTTAATCGTGGAACCAGGAACGCTAAAAACCCGTTCGGACCCTTCAAAGTTCCGAAATGTAACCAAAAAACAGCTAAACTAAAAAAAATGTATGTCATTTGAATGGCTTCTGCGGGTCTTAAGCTAGGCATGGCAAAATTGTGAATATCATCCAGCACACTCGTTTCTGTTTGGCGATATATTACGGGGCTATATGCTTTTTTTTCATCAATCAAGCATGCGAATTATATAATGCGTTTGATAAGTGTTTGTATACCTGTGACGTCGTACAGTAGTTGTGAAATCTTTGCACATTACATTTCTAATTGATAAAGAACAGTTTGCATTCTAAGTGCATACATTATGAATAATTATAAAATTGGGCTTTGGGGAACTTTGGGGGATGCATGGATTGCTTTTATGTGAAGTGTTTTTTGTTTTTTTTTCGTGTATTGCGTCATAAAGCGGATAGTTGATCATGTGCCCACTCTTGCCGTTAAAACAAGCGTGAAATAATTGCATTGTAAGTTCAATTCACTTGTCAGTTTGGTTTGATTGAAGAAACTTTGCACTTACGCTAGCCGCTCGGATCTCCGTTGCAGGATTTCCTTTACAACTTTCGGCTTGCTTACGTTGGTAGCGGTACACTGTCTGATGTCCACCAGAGCAGCATGATATTAGTCATAAACATGGACGCAGCTGGGGAGCACAGATACAGATTAACTCCAAAAATTTGCCATGTTTCTTATATTTATATATTTATTTTGTTAAAACATAGCCATCAAAAAGGTCATGGTACGGTTGACTGAGCACAGTGACGTCATAACGCCATTGCTTAGATGGACCCCGCGCCCAGGTCTTGCATTGGGCTCCGCACTTGCCATTTGCCAAGGCCGGCCGTGTCTAAAGCTGCTTTCGCTCATATGACGCCGGCACAATTGTGTACGGAAAATGGTGTTTCGATTTGCATGTGCAGTGCTGTGGAAGTTGGATGATTAGCACATAATTTTCAACATAGTAGTATACGTGTGTGATAGCATCTACAGTGGCGCTTAGGTGTCTCTAGTGAATAATAATGTTAGTTCATATTTAATGATATCCACAAGCCTATGTTGGGTTTGATAGGGTTAATCACAGCCACTTAATCTTCAAAACAATGAAAATCACCATGCAAGATTGACATTTATGTTGTCCCCCCTACTTTTTCTTTGGCCCCGCAATGCCCCCCCACTTTTTTCATTCTAGAATTGCCACTGGCTAGAACTACAGTCGAAGGATAACTGTGGATGAACCACACACAAGAGTGTTCAACCCTTCCTAGGGCGCAACACTTGCAGAATCTCTCTGGCTAGTTTAAAGCCTAGAGGGCGGAAGAGTTGTGGCTTGCGGCTAAACCACACAGGTTGTTTGGCCCAGCTTGGGACCTCGGCTCACTCCCGGATAGCTATAGCCAGAGCGCAACAAGACGTAGGGTGATGCGGTTAATTAAACCCACACAGGTTGGTCGGCCTTGCTAAGGACACGACGCTATCACTCCTGGCTGAACCTCAGCCAGCGTGCAGCAAGACAAAGAGTAATGGCTAGACCGCGCAACGATCTTCAGCTGAGCAGCAGCTCGAAGATCACATAGGTTTTTCGGGGCTTCCACGCGTGGAACCCCAAGCAGTTACCGAACTGCGACGCAACGCAGATACGGCGAGAGTGTTAACGAGAATGTTTCTCGGAGCAACGCTTTACGCCAGACCACAGCTATAATCTGTCGGTCAAGCAATTCTCCAACCAAGAACAGCAAGGAAAATTGTACAAAACCTTTCAAGCAAACACTTGAAACCTCAACACACGATCACTTTGAAACTGCTGCGGCAACTAGCCTTTTAATTGCGAGCCGTGGGGGAGCTAGTCCGCGGAAATCTGAGAAACGCGCCTTGACAATCTTTCGCCTAGGACCTGGCCCTTACGAATCTGCGCATCAACTGGACTGTAGTCTCTTGTTCCCTACAGCAATGGCCAACAGAGTCGTAAGCACTCAGAAAATTATTCGTTAGCAAGTCCAACAAACAACAAGCTTCAGCGGCGATTGGTCGTCAACGCGGTTTCTGAAACATAACAGAAACAAACTAAAGGCATCCTACCAGCGCAGCTAAAACCACCAAGACAAACTTCGTCAGATTAGCTGAACGTGCGAAAAACAATAAACAAACAGACAAACGCGCGGCTCACACGACTGCGGCTATTTACATAGATCAACTCGCAGTAGCATATGACTGTGGCCCAACTAACTGCGCTGAACTGCGAAGAGAACGACTCTCGTAATTGAGCAGACACGCTAGAATGACAGTTAAAGAAGTAGTGAGCGTGCATCGTATTAATTCAACCGTTATCAAGAACAAGAAACTTGGCTGCCACTATTTCAATGAATAGACACGACTCGAAGACACAACAGCTAGCTTACATTGAGCTTAACTGTGCTAACACTTAAACATGAACAAAGCAAGTTTACGTACCAAAGTTGTGTGATCGCCACGGCTCAGATATTTGGGCTTTGCAATCAGAAAACTCGCTGTTACGGTTAGCAGAAATTTGGTCTAGTTCACATAAAGCCGAAATCGTCACTAAGAGTCTAGATTAAACGATCTGTATTTTATCGTGCTAAGCGCGGCACAAACAGAAAAACATCTTTCTTTGTTACGACTGTTCGAGACTGCAAAGCAGACGAAGGTCTGCCCCAACATCCTGTCCGCTGACGCAAAACGGCGACATGAGAGAAACAAACAGTTACTCAACTCAGCGTGTCCTCTAACGACCCACGCCAGGGAATTGCAAAAAGGTTGCTACTGTAGAAGTGTCAGTGCAATCCATCGAGGCAGTTCATTAATGTTAGACTTTAAGGCGGCGTTCAAAGAGTGAATCACACTTTCTGGACGTAGAGAGTTGCGCGTATTAAAATATTGATCACCGGATGTGCAGTTTGAAGCGACTAAACAAAGGTTATGACATGTGGTTGCTACGCGCCGTTACAGCTATGAGTAGAATTGTTACGTAGGGCTACCACACGTCCTGTTTTTGGAGTATATGTCCAATTTTTTCATGAAAAATCAAATAATCTTCGAGGGCATTGGAAAATGTCAAAATATCCTCCTTTTTACATTTCATATTTACACAGCTATAATATAATCAGTGTCGTAACTGAATGTTTGAGCCAGGGTGATAAACTTAGATAAAAGGGGCCCACTAGCTACTGTACGGGGTCCTCTAGCCAATACTCACAAAAAAACTTAATAAATGATGGTGAATACGGATATGGATGCCAAAACTAAAATCCTGAGTCACCGAAAAATAATCCGAAAAGCACAGAAAAACAACAACCTACTGAAAACCAAAAGAATGCTAAAACCGAAATATAAGGTGGGAGACCGTTTTTTACAGTTAGCTTGCCAGGGGAGCAACTCGCCACCCCTCTGTCACCCGTCAGTTACGCCACTGGGAGTGATATATTGTATTTACATACAGTAAGCTGTCCCTACTCAACTGCAACAAGATAAGAGCTGGTGGCGTAGCTCAGTTTAAGGGAGATTGTCTAATTAATCTACTGCATGTTTTGGATGAATTAATTATCGGCTGGAAACGCGGGAATGCTTTCAAATGAATCGTTACACAACAATGGTAAATCTTTTTTCAATATCTGAAATTACTTTGGCATTGGAGCGAGGACTTCTGACGCCATTATAGGTAGCCTACTGTAACAGCTTTGCTGATGAACCGTGATATGATGATCAGTGCATTGTATATAGCTTAGTGCAGTACTTTCTAGTAATTATATATAATCAGTAATGCTAAAAAAATGAAGAAATCCGTCAGAAGTACCCCCTTTTCAGAAAAGAAGTAAATGATTTTGAAGCTGAGTGAATGAGCCTACGTGTGGATGCATTTTCAAAGTTCGCAAAAGAGACTGAAAATACTATTGTGACTTTGTGGATATTGAGTACCAAAAACTTATTTCTCACAGCGTAACCAGGCAGCTATCAGTTTATCCTAGCTTTCTAAGGTTGCTTCAAATGTAGACCTACCCAGCTTCACATTCATACTCAGGTGCGTAACTAGGGAGGCGCAGGAGGTGCTAAGCCCACCCTGAGAATTGTTTCGACCCCTGTGAAATATGTTGGACATAGCTTAAAACTATTTCGACCCCTCTCAGAAAATTCTTCGCCCTGCTTAGTGCCTCAATCTGGCACAAAGAGCATTAACTAAATTCAATTTATTGTAAAATGATGGAACATGAAAGATGGGCAAAATATTTTGCAACTTATAATACCATTGAATGCTTCAGCGAGCTGATAAAGATTGCTCAGTTTTACTTCAGCGTTATGGCTCGTTACGCTAATGTGGAACGATTTTATCCTTGATGCAGCCACAAACCTAAAAGAGAAATTTATCTGATTGAACCAGTTTCTACTTCATTAAAGCTGGTGTGGTAATTAAAACATCTGTCATGCAATTAGTTTCATAATGTTGTTAAAATTTGTAAAAACTTGTTCAAGTCGCTTTTACATTTTAAAGAAATTTAAGGAAACTGCAACATATTTATGAGCTAAATAGGACAAGGCAAAGAAGGATTTTGTTTTGACTGAAACATCGTCCACACTGGACGTCTTACTTCAATGCTTAAAACTTATCAATAGGCCTAATGTTATTTGACTTGTTAAGTGTAGATAATAGGCTACACTCAAGTAAGTGACAGTCATAAGTTGTCCCCTCTTTTTGTGGTGAAAATGTGGGAACCCCATTGAGCTTATAAATAAATATACATGGACAGAGAGGGGATTGTCATCCAAGTGGTTCTAAAAGACGTAAAAAGGCAAAAGAGGCAAAAATGAGATAGGAAGAAGTTGCAGCCAAGTCAAGAAACATTCAAATGACTATTTTACAGTGGCAGTGGAGTCCAGCGGAGGCATTTCTGTGGAACCTGTAAGAAGACAGAAAATCGAACAACATGGGAAAGACTTAGATCTACGTAACGATCAAAATAGACCTAGACCTAGTTTTAAAAACCCTGATATATTATTTCGAAAATACTGTAAGCACAACTTTCCCAACCCCTCAAAAAAATGTTTAGGGTACGCGTAGAGACAAACATGCCTACCAAACAACTCGAAAGCAATAATTATGTTGGCACTTTGCCCTGGAAGGTGTTTATTGCATCACAAGGATATTGAAAGTGATCAGACAATATTTTTCCACGTCACAGCGGAAAACTTGAAGTTCGCAGTGAGTCAATGACCAAATTCTCATTCATTCAATTTTTTGTACGAAATGTGACTATATCGCGGTAATGCAGTTTTAGAAATATTGTGCAGTAGGTTGCAAAAAATTATTAGAGACAGCAGAATATTAGTCAACAAAAAAGAATATGATTTCGTGCTGAGCTGAACTTTTGTCCAAAAATTGTTGCTGACAGACAGCGGTGTATTGCTACAAGGGCGAGGGATGGCGTTCCCACACTAAATATAAAGGAAAACTGATTCGCCTACAATAATTTCCACACTGGATTTTACTGTTTCACTTTAGTGTTACGGTACTATACACGAGATAACTTGTCATTTATGCTGCTCCAGGCGCTACACGTACAAATTGAAATGAAAAATGTAAATCTTCAAATAACGTTACGAGTGCAAAATGGTGTGGGAACGCTGTTCCCACTAGCGCGCTTAATTTTAAGCCTATACCTGACATGTAGTCTACGTGTTATGGTTAGGTTTGCTGTTTTGGAATTTACGCTGCCATTGAGCGCTCTAACCTAGCCTGTAGTCTGCTGCTTATTCATCTTGTTTCTATATGAAGTCCAATCTTACCCAAATGAAACAAGAGTCTAAATCACGGGTGTACAACCTTTCGCTATTGCCAGCCCCATTACTTTTATTTATATGAAGTATACGGCCCCCAATGAGTTCGAGTTGTATTTATGAGATACGTTTAATTAAAGAATTACTGCCAAGTGCCATAGAGATGGCACGGGCCAGCACTTTTGCAGCCTGGCCTGCCGGGAGCTAACATGAACACGCCCGACCCGTTTATGCTAAATTACAACTTATTTTCTGGCCCGGACTGGCCCGTAATATAAAGTAGGCAGTATCTATTTTGCCGTCAAGATGCCGGAAAAATAGACACATGACATAGGTTCGCCATGGGGCCTTCACTAATCACTTTTGAAAACTTATTTGCCCGATGCCTGTAACATGACACTAACACACGACAAGAGTGCCCCAGGCTGCACTACACTTGCTAGTAGCCTAACATACTAAACCTAAACCAGGGGTCACCAACATGGTGCCCGCCGGAACCAGGTCGACGGTATGGACCATGTGGGTTGCCCATGGCCTGTTCTGACAATAGCATAAACATGATCAGTTTCTTTACAATGATGAATATCTTTAATTTTTATTTTTAATGGTAACATCATGTGAAGATAAATCATGCAAATTTAGAAGTGTGTGTATCAAACTGGTAGACCTTTGCATGAATCTGTACCAAGAAGCAGCTCTGAGTTTAAGCCAGGAGTTTGGTGACTCCTGCCTTAAACCCTAACCTAAGACTAACCCCTACTATCAAACCAAGGGTTCACAACCTGGGGTGCATGTACCCCTAGGGGTAGATTTTCCTATCTGAAAGGGCACATTTGGGGTTAGCAATGGAAAAGAAAAATTGTGTTTGCATATTATTCATTTCGAAATACTCGCATTTATACATAGGTCAACATCAGTGAATATTATTTTCAAAATCAGTAGATGCTTATTGGTACAGTAAATATATATATTTTCATTTTCCTCAGCCTTTTTGTCATGATACATTTTAGGGGAACATGCTCATGTAACGAAATGCTGAAGGGGTACATGGCCGTAGAAAGTTTGGGAATACTTGTCCTAAACCTAAACCTCGGCCTTGGCAGAACGGTAAAATGGAGAGAACAACACCAAAAAACATTCGTTGTTAGGTTATGAAACTTTGCAAAAAACAAAAATTTTTGGCGAGCAAACTGCAGGGGCCCGTAGCGGCCCGGAATGACGTCATCGCTAAAAAAATTGCTAGCGGACTGTTTCAAAACCTCTAGCGGACGGCCCGAAGACTGGACTGTCAGCGGCCCATGCCATCTCTAAAGTGCCAACCAACACAGAACACATTCAAACATAAATTGGGTATTCATTCTATAACTCTTTGTGACATCACCAACCAGATTGTTGCGCAGATCGTGTCGACTGATTTTCTTGCCTTGCGTTTGTTTTGCTTTAATATATGCTACCACGGTCGCCAAATCTTATATTTTAAATTACATGTGGACGGCTGCAAGGGCGTACGCAAGGGGAGGTTGGGGTTACCCCCCCCTTGAGCTTGATATTTTACAAAAACTTTATTTCCTTCGCAAGGAGATGAAGTGTTTTCGCATACTTTTTGCTTGTTAATTTGTCGACTTAATGCAAATACCACGGAATAAATTTGCATGCAAATTTCAATGAGCATTGCAAATAAGCTAAAAAAGTAATAATTAGGTTTTGGTGGAAATCTGGGTTATCGTCTCCATCCAGAAACCATCCCATGACATTTTGCAGACCTTTTGTCCACTACGCATGTTTAAGATCGTGTTCGGCAACAGTTCACTTTATCCGAAACCATTGTCTTTATATTGTCTGCCAAGGGCGTACGCAAGGGTGATGGGTGGGGTTAACCCTCCCTTTATTTTGACATGTTACAAAAACTGTATTACCTGCGAAAAGGAGATTAATTGTTTCCGCATACGTTTTGCTTGTAAATTTGTCAACTTCATGCAAAAATTGTAGTTGTAAATGCTCTGACATAGTGATGAGTGTTTTTTACTCCCCTGTTTGAACGCTCAGCCTGGTAGTTTTGCAGTTATGAACTGTTGTGTCGTAGCGTTGAGTGTTTTGATAGTGACACGTAACAGTTGGTACGATTCAGCAAACGCAAGACGCAGCCAACGTGCTTTGAGTATATCGACACAATAGTTGGCATGCGGAATGACCAACCGTCATATTGACATTCATGGAAACTCGTTGGAAGACTCTCGCGTTATCACCACGAAAGTTGAATAAAACTAAATTCCGTGAGTAATAATTAAGACATAAATTTTTGACGAAGTTTAATCTAAATAATCATACATCGGCCATTGACTCTATGGGTACCATAGTTTGTTGGAGGCCCCTTGGATCTTGAGACCCTAGGCTTAAACCTATATAGCCTATCGGTAAATCCGGCCCTGCACATTACAGAAACGGTGTTTGCACATGACCAACATTGAGAGGAGTAAAATATTTGGCAGTCAAGCCTCATTACGAGTTCACTGCTATAAGAGACATGAAGTATAGGTTAGGCCAGGGCTTCCCAAACTTTTTTGGGTGCAACCCCTTTCCAATTGTCAAAAATTTTCGTGGCCCCTTTATGTTTTTTACGCTTAAGCTTAAAAAATTGTCAGAATGTACTGTTACTCAAAAGAAAAAAGCAAACAAACAACAATATTTACAAAGATCAACAAAACGGGCTATTCAATGAGATGCATGGTTCTGCATATGTTTGCACAGTAAGTCAAACCTTGGTTCAGTGTTTCTTAGTGCTGGTCACACAGCAGTTTCAATGTCTTCAATGCTCTCATTTGCCAAAATTTCATTGCACAGCACACACACTGGACATTGTTCATCGTTTTCCGTTATAAACGTAAACCCATACTGAACAAAAGTTTGGTTATATTTCCTCTTTCTTCTGGAAGCACTTGCGCTTTTGTCACCAGAATGTTTGGTATTGCTGCAAGTCGGAGTTATTTCTGCTTCTTCTGCATTTTTAACATTTTCTGCAGCAATAGTACCTTCAGATCTTATCACCCATTTATCCATTTCATTTTAGTCTGTCTAATTGCACTTCTGAAAACTAAAATGATATTAAGATTTAGAGCTAAAGATATACACTTCAAGAACTTCAAATGGCTAGTTCTTGTCTGTCATGTATGAATATTTGTCAAAAAGGCCTTCAATTCTCACAGAGGTTCTCCAGTCTCCATGAGGTAGACCAACTATAAGAGCTCCATCTTATGCTATGGTTGAGAATTAAGGCGCCAGCCTTTAATTAGGAGCTGTGATGGCTAAACTCTCAGAGTTTTTAAATGTGTACGCAATAACCTTTCATCTGACTTGATGCCTCGCAAATTGCACACATCAGCAGGCTGCAGCCTTTTCTTTCCTACAGCAATCGCTACAGAATGGAAGATGGTCAGCGCAAACTTTTGTTGTCGCAATTCAAGCAGCAAGCTTCAACAGCAATTGATTGACCTGATCATTGGACGAGATTTATTGGACTAGCAGATAAACTCTAGTCTGGGGTCTTGGAACGGAGGTCTAAGCCTGGAATGGGATGCAACAGTTGTTTGACACCTTTTGCACTCAGTGTTGCCACTCTGTTGTTACGGAAAAGTACAAGGTTTCATGATAAAAACACTAGATTCACAAAAAAGACACTAGATTACAAAAGCAAACTTACAAACAGTGAAAATGCCAAGAAAATGCATTGCAATGCCAACCATAGACATTGTGCAACTCATTGCAAACGTTAAACAAAGAAAACGGGAGATAGCAGCAACGCTTCTGCTTATTTGTACAGGTCACTGAAATTTTAACAGATGACAAAGTGAGCTCACAGCGGTTTAATTTAAAATCTATTCTATTGTTTTTGTAATTTATGATTTAATTAGGTAGAATTTTTAGGAAATTACAATTGCACTAGGCCAAATCCAAAAGGTCTCAATTACAGTTACACAAAATTCTGCAATTAATTACATTAAGCTCACTCATGAAAAAAACACTAGACAGCCATAAAAAAGCACTAGAACACTAGATGAAATGAAAAAACACTAGATCTAGTGGAAAAACACTATGAGTGGCATCACTGGTGCCACTACAAAACTGCCATTCAGGCAGGCACTACATACAGCGGCAATATTACATGAGAACAGAAGTTTATGATTAGGTCACAATGCACAGGAAAGTTCGAGAAATGCAATGCCACATCACATCAACCGCAAACCAACTTCAGAACTTACTCGAATACAGAGCTTATCAATCGTACAAAGCGAGCTAGCCCACAGACAGTAGGGTGGTAAGAGTCGGAAATTTGTTTTATTAAACTATTGTTAGCAATTTGTATAAAATAGAGGCATTTTTCGCGAACCCTAGATTCTTCCGCGCAACCCACAGCGGGGTTGCGCCCCCTAGTATGGGAAGCCCTGGGCTAGGCTAGTTCACAACTGCGGTGACAAAACAATGGACATCAAAATTGCGTTACATCGCGAATGCTGATTTCCGAATTGTACAAAATCATGGTGAAAAAGTTTCTTTTGTAGGTTTTAGGTCGGGCGATCGATCCAATCACCCCTCTGGATCCGCCCTGCTTGTCTCGTGAATGTGGAAGACGCGTCGCAAATGTAGAAGGCTATAGGCAGGGTTTTGAAATTCTGGCCTTTTTTACCGCACTGGGCTAAAATAAAAAAAGCCAAACAAAATCTAGCTTTTTCTGTTTTTTTTTCAGTTGGAAAGTCTTGGCCCTGGCAAAACATTGTCTGAGCTGCATATTCATTACAAATATCTTCTGACGTGTCTATGATCATGCAGTGTGCAAAGAATATTGCAAACATTTACTGTTGCCGTAAAATGTTCGATTGAGTTTTTGTGAATTTTTAGAGTGTCAAGCCCCCGCACAAACCATAGGCGGATCCAGGATTTATTTTAGGGGCGGGCTCAAGGACAAGTTCATCCTGATGTGTACTGACTGCATATCAGTGAAGACCCAAATGCTCAGGTAACTTTTTTAACAAACACGGTTAATAACCATACACATTTTGGCTAAATTACATTCTCACCATTACCCAGGCTTACTGGGACGTTTCAGGAGCAGAAGCGGCCTTCAAAAAATTCATAAATTATTCTCAAACTTCTCTAACCTCAAAGAGTAACTTGTTGAATGTTGGAAAAGTTTTATTATTAGCAAAACAAACATAGGTCCACGCTGAAAAAACGCTTGTGGCAGGATCAGAAGTGACACAAAAACTACACGAAGAAACTTGAAATGCAGCCAGTAACCTTTGTTGTCAGTCTGTGCAAGCTCTAGGCGGTAGGCCTAATATTGTGTTCGAAAATTGCAGATGTTCATGGAATAGAAGTTAATGACGTTCTGATTTGCAAATTTGTTTATTTTCAGAAATTTTTCCGATTTTTATTGCATAACACCAGAGACGTAACGAGAGGTCAATGGGGCACAATTTCTCGGGCGCCGAATGACTACGGGAGGGCAAAAAGTCACAGCAATATCATAACAACATTTTTCAAAACAGTAGGCCTACATTTGTTTCCGAAAGACCTCAGGTTCGAACATGGGGGAGCCAAACTTGTTTCTTTCCACAGACGCCATCTAACCTCGTTACGCTCCTGCACATCACGATTGTCTAGTCAAAATGACGAAATTTGTTTGCAAAAATACCTGCCCATCAGTGGCAAACTATCAATCACACTATTTAAAACAAAATACTGTTGATTATCAAAGTCATCTGACCATAGAAAACAACTTGAAGGTCGAAAAAAAGGTATATTATTTCGAAAATAGGCACAACTTTCACTACCCCCCAAAAAAACGCTTGGGGTACGCGTAGGGACAAACATACCAAAAACTCGAAAGCAATAATTATGCTGGTACTTTGTCCGGGAAGGTGTTTATAGCATCCCAAGGGCATTGACAATGATCAAACAATATTTGGAACGTGAAGTTTGCAGTGAGTCAATGACCAAATTCTCATACATTCAATTTTTTTGTACGAAATGCGACTATATCGCGGTAACGCAATTTTAGAAATGCTGTACGGTAGGTTGAAAAAAATTATTGGAGACAGCAGAATGATGGTCGATAAAAAAGCATCTAATTTCGGGCTGAGCTGAACTTTTGTCCAAAAATTGTTGCTGGCAGGCAGAGGTGTATGCTAAAAAAAGAGGTGTGGGAACGCCGTTCCCGCCAAACATAAAGGAAGACTGATTCGCCTACAAGAATTTCCACACTGGATTTTCCTGCTTCACTTTAATACTACGGTGCTATGCTCGCGATAACTTGTCATTTATTCATTTATGCTGCTCCAGGCGCTACACGTAGAAACTGAAACGAAAAATCTAAATCTTCAAGTAACGTCACTATAGTCCAAGAAGGTGTGGGAACGCCATTCCCACCCCACTACACCCCTGCTGGCAGGTCTGATGTTAATCAGTAGTCACCTTTAGCATAGCCTACAGCTAATCTAACGCGCTTCATTTTTAGCTTACCTGACATGTAGATTACGTTTTACGGTTAAGTTTGCAGTTTTGGAGTTTACTCTGTCACTGAACGCTCTAACCTAGCCTGTAGTTAACTGCATTGTAAGGTCGTTGTAATGTAATTTTGATGCCTTCGCTTAACTACAGTAATAAAATGGGCTGCACTCATTCATAAAAGTTTGTAGGAAAAAGTAGTATGATCTGCTGCTTATTAGACTTTTGTCCAT